>Ga0315288_10008411_pt1 | contig 13020 bp, 10 predicted proteins | sample YL17G11_20_MG_FD_203454 | JGI IMG/M metagenome (GOLD analysis project Ga0315288, IMG submission 203454) | Sediment microbial communities from Yellowstone Lake, YNP, Wyoming, USA - YL17G11_20 | ecosystem: Environmental > Aquatic > Freshwater > Lake > Sediment | place: USA: Wyoming | collected...
GCGGGCGGCGGGGCGCGCCCGAGCCGCGGGGGCGGCCGCGCTTCGAAGAGCGGATGGAGGGGCCGCCGCGCGCGCTCGACCGCCGCGGCGGCGACTTTGGCGCGGCCTCGCTGCGGCCGGGCGGCGGCCGCGCCGACGCGGGCGCCTTTGCGCGGCTGGCGTCCACGGCGGGGCTGGGGCCGCGCGCGCAACCGTTTGGGCAGCAGGGGCGGGGTGGGGGTGGCGGCCGCGACGCGGGCCCGCCCGCGCGCGGCGGCGCCACGCCGGCGCCGCCCGCCCGCCCGGCCCCGGCCGCGCCCGCGCCCGAGGCGGCGCGCGCGGCGGCGGCCGCTGTCGCGGCGGCCGCCGTGCCGGCGGCGGCGGCGGCGGCGCCCGCGGTCTCGTCGTCCCCTCCGTCGCTCGACGACGACGCCGTGCGCGCCAAGGCCAAGACCCTGCTCCGCGAGCACCAGACCCTGCGCGACGAGTCCGAAGTCGACGCCACCCTGGCCGACCTGGCGGGCGGCGACCACGCGGTGCTTCTCGAAGCGCTGTTTGAAGCCGCGTACGACACCAAGGGCCTCGACCGCCCCGCGTTTACGTCGCTCGTCCGCCGTGTCGCCTCCTCCGAGCACGGCGCGCCCGCGACGGTCGCCGGCGTGCGGCGGGTGCTCGACGCGCTCGACGAGGCGGCGGTCGACGCGCCCTTTGCGCCCGCGCTCGTCGGCGCGGCGACCGGCGCGCTCGTCGCCGACGGCGCGCTCGAGCTCGCTGCCCTGTGCGCGGCCGCCGCCGCGGCCGGCATGGAGCCGCCGCCCGCGGGCGAGGATGCCGACCTGGTCGCGTCGGGCGGCGCGGCCAAGGTGGTTGCCGCCGCGCTGCGCGAGCTCGCGACCGTGTCGGGCGCCGACGCGGCGAAGGCCGCCTGGGCCGCCGCGAGCGTCGACCCCAAGTCCCTGCTGCCGGCCCAGGACCGGGGCGACGACAAGGCGGTGGTCGCCCTGGTCGCGTCGTTTGGGCTCGAGGTCGGGGAGGCGTGATTGGGGGGGGGGACCGGACCGACCAGAGACAAGGACAGCATTGCCCCGCCCCACCCTCCCCGCCCCGCCCCGCCCGCACCGGCGCCCGCCGCGTGGTTTGTGGGGCGTGTGTGTAGCGAGAGAGGCCTCGCCAGAGAGAGGGAGGGAGAGAGAGGGAGGGGTTCGGGTGTTCACAGTCTCACTCGTCGCCGACGCCCGCCACGAGCGCGCCCGCGTCCACGCCCAGGGCGGCCAGCTTGGCCGACAGGATCTCCACCTTGCGCTCCTCCTGAAGAGGGTGGGATAGGGGTTGGGCGTGAGGTGGAGCGACGCGGTCGCTGAGTCCCTATTCCTTTCCGCCCACACCTCTCCTCTCTCTCACCTGGCCCAAGCAGACCAACAAATCGTTGACGCCGTCCTCAGCAACGGCCGTCGCCTGGGCGGCGGCTTCCTGGATGCGGCGCTCGACGTCGGCGGGGTCGGCTGGAGGGAGGGAGGGAGGAGGGGCGTGCGTGGGCCCTGCCCAGCCGGGCCCGGGCCCAACCCCCGCGCGCTCTTCCCGCCTCCATTTTTTCGACGCCCCCGACGCACCCACCGGCCCCGCGGGCGCGCCCAGGGACGCGACACGGCCCTCCAGGGACGACGCGTGCGCCTGCAACGATGCATAGGCGGCGGCGAGCGAGGCCAGGTCGGCCTCGACCTTGACAGCGGCAGCGCGCGCGTCCGCGGCGTCGGTGCGGGCGGCGTCAGCGGCGGCCTGGAGCTCGGCGCAGCGCGCTGAGGAGGTGAAACGGTGGAGGAGGGCGACGGTTGGGCACGCTCGCGCGCCCGACGGCAAGCCGCGCGGCGCGGCCGACACCGTCCGTCCGTCCCTACCTTGCAAGCCCACGACTTCCACCGACTCGCCCGAGTGGGCGGGCGCAAATGTGGGCGGCGGCGGCGCCATGCGCAGCTGGTGCAGTTGACTGGGAGAGGAGGGAGGGAGGGTGGGGCGGGTGGGGGCGGGGCAGGCGGCTCCCTCAGCGAGACAAAAACGCCCTCTCGCCACCCCGAACACGCCTCCCCTTTCCCTCCTCACCTTTCCAGGGACGCAATGGTTGCCTGCGCCTGCGCGAGCTCGCCCGCGGCCGCGTCGTCAGAGGGCCGGGGCGGGGCGGCCGGGGCGGGGGTCATGATGCAACCCTGGAAGCGAGCCTCGAAATCGACCAAAAACGCTTTCAAGTCGGCGTCCAAAACCGCTTGCGCTGGGTGACGGTCAACTGCGGAGATGGAAAGGTCTGTGAGCGCCCCCGCGGACCAAATGGAGCGCGTGCGAAGCGGGCAGAGCGAGTGCGACGCACCGGGGTCGGGCTGGGTCAGCGCGGGGTGCGTCCGCATCGCGTCTGCCGCCGCCAGGAATTTCGCGAGGCCGATGCGGCCCATGATTGCGTCGTGCGCGATGGCTTTGGACTGCGGGGGTGCGAAGGGGGTCGGCGCGGTGCGGCGAAATTTAAACGAATTCCAAAGCGCTCCAACTTCTCCGCACGGGCGCTATTCACCTTGACATTGTCGCCACAGAAGAGCAAGCATTCCCCCAGCAGCACTGCGGCAAAGGCATGCACAAAATCGTCGCAAAGAGGCGGCCTGGGAGGGGGGCAGGGGTCGCTTCTCCGCACGCAAGTTTGCGGCTTTTTCACGCCTTTCCACGCCCTTCTAAGCATCGCACCTGTCGCTGATGACCGCCACCAGTGTATCCAGCAGGGACGAGGCGCCCAAAAGGGCGGAGATGGCGGGCGGGCAGTCGGCGACCCAGACGGCCAACAACATAGAAGCCGCCGTGGCCGTGGGGCGCAGGCGTTCCTCGTCCGGCGCAGCTGCGGAAATAGTGGTCTATGTGAGAGTCTACGCTGTAGGCTGCGACGCAAACGGCGCCCCACACGCGCCGGCTCACCATGCGCCTCAAAGTAGGCGACCAACTGCCCCGCCAGCGTCGGCAGAATGTAGCGCAACGGCCCCGACGTGCCCAAGGGCGCCTCGACGGGGAGGTGCAGCAAGCGCGCTTTGGCGGTCGGGCTGCCGCGCAGCAGGTGGGCCGCGACCGAGGCCGACGGCACGGCGAGCGTCGCGTCCGCGTTGAGCAGGCCGCGGACCAGCTCCTGGCCAAAGGTGGACGGCAGGGACCCTGTGTGGAGCAAGGTTGAGGGGTGGAGAGGGCAGTGCGCCGCAGAGCGGCTCGGTGCGGTCATTTTCGAGCGCACCCCCGCGCGCGCGCTCCCCTCCTCCCTCACCTGACGGCACCGGCGTCACCGTCGCCAGCAGCTCCATCTGCACGCCCTCGTTGCGGAAGGACAGGCCGCGCAGCACACTGTCCCCCGCCGCGCGCTCGGCGGCGGCCGGCGCACGCAGCGCGGTTCGCAGCAGGGCCTGCACGACGGGCAGCGGCCGGCCGACGACCGAGATGGTGGCCCGCGCCAGCGCTTGCTGCCCGCCCGCGTGGCCGTCCACGAGCTGACCCAGGGCGCGCATGGCCTGGAGAAAAGGGGGATGAGGTGGGTGGCCGCGGCCGCGGCAGCGAGTGCGCCTCACCTCCACCCCTCCTCTCCTTGTCCCCTCACCTTGACGCGCACGCCGTCGTCCTGGAAGCCGCCGTTGTCCAGGCACAACCCGAGCAACGACGAGAGCGCACCCTGCTGCAGCAAGGCTTCTTGGCAGGCGGACCGCGCGGCGGCCGCCGCGCCGTCGGCCGCTGGCCCTCGCGCAACGAGCGCTCCCACCAGGTCGAGCGCGGCCCCCGCGTTGGCCGACCGCTGTGGGCTCGGCTTGCGCCCGCTGTCGGACGCGAGCAGGGGCACCAGGGCGGGCACATGGCCGCCCTCGAGGAGCAGGGTGCGCGTCGCCGCGTTGCCCGCCGTGAGAGCGGCCGCCAGCTCGAGCGCGTCCTGCACCGCGACCCCACCTCCCACCCCGCCCGCCGCGCGCACGTCACCCAGCAGCTTGTCAAAGGCGCCGTTGTAGGCGGCGATCTTTTGCACGTCGGGCGACGCGCGCGCGAGCGCGAGCAGCACGCCGCGCGCCTCGCCGGCGACCGCCGGGTGGCCGTCGCCCGTGCACGCCAGCACGGCGTCCAGCGCGCCGGGCGATGCGAGCACGGCGGCCACCAGTCTGGGGGCGGCGTGCGCGGCGAGGGCGGCCAGGAGCTGCAGCGCGTGCACGCGCGCAGCGACGTCGGCGGGCGGCGGGCCGAGCACGGCGAGGGCGGCCGCCAGGTTGGACGCGTCCCGAGAGAAGAGCTCGCAATTGATGGCGGCGGCCGAAATGGAGGGCTGAAGATGGGGGAAGGGGGGTCGAAAAATTGGGGTGGGCGGCCGAAGAGGGGGAAGAGGGGGGGGTAGCGTGGGGCGGGCGGCGGGCGGCGCACGCTCGAAGCTCGACCGACGGCCCGCCTTCCCAACCCCTCCTCCTCACCCCACCAACCTGCTTGCCGTCCGCGCCGCGCCCGCCGCCCCCGAAGCCATCGCCCAGGGCGAGGGCGAGCGCCTCGAGGACGACGCCCGCGTCTCGCGGCGCGCGGCGCAGCGCGGCCGCGAGGGCGGGCAGGCCGGCGGACCCAACCGCGGCTTGAGCCTGAAAGGGAGGCGTTTGGGCGTGGTTGGTGTTGGTTGCGGGGTGCCGGCGGGCGCCGGGCCGGGGCGCTCGTCCGACCGCCGACGGCAATAGGCACGAGGGTGGCGCGCACCGCCACGCTCCTCATCCCGCCCTCCCTCCACCACACCACCACTCTCTCGTCCCTCACCTGGGGGTGGTCCAGCAGCAAGTCGCGCAGCCGCTCCGCTGCGTCACGCTGCACGTTGGCCGGCACGCCGTCCGCCAGGCCTTCCGCCAGGGCAGCCACCGCGGCGTCGTCGCCCGATCCCTCGAAATTGCCTGGGGATTGGTGGCGGGGTGGGAGAGGGCCGCCACGCGCGGGGCGACGGGCGCCGATCCAAAAACCGATGCCGCCCCGCCAACCCCCGTTGCACGCACCCTGGCCCAGGGCGGCCACCGCCGCGCCGAATCCGTGCGACACTTTGTTGAACATGAGGGGGAGCGGGCGCCAGCCGGCCGGCGAGTGGCGGCGAGCCGAGGGGCACACACACTCTCGCGCGCGGGGGACGACCGCCGCCGCCGCCCCCCCGCTCCCGCGATGGAGGTTGATCCGCCGCCCACACCCGGCGGCGACGCTGCCCCCCCCGCCGCCCCCCTGAGCCTGCCCGTGTGGGCGGCCGTCCGGGCGGCGCAGGCGCAGCACGGCGTGCGCCTGAGCGAGTACGCGCGCTACCGGTGAGATTGGTGGGGGGCGGGACGGGGGCGAGGAGGGGCGTGGGGGCGGCGCGCAGGCCGCGATCGCGGGCGCAGGCGCCGGTCCCCGCGGCGGGAGCCGCCGCGGCCGCGCCGGCGCGCCCCGCTGCGATGCAGCGGAGCGAATTGGAATCGGTGGGACCGGACGCGGCGGCCGACGACGCGCCGCCTTGCCCGCGCCCACACCCCCCTTCTCTCTCAGCTCCTACTGCTCCAAGAAGCTGCGCCGCCTCTACCGTGCCCTCAAGATGACGCACGGCAAAGGGCGCTACGTCAAGCGCAAGCTGGAGCCGGATGGCGTGACCGAGGCGGGGTGAGAAAAAGAGGAAAGAAGAGGGCGCGGGCGACGCGGCGCGGTCCGGCGCCCACACTCCACCTTTCCTCTCTTATCAGCCACCTCTCCGTGCTCCTCACCAGCGCCGAACGCGCCTGGGCGCGCGCCCAGGAGGCGAAAGCCGCGCTCGAGGCCGGGGCGGCGGCGCCCGGCGCGGCGCGGCGCGCGGCCGCGTCGCGCGCCGCGCGCGCCGCGCGCTGGGCGTCCGACCTCGCCGCCGCCGCCGCCGCCGCGGGCGACGCGCGCACGCTCGTCGAGTGTGCGTCCTACGCGTCCTGGCTCGCGGGCGCGTCCGCCCTGGAGCGCGGCGAGTGGGGCGCCGCCCGGCGCGCGCTCGCGCGCGCGCGCGCACTCTGCGAAAAGCTCGCCGCCTCGGGCCCGCCCGACGCGCGTGCCGCCGCGCGCGCGCAGGTGGCCGACCTGGAGCCGAGCGTACGGTTTGCGGGGCACCAGCTGGAGCGGGAGGGAGATGGGGGCGGCAAAGAAAGCTCCGCCGACCCCGCCGACCCGCCCGCGCTTGCCGCCGCGCTCGACGCGCTCGACGCCGCGGCCGGCCCCGACGCCAACTCGACCGCCGCCACCGACGCGGACGCGGCGTCCGGGCACGCCACGTTTACGTGGCGCGGGGTGGAGCACGCAGTGCCGGGCGAGCGCGCGCGCGCGGCGCTCGCGGCGGCGCGCGCGGCAGAAGCCCGCGCGGCAGCGTCGGCCGACCCCGCCACGCGCTTGGCCGCCATGGACGACGCCGCCGTCGCGTTCGGCGACGCCAAGGCCGCCGCACGCGCAGCAGCCGCCGCCGTGCCCGCGGGCGACGCGCGCGGCGCGGCGGCCGCGCGCGGGCTCGCGCTCGCGCTCGCGGGCGCGTCCCTGGAGCGGTCGCTGGAGCGGTCGGCCGTCGCCGCCGCGATCCTGACCGCCAAGCTCGACGCGGGTGGCAAGCCCGAGCGCGGCGCGGGCGGCAAAAAAGGCGCGCCGACGCCGGAGGACGCCGTCCGCCTCTTCACCTCGCAAGTCAAGACCGCCAAACTGCTCGGAGACGTCGCGGCGCAAGCCGGCGGCGCGTCCGGCGAACTCCTGCTCGACGAGGCCGCAGCGCGCGGCGCAGACGCGCGCGCGCGGCGCGCGTTTTGGGCGGCGCGCGCCTTTCTCGCCGCGGGCAAGCACGGCTTGGCGGCCGCCCTGTTTGACCGGGCGGCCCAGCGCGCGGGCGAGGCGGCGGAGGCGCACGCCGACACGGCGCGCCCCGACGCGGCCGCGCTCGAGTCGCTCGACGCCCTCGCCGACGCGTGCGCCGCCTGGCGCTGCGTCGCGGTGGCGGACGCGGCCGCGGTCGCGGGGCGGGCGGCTGCAGAGGCGGTGGGCGGGGTCGCGGCCATCTCGCTCGCCGGCGGCGCGCGCGACGCCGCGTCCGCGCCGCCCACCCGCTTCCTGGCCGACACCCTGTACGACTGGGAATCATTCGCGTCCGGCGGCCCCGCCAACGCCCCGCGCCTCGCGCCCGTGCCGCCCCGCCCTGAAGCCGTGCCGGTGCGCCCCTTCGTCCTCGACCTCGCCTACGACTCGGTCCCCCTCCCCGCCTTCCCCCACCGCCTGCCCGCCCCCGGCGAGGGTGCGGGGCTGCTGGGCAAGCTGGCGGGCGGGCTGGGCGGGCTCTGGGGGGGCGCCAAGTGAGGGAGGGGAGGAGAGAGGGGAGGAGGGAGGGGCTCTGCTCGCGCCCCTGTTGCAACGCTCTGGGACCGTCAATCGCTCTTCTCTCCTCTCGCTCCCCTCGCTACTTTTTGCCCATGTACCGCATGCCCAGGCCGCCGCACTGGGCGCACGGCGCGCGGCCAACGCCGCGGCAGCGCGCGCACCGGTTTGTTTGCAGGAAAGTGTCGTCATTGCGGCCCCAAATCTTGCGCGTCAGGGCCGTGATGATGCCGCCCAGGGATCCCCGGCGGGCGTCGGCGATGCCGCGTCCCTGGGAGAGAGGGTGGATTGGGTCGGGCGCATTGCCGGCCCCGCGCCTGCCGCTCCCGCCCCTCCCACCGCCCCTCCCCGCACCCGGCACTCGGGACACGCCACGCTCCCCGTCCCCTTGCACGCCAGGCACGTCGCCGACCCGCGCTCGAGCCGGGACGCGGCGCCAGCCAGGAGCCTGCCCACGCCGCGGTCGCCGCCCGCGTCGGGGGTCTTCTTCGATGCCGCGGGCGGCGCGGCCAGCGGCCGCAGGCGGGGGCCTGGGGTGGTTGCTGGCGGTGGCGGGCGCATAGGGCCGACGCCGCGCGCCGCGGTGTGGGCCGGCCCGCGGCCGCGCCCCGCCCCGGCCCGCCGCGCTCCGCGCCAGTGCGTGCACCGCATGGGGCCGAGTCACGCGCCCACTCCATCGTCGCCGCCCGCGGCTGCCACCACTTGCGCCGCCGCACGCTCGCCCGTCTCCACTGCGGCCTGCAGGCACGGGTTGACGCCGCCGTGCGTCGCCTCGCCCGCGAAGAAGAGGGTGCCGCCCTCGGGCGCGGCCAGGGCGGCGCGGTCGGTGGGGAGGGCGCCAAGGCTGGGGTGGGAGTAGCCACCGCCCGCCCAGCGCTCTTTGTCCCACTCGATCACGTGCGCCCCCACGAACGCGTCCGTCGCGGGGCGCGGGTCGCTCTCCGACCCAAACATGGCGTCCAGCTGGGCGAGGGCGGACGCGACCGTGCGCTCGCGGCCGAGCGCCGCGGCCGCGGCGGCGAAGCGGCCGCACAGGAACCCGGTTATGGCCGTGGCGCCGCTTCTGTCCCCCTGCACGCACCCGTCCTTGACCCACCATTCCGGCACAAACGCACCGGGGCAGACGGCGTCGAAAAAGCCGGGCGGCCAGATGGCGCGGCGGAGCGCGACGACCACCTTCGTCGCGGCGCCGACGCGCAGCCGCGCCAGCGCGCCCGCCTTGGGGGGCGGCAGTGGGGGGTCGAACGTGATGTCCCCGCGTTGGAGGAGGGCGAGGGGGACGGTGAGGATGGCGCGACGCGCGCGCACGCGGCCGGCGGGACCCGCGAGGGCGACACCGTCGCAGCCCCAGACCACCGACTCGACCGGCCAGCTCGTGCGCACGCGCCCGGCCGGCACAAAGGATGCCATGTGAGTCACCAGCGCGGAAAAGGGGCGGTCTGGGACGAGGTAGGAATCCCCGGAGTCCCACGCGCGCGCCTCGGCGGCCAACTCGGTCAACCCGAGGTCCGCCAACCCCGCCCCAAAGTCGTTGGCGTAGCACGCCTCCGCTATTGCCAGCTGGCGGTCGGTGGCGCCCCGGGCGCGCAGCCAGGCGTCGGCGGGGGTGTCGTCGGTGGAGGAAGGGTCGGCGGTCGCGAGCGCGGCAAAGTGCGCGTCGACCGCCGCAACGTCGGCGTCGGCCGCCGCGCCCGCCGCGGTCAGGGCCCCCCCCGGGAAGAACCAGCGGTCGGGCCACGAGCGCTCGGTCATGACGCACCCCATCTCCTCGGTCAGCATGGTCTGTGAGAAAAGAAAAGGGCGGTTGTTTTGGGGCTGGTTCAATTCGAGCACGTGCGCAAGGCGCCAACCTCCCGGCCCTCCTCCCACCACCACACCATCAGGCTGCACGCTTTGTCGCCGTGCACAAACTCGGGGCCGAGCTCCACGGGCCAGGGGGCAAGGCCCTCGACCTGAGGAGAGAGGAGGGGAGGGGTGGGAAAGGGTTGGGTGGTCGCCGCCGCTCTCCTCCGACGCCCGCCGCGCCGCATGTCACACGCCATACTCACATGCTTTACTCTCCCCCCTAGGCGGGCGTCCGCCTCGAGGAGGAGCAGGTCGGGGAAGCGGCACGCGAGCGCGCGCGCGGCGGCCAGGCCGGCGACGCCGGCGCCGACGATGACGACGCTCACTGTTTCGATGGCAGAGGAGTCGTCCATGGCCGGCGAGCGAGGAGGAGGCGCTGGGGGGCGGGCGGCGGCGCGCGGCCGGTCGCCGCCAATCTGGGCGCCGAGCGCGCGGCGTGCGGCGTGTGCCGATGCAGCGAGGCGGTGGTGGGTGCGCCGACTAGGCGGCCGGGGGCGCTGGAGAGTGTGCGCCAAGCGAGTGCGAGTGCGAGAGGCGCACGCCGACACAAAACGCGCCTCGCGCTCTTTACAGCGGCCACCGCACCTCCCCCCCGCCGCCCGCGGCGGCCGCCACGAGCGCGTCCACGGCGGCCCGGGACCAGCCCAGGCGCAGGGCGTGCAGGAGGGAGGCGACGTCGCGCGCCGGCAGCGCGCCGGAACCGCTGCGGTCGAGCACGCGCACAGCGGCCGCCGCCGCGGCCGGGGCAGGAGCAGGGCTCCCGTCCGCGGTGCCCACGGCAGCCATCAACCCCGCCGCGAGCGTCGCCGCCGCGTCGCGCAGGAGGAGCCCCGCGAACGCTTCCGCCACCAGACCCAGCTCCACGGCGCGGGCGTCGGCGTCGCTTTCGTCATGGTCGAGCAGGCCGTCGAGCGAGACGGCGGCCGAGCGCCAGAGGGCGCCGGCGGCGGCGCGCGCGCCGGCGAGAACAAGCGTCGGCTCGTCGGGCGCGGGCGGGTCGGCTTCGCCGTCGTCGGCGGCCTGGGACGCGGCGGCACTCGCGGCAGCGGCCGCTGCGGCAGCCGCTGCGGCGGCCGGGTCGGCGCCGGCGGCGGCGGCGGCGGCCGCCGCGGCCACCGCCGCCGCGCGCGCGCGCCCAAACGCGCACCGCGCCGCCCACGCCGCGTCCGCGGCGTCCCCGGCCGGCACGCAGGGCAAGGCGTCGACCAGAAACGTGACCGTGGTGTCGACGGCGGGCGGGGAGCCGGCGGCGGTGGGGCGTTGGCGCGACACTTCGCACAGCCGCACCCACCCGGTCGCCGCCCCCAGGTCGAGCCCGATCTGGGCGCGCACGTGGCGCATCAACGCGGCCAGCAACGGGGTGTCGTCCGTCGCGGGGTCGGCCGCGCCGTCGAGCGCGGGGTCGACAGGGCCGCCTGGCAGCTGCACCGCCCCCGCGCCCTCGCGCCCCTCGGGGCGCACCGTGACAAAGCGCAGCACAGAGAATAGGTGGGGGGCGCCGGCGCCGGCGGGCGGGTCGAACCCGACGGGGAGCGCGACCGCGGCGCGCCACCGCGGCGGCGACGCGGCGGGCGCGGGCGCCGGCGCTGCCACCGCCGGCGGCGCCGCCCCCAGGAGGTCGTGCGTGTGCTCGTACCGGGGCGCCGTGTCCAGGCGCAGCAGGGAGCAGGGCAGGGGGGTGGGGAGAGGGAGCGGCGGCAGCGCGGGCCGCACGCGCGGCGCGAGCGGCGCGGCCCACGGGCCCAGGGACAGGCACGCAAAGTCGGCGCCGACCGCCAGCCGGGGGCACCGCACCCCGACGTCGCTCGCGTCGAGCGTGAGCGGGAGGAGGGCGGGGTCGAGGCGGCGCCGGTAGTACGGCGGCGGCGACCGCGGCGGCCGCTCCCGCTTGTCCGGCGGCTCCCGCTCCCGGCGCGCCCGGTCCCGGCCGCGGTCGCGCGCGCGCGCTTCGCCCACTTCGTCCGCCAGGCGCTGCCGCTCGCGCGCGGACAGGCCGGAAGCGGCGGGCGGCGGCGCGGGCGGCGGCGCCCGCTGCGGGGGCGGCGGGCGGCGGGGCGGGGACCTGGGGGGGCGCCAGTCGTCCGCCCGGGCAGCCGGCGACCAGGACGGGGGCGGCGGCGCTCGGTGGGCGGGGGGAGGGTAGGAAGGCGTGTGCACCGCCGGCGCTGGCACGTAGGGCGCCGGCGGCGCCGCGGCGCGCCCGTCGTACCGACCGTCGTAACGCACGTCGTAGGGCGGCGGCGCGGGGGTCGGCGCGGCGTGGTGCGGGTAGTACGGCGGCGGCGCTGCACCCCTCCTTTCGTCCCTATAAGGCGCCGGCGCCGGCGCCGGCGCCGCCTCCCGGTACGGATGCTGCGGCGCCTGCCCCTCCCGCGCGTACGGGTCGCCGGGGTGGGGCGGGTACGGGGCCGCGGGGGCGGTGTATCCATACCCCGGGGGCGGCAGCGCGTGCGCGGGCGGCGGCGCGCCATGCGGGGGATGGCGCTGCTCCTCGTACGAGGCCGCGTACCCGGTGTGTTGCTGAGGCGGCGGCGGGTGGTGGTGGTGGTGCGGGGGGTGGTGCTGGGAGGCAGAGGAAGGACGAGGGTCGGCCGGCGCGACGCCCGCGACCGCGCCCGCGCCCCACTCGCGGTGCCTGGCGCGTCACGATACGCGCCGCTCGATCCACGCCGGCGCGCGCGGGCGCGGCACCCAGGGATGCGCGCAGCCCTTCCCACCTGCGGCGCTGGCGGCGCGCCGTACGGCGCCTGCCCTCCAGGCGGCCCGTAGTAGGCCATGCCGTCCCGCGGCGTGGGGCGCCGCCGGCCGCGCGCCGCGCGACGCTGTGCGCGGGCGGCGCCACCCGGCGTCGCCACTGCCCCGCGCCCCACCCGGGCGCGCGCGGCCGCCCGACACCGCTCCACAGCCCCTCCTGCCCGCCCGCCACCGCGGCGCCCGCCGCGATGCCGCGCGTCGACATCTGGGACGTCGCCGCCGCGCGCGACGCGCCGCCCGTCGACGCCGGCTTTGAGCAGGGCACGTTTGAGGCCAAGTGAGAGAGAAGAGGGGTCGTGGCGGGTCGGGGGCGGGCGGCGGCAGCGCAGCCCGCGTGGCCAGCCGACGCGCGCGCCCCTTTCGCCTCCCTCAGATTCACGCTCGGCCGCTCCCTCGGCAAGGGCGGCTTTGGCACGGTGCGCGAGCGTGGTCGGGCGTCGGGGTGGGAGGGTGCGGGCGGCGCCGCACCCCCGCAAACCGACCCCCCCGCCCCTCGCCAGGTTCGCGTCGCGACCGAGGCCGCGACCGGCGTCGAATTTGCCTGCAAATCCATCGCCAAGCGGCTGGACGTCCCCGACCTCTCCCCCGCGCGCCAGGCGGCCCATTTGGACAACGTGAAGCGGGAGGTCGGCGTCCTCAAAGCGCTGCGCGGCACGCTCAACGTCGTCGCCCTGCGCGGCGCCTATGAAGACGCCACCCACGTCCACATCGTCATGGAGCTGTGCAACGGGGGGGAGCTGCTGCACGCGGCGGCGTCGCGGCCGCACTACGGCGAGGCGACCGTCGCGTCCTTTTTGCGCGCGGTCCTTCGCACGCTCACCCAGTGCCACGCCCGCCACATCCTGCACCGCGACGTCAAGCCCGGCAACTTCATGCTCCTGTCGGACGACCCCGCGGCGCCGCTCAAGGCGATCGATTTCGGGCTGGCCGCGTTCTTCGACCCGGCCGCCCTCCCGCGCACCGACCTCGGCCTCGAGGGCACGCCCTGGTTCATGGCGCCCGAGGCCCTGGCCTCCAAGTGGGGGCCCCCGGCGGACGTGTGGGCGGCGGGCGTCATGTGCTACCAGCTGCTGTGAGGAGGGG
>Ga0315288_10008412_pt1 | contig 13018 bp, 13 predicted proteins | sample YL17G11_20_MG_FD_203454 | JGI IMG/M metagenome (GOLD analysis project Ga0315288, IMG submission 203454) | Sediment microbial communities from Yellowstone Lake, YNP, Wyoming, USA - YL17G11_20 | ecosystem: Environmental > Aquatic > Freshwater > Lake > Sediment | place: USA: Wyoming | collected...
GCTTCGACTCCGCGCCTGAGGCCGGCGATCAGTTCGCCGTGGTCGAGAACGAGGCGCGCGCGCGGGAGATCACCGACTATCGCGTGCGCGAGCGGCGCAAACGCCAGGCGGTTGCCGGCGCCCGCGGCAGCCTCGAACAGATGATGAGCAATCTGAAGGCCGCCGGCACCAAGGAGTTCACGCTGCTGGTCAAAGGCGACGTGCAAGGCTCGGTCGAGGCCATCGTTGCGGCGCTCGACAAGATGGGAACCGACGAAGTGCGCGCGCGCATCATCCATGCCGGCGTCGGTGGCATCACCGAGTCCGATGTGGGACTCGCCGCGACCTCGGGCGCGGTCGTGCTCGGCTTCAATGTGCGCGCCAACGCGCAAGCCCGGCAGGCCGCCGAGCGCGACGGCGTCGAGATCCGCTATTACGCCGTCATCTACGACCTGGTCGACGAGGTGAAGCAGGCCATGTCCGGCATGCTCGCGCCCACGCGGCGCGAGACCTTCCTCGGCAATGCCGAGATCCTGGAGGTGTTCACCATCTCCAAGGTGGGCAAGGTGGCCGGCTGCCGCGTAACCGAGGGCAAGGTGGAGCGTGGCGCTCAGGTCCGGCTCATCCGCGATAACGTCGTGGTCCATGAAGGCAAGCTTTCGACCTTGAAACGCTTCAAGGACGAGGTGCGCGAGGTGATCGCGGGCCAGGAGTGCGGCATGGCGTTCGAGGGCTATCAGGACATGCGCGCCGGCGACGTCATCGAGTGCTTCGAGGTCGAGCACATCCAGCGCACTCTGTAATCCGCGATCCGCCGGGCTTAAGCCGGTCCCCATTTTCAAGAGCCAAGCAGATGGTCGCGCGCGATAAGGGCAAGATGCCCTCCCAACGCCAGTTGAAAGTCGGCGAGACGATCCGGCACGCGCTTGCCGACATTTTCTCACGCGGGGAGATCGTCGACGATGTGTTGAGCCGGCATTCGCTCACTGTGCCTCAGGTGCGCATGTCGCCCGACCTCAAGCTCGCCACGGTCTATGTGATCCCGCTCGGCGGCGGCAGCAGCGAGGCTGACGAGGCGGTCGCCCAGCTCGACAAGCACAAGCGGTTCCTTAGGGGCGAAGTGGCGAAGCGGGTCAGCATGAAATTCATGCCTGAGCTCAGGTTCAAGGTGGACACGACCTTCGCAGCCTCGGCCCGGATCGACGAGCTGCTCGCCTCGCCGAAGGTCGCCCGCGACCTCGACGGCTAGCGCGAAGACGGCGGGCCAGAAGCGATGGCGCGGCGGCGCAAAGGCTTACCCATCAATGGGTGGCTCATCTTCGACAAGCCGCAAGGCATGACCTCGACGCAAGCCGTCGCCCGCGTGAAGCGCCTCTACGACGCAGCCAAAGCGGGGCACGCGGGAACCCTCGATCCGCTTGCCACAGGGGTGCTCCCGATCGCGCTCGGCGAGGCGACCAAAACCGTTCCGTTCGTGGTCGAGGGCAGCAAGGAGTACCGCTTCACTGTCCGCTTCGGCGTCGAGACCGATACCGACGACGCGATGGGCAAAATGGTGGCGTCGAGCGACCAGCGCCCGACAGCCACGGAGATCGAGGCCAAGCTGCCGGACTTCACCGGCGAGATCGACCAGGTGCCGCCGCGCTACTCGGCGCTCAAGGTCGACGGCGCGCGCGCCTACGACCTGGCCCGCGACGAGGAGGAATTCGAGCTTGCGCCCCGCCGCGTGTCGATCACGAGCCTCACGCTCATCGACCGCCCCGACGCGGATCGTTGCGTGCTCGAGGCGCGTTGCGGCAAGGGCACCTATGTGCGCTCGCTCGCCCGCGACCTCGGCCGGGCGCTCGGCGCGTTCGGCCATGTGGAGGCCTTGCGCCGCACACGCGTGGGTGGCTTCAAGGAGGAAGACGCGGTGCAGCTCGCGGCGCTGGAAGCGCTGGCCGAGAGCGGCGGCCATGACGGCCTGTTGAGCGCGCTTCACCCCGTCGAGACGGCCCTCCGCGACATCCCGGCGCTGGCCCTTGCAGGGCCAGATGCGGATCGGCTGAGGCGCGGGCAGCCGGTCTTGCTGCGGGGACGGGATGCCCCGATCGTGGAGGGCACGGTCTACGCCACGTCGCGGGGCACGCTGGTGGCCGTCGGCGAGGTGAGCAAGGGCGAGCTCAAGCCGAAACGCATCTTCAATCTGCCGCGCTGACGCGGGGGGTGCCTCCAAGGCCATTAACCTCGCGAAATTCCGCTGGCCTCGCGGCGGATAATCCCTATAGTGCGGCGCAACGCGCGGGAGTCCGCTTTTTCGGCTCGCACGCGCGTTTCTAACCGACCGTGCTGGACGACATCCCGGCCCGGCCCTGACAAACCCTCAAACAGCAAGGATCCTCCGATGTCGATTAGCGCTGAGCGCAAGCAAGATCTCATCAAGGAATATGCGACCAAGTCCGGCGATACCGGCTCTCCAGAGGTCCAGGTCGCCATCCTGACCGAGCGAATCACGAATCTCACAGAGCATTTCAAGACGCACGGCAAAGACAATCATTCGCGCCGGGGGCTGCTCAAGATGGTCAGCCAGCGGCGCCGGCTGCTCGATTACGTCAAGTCGTCCGACGAGGACCGCTACCAGAAGCTCATCAACCGGTTGGGCATCCGCCGGTGACGGCAATTGTCATGGCGGGCCATCCCGCGCTCGAGCTTGCGAATATTATGAACCGGCCAGCCCTCGCGCCTCAAGGCGAGAGGTGCGGCCCCACCCTTACCCACGCATTGGGAAACCACCATGTTTCATAAACACACCGTAGAAATCGAATGGGCGGGACGCCCGCTCAAGCTCGAGACCGGCCGCATCGCGCGGCAGGCCGATGGCGCCGTGCTCGCTACCTATGGCGGGACCAGCGTTCTTGCCACCGTCGTTGCCGCCAAGGAAGAACGGGTCGGCATCGACTTCTTTCCGCTCACCGTGAACTACCAGGAGAAGACCTTCGCCGCGGGCAAGATCCCGGGCGGGTATTTCAAGCGCGAGGGGCGCCCCACCGAGAAGGAAACCCTCACCTCCCGCCTGATCGACCGGCCGATCCGGCCGCTGTTCGCGAGCGGCTTCAAGAACGAGACGCAAGTCATCGCCACCGTGCTTTCCCACGACATGGAGAACGATCCTGACGTCTTGGCGATGATCGCGGCCTCCGCGGCGCTGACCCTGTCCGGCGTGCCCTTCATGGGCCCGATCGCCGCGGCGCGCGTCGGCTTTATCGACGGCAAACATGTGCTGAACCCGATGATCGACGAAATGCGGGAAAGCACGCTCGACCTCGTGGTGGCCGGCACTGCGGACGCCGTGCTGATGGTTGAATCGGAAGCCAAGGAATTGCCCGAGGACGTGATGCTCGGCGCCGTGATGTTCGGTCACAAGCACTTCCAGCCGGTGCTCGACGCCATCGTCAAGCTCGCCGAGCGCGCCGCCAAGGAGCCTTGGGAAATCAAGACCAAGGAAAGCGCCGAAGACTACGTCGGCAAGGTGCGTGCGGTGGCCGAGCAGGATTTGCGCGAGGCCTATACGATTGCCAGCAAGCATGAGCGCCGCGATCGCGTGGCGGCGATCAAGGACAAGGTGCTAAGCGCGCTAGTCCCGGCCGACAACAACGGCACGATCACCCCAAAATTGGCAAGTGCCTTCAAGGAGGCGGAGAAAGACGTCGTCCGCTCAGGCATCCTCAATACCAGGAAGCGCATCGACGGGCGCGACCTGACGACGGTCAGGCCCATCGTCTGCGAGGTCGGCATCCTGCCCCGCACCCATGGCAGCGCGCTGTTCACCCGGGGCGAGACCCAGGCCCTCGCCGTCGCCACACTCGGCACCGGCGAGGACGAGCAATATGTCGACGCTCTCCAGGGCACCTACAAAGAGACCTTCATGCTGCACTACAACTTCCCGCCTTATTCGGTGGGCGAGGTTGGCCGCATGACCGGTCCCGGCCGGCGCGAGATCGGCCATGGCAAGCTTGCCTGGCGGGCCATCCATCCGGTGCTGCCCGACCGCGAGAACTTCCCCTACACCATCCGCATCGTGTCGGAGATCACCGAGTCGAACGGCTCCTCCTCGATGGCCACGGTGTGCGGCTCCTCGCTCGCAATGATGGACGCAGGCATTCCGCTCAAGCGTTCGGTGGCGGGCATCGCCATGGGCCTGATCAAGGACGGCGACAAGTTCGCCGTGCTGTCGGACATTCTCGGCGACGAGGATCATCTCGGCGACATGGACTTCAAGGTGGCGGGCACCTCTGAGGGCGTCACCTCGCTGCAGATGGACATCAAGATCACCGGCATCACCGAGGAGATCATGAAGGTCGCGCTCGATCAGGCGCGCGATGGCCGCATGCATATCCTCGCCGAGATGGACAAGGCGCTCAACACGGCGCGGCCGGAACTCGGCGAATACGCGCCGCGCATCGAGACCATCCACATCCCGGTCGACAAGATCCGGGAAGTGATCGGCTCGGGCGGCTCGGTGATCCGCGAGATCGTCGCGGAGTCCGGCGCCAAGATCGACATCTCGGACGACGGTACCGTCAAGATCGCCTCGGCCAACGCCGAGTCGATCCGCGCGGCGATCGCCCGCATCAAGGGCATCACGTCCGAGCCGGAGGTCGGCACCATCTACCAGGGCAAAGTGGTCAAGGTGATGGAGTTCGGCGCCTTCGTGAACTTCTTCGGCCCCAAGGACGGGCTCGTGCATATCTCGCAGCTTGCCGACGGCCGCCCCAAGGCGGTCACCGACGTGGTCAAGGAAGGCGATCCGGTGTGGGTGAAACTGCTCGGCTTTGACGACCGCGGCAAGGTCAGGCTGTCGATGAAAGTCGTCGACCAGACCACCGGCAAAGAGCGCGAGAAGGCCGACGCCGACAGCTAAGCAAAGGGGGCTTCGGCCCCCTTCATTCGCTCTTGGCAGGGGGCGGCGGAGGCGATGCCGGTGCGGCCTCCCCTTCCCCGGCCTTCGCGCATTTCGTGGCGATGACGAGATAGTCCTTGTGCTGGCTCTGCCACTCCTCGGACTTGGCGCGTGCCGTTCCGTTGCAGGAGACCACGTCTGCGGAGGTCACCTCGGGCAAGGGGATCTCCTGGCAGGTATTCGGCGGAGCCGCGAGGCACGCAATGAGCACGAGATGGACGGCCATGGCCGGTCTTTCCTTCTTCTGACTCTGAGCCCTTCGCGAATCTCGTGAGGCGAAGGGATTCTCACAACAAATTCCGTATCTTAAGCCTAAGCGCCAAGCCTATTGCGCGGCTTCCCTGGGCGCCTTCTCGACCGGCGCCTCGGTCTCTTCGCTTTGCTTGAGCGCGTTGAGATTCGGCATGGCGATGGTCGAGTATCCGCAATCCACGAAATGCACCTCGCCGGTGACGGCTCCGGACAGGTCAGACAAAAGATAGAGGCCGGCGCCGCCGACTTCGTCGAGAGTGGGCGAACGGCGCATCGGCGCGTGGCGCTGCTGATAGTGCAGCAACGTCCGCGCGTCGGAAATGCCGGCGCCGGCCAGAGTGCGCATCGGCCCCGCCGACAGCGCGTTCACCCTGATCCCTTGCGGCCCGAAATCCGAAGCGAGATACCGCACGCTTGCCTCAAGCGCCGCCTTGGCGACGCCCATGACGTTGTAGCAGGGAATGACCCGCGTCGATCCGCCATAGGTGAGCGTGAGCAGCGAGCCGCCTTGCGGCATCAGATCGGCGGCGAGCTTGGCGACTTCGGTGAAGGAGAAGCACGAGATCACCATGGTGTGCTCGAAATTCTTGCGCGTCGTGTCGGCATAGCGGCCCTTCAGCTCGTTGCGGTCGGAGAAGGCGAGCGCGTGCACGACGAAATCGAGCGAGCCCCAGGTCTTGCGGATCACCTCGAACACACGCTCGACGCTCTTCAGATCCTCGACATCGGCCTCCTCGATGATCGCGGCGCCGATGGATTGCGCAAGCGGGACGGCGCGGCGGCCGAAAGCGCCTCCCTGATAGGAGAAGGCAAGCTCGGCGCCCTGGCCGTGCAGCACGCGCGCGATACCCCAGGCGATCGAGCGGTCGTTAGCCACCCCCATCACCAGTCCCCTCTTCCCCGCCATCAACGGCGCCGGCTCAGCGATATCTCTTGTTGTTGCCATTGCACTTACTCTGGTTATGGGTTGCCCCTTGTGCGGTTCCCGTTCTCTCAACCATCCAGACGACGAAATACGAGTGTGGCGTTGGTGCCGCCAAAGCCGAAGCTGTTCGACATCACTGTGTTAATGGCGACATTGTCCTGGCGCTTGCGCACGATCGGCATGTCGGCGACGGCGGGGTCGATGGTCTCGATATTGGCGGATTCGCAAATGAAACCGTTATTCATCATCAGCAGCGAATAGATCGCCTCGTGCACGCCGGCACCCCCCAGCGAATGGCCGGTCAGCGATTTGGTGGCGCTGATCGGGGGGCATTTGTCGCCGAACACCTCGCGGATCGCCTCGATCTCCTTCAGGTCGCCGATCGGGGTCGAGGTGGCGTGAGGATTGATGTAGTCGATGCCGTCCTCGAGGTTCCGCATCGACATGCGCATGCAACGCACCGCCCCCTCGCCCGAGGGCTGCACCATGTCGTAGCCGTCGGAGGTGGCGCCGTAGCCGACCAGCTCGCCATAGATACGGGCGCCGCGGGCGCGGGCATGCTCAAGATCCTCGAGCACGACGACGCCCGCGCCGCCGGCGATGACGAAGCCGTCACGGTCGACGTCATAGGCGCGGCTGGCGACCTCGGGCCGGTCGTTGAAGTCGGAGGACATGGCGTTCATCGCGTCGAACAGCACGGAAAGCGTCCAGTCGAGCTCCTCGCCGCCGCCGGCGAACACGATGTCCTGCTTGCCCAATTGGATCAGCTCAGACCCGTTGCCGATGCAGTGCGCCGAGGTCGAGCAGGCCGAGGAGATCGAGTAGCTCACGCCCTTGATGTGATAGGGCGTGGACAGCGTGGCGGAGTTGGTCGAGCACATGGCCTTCGGCACCTCGAAGGGCCCGACCTTTTTCGGCCCCTTCTCGCGGGTGGTGTCGGCGGCCTGGACGATGGCGCGCGTCGAGGGCCCGCCTGACCCCATGATGAGCCCGGTCCTCTCGTTGGAGATGTCCTTCTCCTCAAGCCCCGAGTCGCGGATCGCCTGCTCCATGGCGAGGTAGTTCCAGGCGGCGCCCTCGCCCATGAAGCGGCGCACCTTGCGGTCGATCATGCCTTCCCAGTCGAGCTTCGGCGCGCCATGCACCTGGCAGCGGAAGCCGAGCTCGGCATATTTGTCGGCCTTGACGATGCCGGATTTCGCCTCGCGCAAGGAGGCGAGCACCTCCTGGGCACTATTGCCGATGGAGGACACGATGCCCATGCCGGTCACGACCACACGTTTCATCGGGTCAAGATCCTAGGAAGCCGGCGCCGCTTCAGTCGATCAGGGTCAGACAATGGTTTGAGCATGATTTTATCGGAAAGCCGGTTGCCAATTTTCCGGATCATGCTTGAGCGGGTGCGTCGGCTTCGCCCGCCTGGAAGAGGCCGACCCTCAAATCCTTGGCTATATAGATGGTCTCGCCGTCGGCTTTCAGCCAGCCATCGCCGGTGCCGAGGGTGAATTTCCGCCGGATCACGCGCTTCAGCTCGACGACATATTCGAGCTTCTTCATGGTCGGCAGCACCATGCCGGAGAATTTCACCTCGCCCACGCTCAAAGCGCGGCCCTTGCCTGGCGCGCCGAGCCAGCCCAGGAAGAAGCCGAGCAACTGCCAGAGCGCATCAAGCCCGAGGCAGCCCGGCATGACCGGATCGCCTTTGAAATGGCAGGGGAAAAACCAGAGATCGGGCTTCACGTCGAGCTCGGCCACGATACGCCCCTGGCCGTGCTCGCCGCCTTCCTCCGCGACATAGGAGATGCGGTCGAACATCAGCATCGGCGGAAGCGGCAATTGCGCGTTGCCGGGGCCGAACAATTCGCCCCGCGCGCAAGCCAACAGGTCCTCGTAGTCGAATTGGTCCCGCCGCTCAGACATCGGTTCTCGACTGCCTCCCGACCATCAACGCTTACGAAATTGGGTGGTTTCCTAACACAGACAAGAGCCCTTCAAAAGCCCGCGTCATCGGCGGACGAGCGCAGCCAGAGGGTGTTTTCCGGGGTTCAAGGCCTATATCCGGCAAAGGTGTCCGCCGTTGGACCTGTCCGGGGCGGGCTCGATCCGGCACTCGATCTGACCTGGGTCAAGTGCGCGGCGTTGCAGGGGAGCCTGCTTTCAGACTATATTTCCCTGAATTTATCGGACATGGTCAACGACGATGCATAGGCCGCCTCAGGGCACGCACAAATTGCCAACCGAGCCCAGCCAAGGGAACGTCGCCAAGATTCTGCGCGATGCGGGCTTGCGGCCTACGCGGCAGCGCGTGGCGCTGGCCCATCTCCTGTTCGCCGAGGGCGACCGTCACGTCACGGCGGAGACGCTGCACGAGGAGGCGCTGGCGCGCAAAGTGCCGGTGTCGCTGGCGACCGTGTACAACACCCTGCACCAATTCACCGAGGCCGGCCTCTTGCGCGAGGTCGCGGTGGAAGGCGCCAAGACCTATTTCGATACCAACACGTCGAACCACTATCATTTCTTCTGCGAGCATTCCGGCAAGCTCGTGGATATGTCGACCGGCGCGATCCGCATCGAGGGACTGCCCGAGGCGCCCGACGGCATGACCATCTCCCGCGTCGATGTGCTGGTCAGGCTCGTGGACAAGCGCTAGGCGCCGGTCGCGACGAGGCTACTTCACTTCCTCGCCCTTATAGACGCCCCAGAGCTTGTCCTGCTGCACATAGCCGGAATAGTCGTCCACCGAGACGTTGCACCATTCCCCGTCGCAGGACAGGATGTTGCCGAGGACGCCCGACTGAAGCTCGGCCACGGCGCGCGAGCTCGTCGAATTGGAGCCATAAAGGCGGACCCGCTCCTCGCCCTTCGACCAGGGGGTAACGAGCGCGGTGCGGCGCGCGCTGAGCAGGCTGTGGAACACCCAGCCGTCGGCGCCTTCGCTGTCGCGCACGCGCCGCCAATTGTCCGATTCGGCGATCACCTCGACGGGGAGCCCGGCGCGGGAGAACACCCAGACGATGGCCTGGTCGGTGCTCGGCCCTTTGCGTACATTGACCTTGTCGGATTTGAGGCTCACGAAGCGCGGAACGGGCAGCGCGGTCTTGCCGGTGGCCTCGACCGCCGCCTGCTTGACGCTGTCCTCGGCGGCGCTGGCCTCGATGGCGGACGCAAAGATCAGCCCTAGCGCCATCGCGACCCTGATCGAAAACAGATGCCTCACCCTTTCACCCCGCCTTGGCGCCAATTGCTGCAATCCCTGAAAGATGGCTTCCGGCCCCCGAATCGGCCTGCCCGCGACAGTCCTGGATGACTGAGAAAAGTGAAAGGATCGTGGCCCTAGGCCAAGATGACGCTTTATCTCGGAAAGCCGGTTCTGTTAGAGAAAGCGGCGCGCTTACCCGAAGCGCCTCAAGATGACGCGGGAGGCCCCCTCCCGCCCCAATCCTAATTGGACGAATAATGGCTGAACGACCCCTCGTTATCGTCACGCGTAAGCTCCCCGACGTGGTGGAGACGCGCCTACGCGAGCTTTTCGACGCGCGCCTCAATCTCGAGGATAAGCCGTTCACGCGCGAGGAGCTGATCGACGCCGCCAAGACCGCCAATGTACTGGTGCCGACCGTCACCGACCGCATCGACCGTGCCGTGTTGAGCCAGGCGAGCCCCAATCTCAAGCTCATCGCCCAGTTCGGCACCGGCGTCGACAATATCGACCTGGAGACCGCGCGGAACCGCTCGATCCTCGTCACTAATACGCCGGGCGTGCTGACCGAGGACACCGCCGACATGACCATGGCGCTGATTATCGCGGTGCCGCGCCGGCTGACCGAAGGCGCCACGCTGCTGAAGAGCGGCGCCAATGGATGGCAAGGCTGGTCGCCGACCTGGATGCTCGGCCACCGCATTTTCGGCAAGCGGCTCGGCATTGTCGGCATGGGGCGCGTCGGGCAGGCCGTGGCCAAGCGGGCCAAGGCCTTCGGACTTCAGATCCACTATCACAATCGCAGGCGCGTGGCGCCCGAGGTCGAGAAGGGGCTCGAGGCGACCTATTGGGACAGCCTCGACCAGATGCTCGCCCGCATGGACATCATCTCCATCAACTGCCCGCATACGCCCGCGACCTATCATTTGCTCTCGGCGCGCAGGCTCGCTTTGCTGAAACCTTCCTCCTATGTGGTCAACACGGCGCGCGGCGAGGTGATCGACGAGAACGCGCTCGCCCGCATGATCGAGAACAACGAGCTTGCCGGCGCCGGCCTCGACGTGTTCGAGCACGAGCCGGCGGTGAACCCGAAACTGCTCAAGAGCAACAAGGTGGTCGTCCTGCCGCATATGGGCTCGGCGACGCTGGAAGGCCGCGTCGACATGGGCGAGAAGGTGATCATCAACATCAAGACCTTCCTCGACGGCCACGCACCGCCGGACCGCGTCCATCCGGCGATGTTCTAGCTCCGAAAGTCGGAAGCTGGAATTCGGGCAAAAGCCCAAGCTCCATCCCTCCCCTTGATGGGGAGGGCGGCGCGCTGTCTTCGGCGCGCCGGGTGGGGTGAAGCCTTTCCCCCACCCCAGCGTCGCAAAGCGCCGCCGGACCTCCCCACGAGGGGGAGGTATGGAGAATGGGCGAGCTATCCGAACGCGATCAACAATCGCGGAGTTCGGGACTTTTCACATGCTCGGGGCGGAAACCCATGCCGATGAGCCGGGCCGGGATGCGGCGGAGAAACGGCAGGCGATTGAACAGCGTCACCACGAAAGGCGGCCGCGGGCGCTCCGTCATGCTCAGCACGTTGCTGATCACGCGCTTCTGGATAAAGAGCTGCACCCCCTGCATCATCTTGGTCGGCCATTCGCGGCACGCCTGCACGCTCCCAAGCTGATCGGCCGGCACGCGCCCCTTGCTGAGCGGCTCCCAGAGAAGGTTGGCCGTGGCGACCGCATCCTGTATCGCGAGATTGATGCCAACCCCGCCGATCGGCGACATGGCGTGCGCCGCGTCGCCGATGCAAAGGAGCCCCGGCCGGTGCCAGCGCTCGAGGCGATCAACCGTCACGGTGAGCAGCTTCACGTCATCCCAAGAGCCAATCTCCTGCACGCGACTGGAGAACTCAGGGTTCAAGCTCGCCACGGCAGCGCGAAAAGCCTCTAGCCCCCTGAGGCGTAGCTCCTCGAAGCCGCCTTTCGGAATGACATAGGCGCATTGCCAATAATCGCCGCGGTCGAGCGTGACGAAGACCACGCCCGCCTGGATGCGGCCGAATGTCTCCTGACTGTCCTCGGGCCGCTTGGAGAGGCGAAACCACAGCACGTCCATCGGCGCGCCGAAATCCTCGACCTTCAGCCCTGCGAGCGCCCGCACATCGGAGTGGCGGCCGTCGGCCCCCACGACGAGATCGGCTCTGATCTCGAGCGGGCCGTCCGGCGTCTCGGCATAAAGCCCCAAGACGCGGCCCTGCTCCATGATGAGATCGGTGACGCGCGCCAGCATTCTGAGGTGGAAGCCGGGATAGCGGCGAGCCTGGTCGGCGAGGAAATCGAGGAAGTCCCATTGCGGCATCAGCGCGATGAAGCGGCAATGTGTCGGCAGATGCGAAAAATCGGCGAGGACGATGTGCGTCTCTCCGATCTGGCCGCCAATCTCGCGCAGCTCCTGATGCGGCCGCTTGAGGAAATCCTCAAGGATCCCGAGCTCGTACATGATCTCGAGCGTCGATGGGTGGATGGTGTCGCCGCGGAAATCGCGCAGGAAATCGGCGTGCTTCTCCAGCACCACGACGTCGATGCCGGCGCGCGCCAAGAGAAGGCCGAGCATCATGCCGGCAGGGCCGCCTCCGGCGATGGCGCATTGTGTGGTGATGGTCTCCGCTGCCATGCTTAGCCGCCTGCCTCGGCTAAGGCTTTGCGGTGATGGGACAAATCGTGGAAGCGCGGGGTGCGGCCGTTCAGCGGGTTCTCAGGGTCCCAGCCATAGGCGACAGTGGTGAAGCGCGCGGCGAGCGCGTCGTAGAGCAACAGCCTCCCCACCAGGCTCTCGCCTAAGCCAAGCAGCTCCTTCACCACCTCGACCGCGGCAAGGGTGCCGATCACGCCCGCGACCGCGCCGAGAATGCCGGCTTCCGAGCAGGGCGCGACCGTGCCTTCCGGCGGCGGCTCGGGAAACAGGCAGCGATAGGATGGAAGCGGGTTGCCCGCATCGTCCGGCGCGAAGGCGCGGAAGGTGGTGAGATGGCCGTCGAAGGGCCCGACGGCGGCGAAGACGAGCGGGCGCTTGGCAAGATAGCAGGCGTCGTTGACGAGATAGCGCGTGGCGAAATTGTCGGAGCCGTCGGCGACGATGTCATAGGCGCGGATGATATCCAGGGCATTCTCCGGCACAAGCCGCGTCGTATAGAGGCGCGTCTGCACATGCGGGTTGAGGCGCTCGATGGTCGCCGCGGCGCTCTTGGTCTTGGGCCGCCCTACGCTCTTCGTGTCGTGGACGATCTGGCGCTGGAGATTGTCGAGGCTCACGCGGTCGCTGTCGATGATGCCGATCTCGCCTATGCCGGCGGCGGCAAGATAGAGAATGAGCGGCGAGCCGAGCCCGCCGGCGCCGACCACGAGCACGCGCGCGGCTTTCAGTCTCTGCTGGCCCTCGCCGCCGATCTCCTTCAGCACCAGCTGGCGCTTGTAGCGCTCGATCTCCTCAGGAATAAGCATGGTGGCTTGAACTTATGCCTTCCGCACGGTCGCTGCCAGTGAGGCCTACCCGGTGGAGCCGAAGCCGCCCTGCCCGCGGGTCGTGGCGCCGAGTGCCTCGACCGCGACGATCTCGACTTGGGCGACGGGCGCGATCACCAGCTGGGCGATGCGATCCCCACGACGGACGATGAAAGGCTCGCTGCCATGGTTGATCAGCAGCACCATGAGTTCACCGCGATAGTCGCAAT
>Ga0315288_10008415_pt1 | contig 13017 bp, 7 predicted proteins | sample YL17G11_20_MG_FD_203454 | JGI IMG/M metagenome (GOLD analysis project Ga0315288, IMG submission 203454) | Sediment microbial communities from Yellowstone Lake, YNP, Wyoming, USA - YL17G11_20 | ecosystem: Environmental > Aquatic > Freshwater > Lake > Sediment | place: USA: Wyoming | collected...
ATGCAACGGGCAACCACCCGGAGCGCTCCAGGCCGAGGCGGACGGGGAATCTCCGTCTCCCCCTTGACTTCTACCTATCATGGATGTCCCCGGAATTCCCCCGGAATTCCGGACTGCAGTGTCGTCATCGTGGCGACCCCGAACAGCGCCATTCCCGCAGCGGCGGCCAAGCGGCGAAGGAGGCTGCGGCGGCTCGGGTCGCCGGGGCCGATCTGGTCGACCATGCGCTCGATCTGCTCCGCCGGCGCGGCGAGGAGGATCATCCGCTCCGACGAGGTCAGCTCCAGACCGGAGCCGTCGATGGCCGCTTGCCGGTCGGACAGCAGGCGTTGTCCAAACCGCGCGTCAACCGCTGCACGGCGCAGCACGCGTTCGATGCCCATGGGCACGGCGGAGACGGCATCCTCCGTCGGCGGGCGGCCACCGACGATCGTCGTACGGACAGCGCTTCGCTTCGGGTCGATGTCGTCGCCGGTTCGGAGCTCCTGAACGGCGTGCCGGAGGTCACGGGTCTTCCTGTGGAACCAGTCAGTCATGGGACCCACCCCCAGGAGTGGTCTTGGCATAAGTCTTCGCCCGCGAGGAGAGCACATCCTCTCTCGTGTCGCGACTGCAGGTGCTTCCGGCGGGAAGGAGCGAATGGGTTGCGGCGCGCCGATGCCACCGATTGTGCGGAGAGGATTGTGTCCTGAGATGGAATCGCTGAAGGTAGGGCTCCTGGCTTGTGGCGGCATGGGAATGTCACTGGGCGGCCAGTGCGCCGAGCTGAAAAACGCGCGCGTCACCGCTGTGTGCGACGTCGACGAGGAGAAGCTGCGCGCCGCGGGCGAGAAGTTCGAGGCGGCGACGTACGCCGACTACCGTAAGCTCCTCGACGAGGCCGGTGTCAACGCCGTCATCGTCGCCTCACCCCCGCATCTTCACAGCCCGATGACCCAGTACGCCGCGGCGGCGGGGAAGCACATCCTCTGTGAGAAGCCCATGTCGACGAACGTCGCGGACTGCGATGCGATGGTCCAGGCTGCGGAGAGACATGGCGTGAAGCTCATGATCGCGCAGGTGCTGCGGTACCTGCCGGCCTTCTACTGGCTGCGCGAGCATGTGGGGAATGGGGAGTTCGGGAAGGTCTGCGGCATCAAGATCGAGCGCATCGGTGGTGGATGGTTCGGGGAGCACGCCGTCGGCTGGCGGACGCTCCGAGCCGAGAGCGGCGGGTTCCTCATGGAGGTCAACGCCCACGAGTTGGACTTCATGCGCTGCATCGCCGGCGAGGCGCGCCGCGTGTTCGCAATCGGCGGGAACTACGTCCAGAAGGGTCAGGACTACGAGGACCTGACACTCGTGAGTGTCGAGTACCAGAGCGGCGCCGTCGGCATCCTGCACGCGAACCAGCTTTGCCACGGCGGGATGGGGGCCTACACCGGCCGGGTCCTCTGCGAAGGGGGCACGCTGTTCTTCGACAACGGCTTCTCGGCGGATTCCCCCATCCGCTTTGCCAAGGCCGACGGCACCACAGGCGAGCAGCGAATCGGCGACATCCAGCTCGAGAACCCAGTGGGCCATGAGATACGCCTGTTCGTCGAGGCCGTGCTCAACGACACCCCAGTGCCCATCCCGGGCAGCGAGGGCCGCGCAGCCGTCGAGTTGGCACAAGCGGCCTACCGCTCCATCGCGACGGGACAGCCGGTGGAGCTGCCGCTGTAGCGGAGCAGAGCCGCTGAGCGCTCCAGATGCAGGACATCCCCCTCAGTGCGGCGTACAATAGGTGCGGGCGCTTGGCGGCGAAACTCCGCCCCATGCGGCGTGGTCACCAGCCTGTTTCCCGGGTTCTGGCGAGACCCTATACCTCCATGCGCCCCTCGAGTGCCGCTCTTGTGAGCGGTCGGCTACTGCGGCCCCGCCTTCTCCTCCACGGCCGCCGGTTCCGCCGTTGCGTCCGCCGCCTCCACCGCGATCGGCTCGCCGCCCTGGTCGACGTTGTCGGGCGTGAAGAGGACGGTACCGAGAGCTATGCGCTTCGGCACTTCCTCGCCATTGAGGATCTTGAGCGCCGTCTCGATGGCCTCCTTGCCGCCGGTCTGGTAGTCGAACGTAGCGCTCAGGATGCCCTCCTTGACGTACCGCTGGCCCTCGTCCGGATTGCCATCGATGCCGATGAACTTGATGGTCTTCTCGCGGCCTTTGCCCTCCTGCTGGGCGGCGACCCAGGCACCATGGGCGCTGGGGTCGTTGTGGCCGTAGACGGCGTCGATCTCATCGGACCGGGCGAGAGCCGTGCTCATCGCCGCCTGTGCCTTCTCCTCGAGCCACTCGCAGTCCTGATCGTAGATGATCTCGATGTCGGACCCCTTGATGCCCTCCATGAAGCCGTTGTGGCGGTCATGCGACGGCACGCTCGTCTCCAGGCCCTTCAGCTCGACGATCTTCCCCTTGCTGCCGAGCAGCTTGACCATGTACTTCCCGGCCTCGCGGCCGATCATAACGTTGTCACCGCCGATGAAGCACGTGTAGACCGGCTCGGAGAGGTCGCGGTCGAGCACGATCACAGGGATCTTGGCGTCCATCGCCTCCTGGACGGGCTGCACGAGGGGCATGGCCTCTTTGGGACTGATGATGAGGAGGTTGATGCCGGAGGTGATGAACTCGCGGACTTGCGCTTGCTGGCTCTCGGTGGAGTTCTGGGCGTCTTTGAACTCGACTTTGACCTCCGGGTGCGCCTCGGCGGCCTTCTTGATGTCATCGTTCATCCGCTTGCGCCACGGCTCGTTGAGGTTGCACTGAGACATGCCGATGACATAGCTCTTCGCCGGTTTCGCCGCCTTGGTCGGTGCTGTTGGGGTGGTGCCGGCGCCGGTGCTAGCCTCTTCCTTCGGCTTGCAGCCCGCCATGATGAGAATGAGTGTGGCGACGAAGAGAAGCGCGATGGTCCTCCTGAGAGTCACTGCGGTTGCCTCCCTTGTTCCAGTCCATGGTAGACGAGCCCAGTCGTGTTCGGAGACGGCTCGCCCATACGGTTGCTGGGCACGGTCGCCTGCCGAGGCTGGGTCCCTCACCCCGTCCCTCTCCCAAGGGGAGAGGGGGGCCACCACCACCCCAGGGAAGAGGTTACGCTCTCTTGCGCCGACTCTCCTGCACGATGACGGCGAGAACGATAATGAACCCCTTGGCGAGGAGCTTGGCCCCGTCCTGGAGGTACTCACCGTTGATCTGGATGTTGCTGAGGATTTTGTTGGCACAGCCCATGATGAGCGCGCCGATCAGTGTGAGGATCACCCCGCCGCGGCCGCCCATCAGGCTTGTGCCGCCGATGACCACGGAGGCGATGGCGTCCAGCTCGTAGGTCGCCCCGGCCTCGGGGTTGCCGAGCTGGAGCCGACAGGCGCTGGAGACTCCGGCGAGCCCGGAGAGCATCCCGCAGATCACGTAGGCGAAGACCTTGGACAGCCCGACCGGCACGCCGGACAGCCGCGCGGCCTCTTCGTTCCCACCGATGGCATAGAGGTGCCGTCCGAACCGGGTGTATTTCACGATGAGGGCCATGAGGGCGGTGCTGATGAGGAAGAGATACGAAGCCGGTTGAAGATGGGGCGAGAGCAACCACCCCAGCGTGCCCACGCCGAGGAGGGTGCCGACGACGTACAGGAGCGTGCGCGGAGCCCCGAGCGCCTCCGCAACCCTCCGCCCTCGCGCCGTGTACATCAGCAGAAGTGCCGCGACCACAACGACGACCGGCACAGCCCAGAGCGCCGGCGGCGGCCCCGTCCCCGCGAGCTTGCTGGTCATCCACGTGTAGAAGCTCGGCATGTCGCGCATGGACTGGACCCTGTACCACGCCTCCAGGCCCGGCTGGATCTTCTGATGCCCGGCCACCTGTTTCGCCAGGCCGCGGGCGACGACCATCATCGCGAGCGTGGCCACAAAGGGCTGGAACCGAGCGCGAGAGATCAGCAGCCCGTTCACAGCGCCGCACAGCGCCCCTACGCACGCTGCGACAAGGCACGCGAGGAGAGGGGGCATCCCATAGCCCAGCACGAGGAGGGAGAACACGACCGAGGACAGCCCCAGCACCGATCCCACCGAGAGGTCGATGCCCGCGGTGAGGATGACCAGTGTCATGCCCGCGGCGAGGATCCCGTACTCGGCATACTCGAACAGGATGTCCGTGTGCGTGCGGGTTGTGAGGAAGATGCGCTGCCCCTGTGCATTCTGCCCGCCGAACAGGACGCCGAGCAGGAACACGACCACGAGAGCAACCGGGCCGCGGTACTCACCGATGACATGCCCCGCCTTGCTCAACGCCTGGAGGGGCAGGCTCCGCGTGGACTTGCGGTCGTCGTCCATCCATCAGACCTCCATGGCCGCGGCCATGATCCGCTCCTGGGTCGCTTCCTCGCGCGACAGCTCGGCGGTGACGCGGCCCCGGTGCATCACGATGATCCGGTCGCTCATGGCCAGCAGCTCCGGCAGCTCGGATGTGATCAAGAGGATTCCCTTGCCCTCAGCCACAAGGTCGTTCATGAGCTGGTAGATCTCCGCTTTCGCGCCGACGTCGATGCCGCGAGTCGGCTCATCGAGCAGGAGCACCCGCGGCTCGGTCATGAGCCACTTCGCGAGCGCGACCTTCTGTTGGTTCCCGCCGCTCAGGGCGCTCACCGGCTGGTCCATGGCGGCCGTCTTCACAGCTAGGCGCTCAACCATCGGTCGGGCCAGCGCCTCCTCACGCCCCCGCGCGACCAGCCCGGGCGCACCGCATCGCCGCAGCGAAGCCAGCGTCGCGTTGTGCAGCACCGACATCGAGAGGACGAGCCCGGTGGTCTTGCGGTCGTTCGTGAGCATCGCGACCCGGTTGTTGATCGCGGCGCCGGGAGAGGCGATCCGCACCTCCCGCCCGCCGAGCAAGACCCGGCCGCGGGCCGCATGTCCGTAGCGTCCGGCAATGCAGCCCAGCAGCTCGCTGTTGCCCGAGCCCCGCAGTCCAGCCAGCCCGACGATCTCCCCCGCGCACAGGCGAAGCGAGACCCGATCCACGAGCATCCGCCCCGTCCCGTCGTTCGCGGGAAGGCTCATGTCATCCACACGGAGCAGTTCCTGGCCCGGCTCGACGCCGTGCTTCGGGAAGAGCTGCTCGATCCGGCGGCCGACCATCCACTCGATGAGCCTGTCCGCACCCAGATCCGCGGCGTCGGCGGTACCGACCCACTCCCCATCGCGCAGCACGGTGATGCGGTCCGCGATGGCGTAGATCTCCTCCATCTTGTGGGTGATGTAGACGATCGCGACCCCCCGGGCCCTCAGGGAGCGCACCACCTCAAACAGCTTCGCGGCTTCGGCATCCGAGAGGGCGCTTGTGGGCTCGTCCATGATGATGAGGTCGGCATCCTTCGCCAGCGCCTTCGCGACCTCGATCATCTGCTGGGTGGCGATGTTGTGCTGCTCCACCGGCCGGCGGACCTCGACCGGGGTGTTCAGCTCGCGCATCAGCCTATCGGCCCGAGCGATCATGGCCGCAGAGTCGACCGTGCCGAACCGCGTGCGCCTCTCGCAGCCGAGGAAGATGTTCTCGAAAACGGACATCGGCGGCACGAGGCTCAGTTCCTGGTGGATCATCGCCACACCGTGGGCCTCGGCTTCGCGGGGGCTGCGGAAACGGACGGGGCGACCCCTGAGGACGATCTCGCCCCCATCCGGGGGCACGACTCCACAGAGAATGCGCATAAGGGTGGACTTGCCGGCACCGTTCTCCCCGACGAGCGCGTGCACTTCGCCGGCGCGCACATCGAGCTTCACATCCCGAAGCGCTCGCACGCCGCCGAAGGCCTTGTCGATGCCACGGAGATCGAGGAGGGTCCCGTCGTCCGCCATGTGCGGGGATCGTATACTGCGGTGTCCGCACCGTCAACGGAAGTAGGTGCCCGCACGTGATGGGGGCGGCCCCGGGCTGTCATCCTGAACGAAGTGAAGGACCTCGGCGCGCGGTGGCGGTCCTCCGCGGAGCCGTGCTCTGGCCACCCCACCCCCGAGATCCTTCACTCCGTTCAGGATGACACGGACGATGGGCCCGTCTGCTACCATAGCACCCATCAGAGGGGACGGAGGACAACACATGCAGGTCAGACCTCTTGGGCAATCCGGGATCCAGGCGTCGGTGGTAGGCCTCGGGACATGGGCCATCGGCGGCACATGGTGGGGCGGCACGGACGAGAAGGACTCCATCGACGCCATTCGGGCCGGGATCGACGCCGGGGTCAACCTGATCGATACGGCCCCCATGTATGGCCCGGAGACATCGGAGATCCTCGTCGGCAAGGCCATCGCGCCCTATCGGGACCGGGTCGTCCTGGCGACGAAGTGCGGGCTCGTGATGGGGGGCTCCGACGGCGAGCTCTTCTTCACGATGGGCGACACCCCCGTCTACCGTCTGCTGCGACCGGATTCCATCCGTCGGGAGCTCGAGAGCAGCCTGCGTCGCTTGCAGACGGACCATATCGACCTCTACCAATCGCACTGGCAGGAGACGACCACGCCGATCGAGGACACCATGGCCGGCCTCATGGCGCTCAAGGACGAGGGCAAGATCCGCACCATCGGCGTGAGCAACGCGCAGGTGAGCCACCTCGAAGGCTACCACGCCGCCGGCCCGCTCGATAGCGCCCAGGAGAAGTACAGCATGATCGACCGGCGACTCGAGGAAGCAGTGCTGCCGTACTGCCGGGAGCACGACATCGCGGTCCTCGCGTACTCGCCGCTGGAGCTGGGGCTGCTAACGGGCAAGATGACGCCCGAGCGGGAGTTCAACGAGGGCGATCAGCGGAAGGGCAACCCGAAGTTCGGGCCGGAGAACGTTAGCAAGATCAACGCCATGCTCCAGGAGTTCGCGCCGATCGCCGACGCGCACAGCGTCACCATCGCGCAGCTTGTCATCGCGTGGACGGTTCACCAGCCGGGCCTGACACACGCGCTCGTCGGCGCGCGGAACCCAAAGCAGGCTCTTGAGAACGCCAAGGCGGGCGACGTCCGGCTCAGCGAGTCCGAGCTGGCGACGATGGGCGAGGCCGTCGCCAGGCACCAGTAGCCTGTGCACGCGACGCGGAGCGGGCCCGTCCCGGGAGGCTCGTCCCTCACCCCGGCCCTCTCCCGGGGGGAGAGGGGGAGGGGTCCGAATAGGGGCATAGCGTGCCGAACGTGCACCGATCGCACGGCGCCGACTCGGGGCGCGAGGGAATGCGACGCATCGCGGACACCTCGACGAGTTGCTCGAGGAGGCCGCTGAGGCGATCCCGGGTAGGCGCACTCCCCGCGTCCGACATGGGCAGTAGGGTCACGCCCGCCTCGGTGACATGGAGCAACGAACACGCGGCCGGTGTGGCGAAGCCTTCGGACTTCAGCGCCTCCTCATAGATGTGGAGCTGGAGGGCGTACTGCTGCTCCGCCTTCTCGGGGGTCAGCTCCCGATGGGTCTTGAGATCGAGGACATGGACGCCGTGTCCATCCTCATGGATGAGGTCGATGTAACCCGATAGCGCGACGTAGGTGCCGGACGGGCTCGCTGTGAACCAGCGGAATGGGCGCTCGACATGGTCTGCGGGAGGCTTGAGCGCCGCCCATTCACTGCCGAGGAAGGCGTCGAACAGAGCCGTGAGCCGAGGCAGGTCGCGAGCCATGAGACCACCCGCCGCGTCCAGTTCGGCGCGGAGCATCTGCCGCCGTGCGCGGGGCTCGACCGGGCCCAGGTAGTGCCGCGCGACGGCGGTGTGGAAGGCGCGACCGATGGCGCTGCCTCCGTCCTCGACGGTATCGTCGTCGGTCGGCATGTCCAGCCCCCAGCGCCGCCGGATGAAGTACCGCACCGGACACTCGGCCAGCTCGCTGAGCGCGGTGAAAGAAGCAGTCAGAACGCGGGGTGCCGGCAGCTCCACCTCTCGCTGCAGGACGCGCCGGGGAAGGGGGGCGTGGACGGGGATGGGGTCCCCGCGAGCGGGCTCGGCGGGTAGCGGGCAGCTCTCCTCTCGTTCGGCGCGCTCGAAGTATCCACCGTATGGGTGCTCCTCCGCCGAGCTGGTCGTGATCAGCATCTCTCTGGGACGAGTGACGGCAACGTAGTGCAAGCGGCGCTCCTCGGCCGCGTCCTCGTCTTGTCGGGGCGCAAGCGCTTTGTAGAGCACTCGCTTCACCGACTCCCGGCCGAGGATCTTGCCAGGGATCAGCCCCCACTTCGGGTCGATCCGCCAGTATCGGTCCCCACGGGAGCGCATCCTCTGCACGGGCAGGAAGACGACGCGGAACTCGAGCCCCTTCGCCCTGTGGATAGTGAGCACGCGGACTGCATCCCCGACCGTCTCGTCATCCGGCGCCGGAAGGTCACTGCCGCCTCCGCGCTCGTAGTAGCTGAGCCGGTCCGTGAGATCGCGCAAGCGCCGCTCGTCGACGGCTTCGAGCTGGTCGAGGACGCGTTCGAAGAGGAGGCGCGATCGCGGCCAGGTCGCCAGCTCACTGGCGAGGCGGCCCTGCAGGAAGACATCGCGGTCGACGACGGCCTCGAATGCCTCACGCGCCGTCATGGCATGACGCCGCGCGCGGAGCTCGATGACCCTTCCAGCGAGATCGCGAAGCTTGCCGAGTGGCAGCTCAGCGCGCTCCTCAGGCGAGCGCCCGCCACCATCGGACGAGAGGACGACATCCGCCAGTGTGTCGAACAGCGGTCGGCTCCGTCGGCCCGCTGCCTCCTCGTCATCGAGTACGACGCCCGGCTCGGAGCCCACCAGGTAGAGCTGGCGATCGGTCAGCAAGTACGGCGGCCGCAGCAAGACTCGAGCGAGGGACAGGCTGTCGAAGGGGTTCTCGATGACATGGAGCAACCCCAGGACATCGCGGACCATCGGCTCCTCGAAGAACCCAAGGCCACCGAGGCTCACGTAGGGGATGCTCCGCTCATCGAATGCGTCCTTGAGCGCCGCGAAGCCCTTACCCGTGCGCACGAGCACGGCGATGTCGCCATAGCCAATGTCGCCCGGGCCCTCCTCGCCGCGGACGAGGGACTGAATGCCCTCGGCAATGTACGTGCTCTCGGCCGCCCGCGCCTCGGCGACGGGCACCTTCTTGTCCTCGATCGCCCCGAAGTCGGGGCCTCGGAGCACGAGTGCATCCACAGCCGACTCGGTGATGAGCGGCGGGTCGCCCGGCTCCACGTCCGCCGCGACGCCATTGGCCAGGTCGATGATCGCAGGGCCGGAACGGTAGTTCCGCACCAGCGACCTCCGCACGGCCTCGTCATCGCAGGGAATCAGGAGGTCGATGTTGTCTCGCCGGGCATTGCGGAAGGCGTAGATCGACTGCTTCCTATCGCCGACGACCAACACATTCGTCAGCCGGCGGCCGTCGCAGCCGCCGGGCCGCGCACAGTCCAGCGTGCACGGCTCCGAGCGGGCGAGCAGCCGGATAAGGTCCATCTGCACGGGCGAGGTGTCCTGGAACTCGTCGACGAGCACGTACTCGAAGAGATCGCGGTAGTGCCGCCGTACACGGTCATTGCGCCGGAGCAACCCCACAGTGCGGAGGATGAGATCGTCGAAGTCGAGCATCCCCGCGCCGTGCAACTCCCTCTGATACTGCGCATACGCGGCGGCGCACAGGCGGGCCATCACACGTTCACAGTCAGCCTGGGTGCCTGCCACCTGATCGGTATCGTCGTGCGGTCGGCCCTTACCCCTGAGGTCGGCGTAGTAGATCTTCTGGACACTGTTCAGCACGGCTCTATCGGCGGGCAAGCCGACGTCGAAGCCGCTCTGCTTGAGGCGTGACACCACAAGGCCCGGGATGTCCTGGCGCCCGGTGAGGCCGAGCACCTCCTCCGCCGTCGGCAGCGATGCGAAAAAGCGCGCTGACTGGTCGAGCAGTCGGTCACGTAGCTCGGCGGGCCTGAGGCCGTGGGTCTTGGCCATACCGATCGCCGACTTCACCGTCTCCCGCACAACACCCAGATCGTCGACGCCGACGCTGAGGATGTTCGCCATCGCCAGGTCCGCAACGCGCTCGAACTCCCCCGCCAGCACGCGGTCGAAGAAGCCGTCCAGCCGCTCCTGCTGCCCGATCTCGTCGAGCAGCGTGTGATCGGGCGGGAGCTGCGCCTCATAGCAGTGATCGTGCAAGAGCCGCGCGCAGAGGCTGTGGAATGTATGGATGTAGAGGTCCGGCGGCGGATCCTGGCCCGCATCTCGAAGGGCGGCCTCGATCCTCTCCCGCATCTCCGCCGCGGCCTTGTTGGTGAAGGTGACGGCAAGCACCCTCGCCGCGTCCATCCCCAGGGCGGTGACGAGATAGACAAACCGGCTCTTCAGCGTCTCCGTCTTGCCGGTCCCCGCGCCGGCCACGACCTTCAGAGGGCAGCCCAGGGGCGCCTCGACGATGGCGCGCTGCTCGGGGTTCAGCTCTCTCCGTGGTGTGGTCACTCGGCTTCCCCCTCCCCGTCGCAGATCCCGGCGAAGGGGCAGCCCCGGCAGGTCTCCGGCTCAGCGGCGAAGTGCACGGTGGTCTTGATCTCGCAGGCCGTGTCACCCAGGAAGCGCCCGACTTCCACGAGATGGTCCGACGAGACATCCGCCTCATCGCTCGCGTCGCCGATGCGCACCGTGATCCGCGGGCAGCCCGCGCGGTAGTCGGGAGTGATGTACTGGAGCGACAGCGCCTTCGCCTCTCCGGCGAGCAGGGGCGCCAGCGCATACAGCACGAGCTGGAAGTCCGCGTACTTGTCGGGCTCACCCTCTGCGGAGAGCACGAGTCGTTTGCGCAGGACCTTCGGCGACGGCGGACTCGCGCCCGTCTTGTAGTCGACCACCTCCCGTCCCTCGGAGCCGTCGGCAACCAGGTCCACGCGCCCGAGGAAACGGTGCTCGCTACCCTCGCTGTCACAAAGCGAGAACTCCACCGTCTGCTCACTGACGACCGTGGGGTCGAGGACCCGATGGTCCTCCGCGCCGAAGTAGGTGGTGAGCGCCGCCTCGGCGTTCCTCCGGGCCAGCTCGAACTCCGCGGGGGAGCCGAACGAGTTGCGGTCGGCGTTCAGCCTCTGCTGAGCGACCTCCAGCGCCTTGTCGAGGGTGCGCTCCTCCGGCAACCATCGGGCCATCTCAGCAAGGACCCTGTGCATGATGATGCCATAGGTGCTCGCAGGGCTGACACGGTCGTCCAGCCGCAGGAGCCGCCCCAGGAAGAACCGCCGTGGGCACTGGAGATACTCGCCGACCGACGACGCGCTCAGCGCGAACGAGCCGAACCCGGCGAGGACCGCGGGCCCGTCCGTGTCTGGCCTGATCGGCTCTCCGGGCGCTACCGGCTCACCCAGTCGCTGCTCCCTCTGGCGGCGGGGACACGGATCGAGCACGCACTGCGCACATCCCACAGCCGTGGCCGCTCCCACATCCATACCCACAGCGTGCAGCCCAAGGGGGCAGCCCTCGGTGGTGCGACTCGCGGCCAGGGCATCCGGCGGCAGGCAACGGACGAAGAACCGGGACGGGATTGCGATCTGCCCCGCGCGCTGGAGGTGCGCCGATAGGATCACCGACTGGCTGGCACGGGTCAGCGCCACGTCGAAGGCCCGCTCCTCCTCCTCCACGGCTTCGCCCGGCGCTTCCAGGAAGCCCGGCAACCGGGTGAACGCCTCGCCGAGGCCGGACGCGTCGGCAACGCGAATCCTCAGCGCCGCCAGCGTGTCCTGCGCCAGCAGCCGCGACGTCCGCCCGCCCGATGGGAAGATGCCGTCATTGACCATCGGCACGAACACATGGTCGAACTCGCGTCCCTTGGCATCGTGCACCGGGATGACGGCCACGCCCCCCTCAGCCGGGCCACCCCCGTCGTCGGCGAGGAGGTCATCGAGCCATTCCGCGAGTTCCTCGGGCGTTGCCTCTGCTCCGAAGAGGTTCTCGAGCGTGGCACGGGTACGCCGGGCCGCGCGCAGGAACCGCCCAGCCGTCTGCATCGCCTCATGTTCAACTTCAGGCACATACCTGCGCGCCGGGCGCAGGTGAACCACCAATGCCTCCACGCCACCGATGGGATCGCCGGCGAGCCTGTCGATGGCGTCGGTGAGGAACTGGCTAACCCGAGCCAGGCACTCCTGTCGGGCGACCGAGTCATGCCGAGACCCAACCCTATCGACGAGCTTGCCCTCTCGCTCCGCATCGTGCATCGCGCGGGCCAGCTCGATGGCGAAGGGGAGTGGGTCGGGCAGGGCGAGGTAGCTCAAGAGATGTGCCAGCGCCCGGTTCGCATCGCGCACGCCCTGGCGACCGCCGCGCACGTGGGCGACCCGGCGGCGCATCAGGAGCGTGAGCCCGTCCGCTATGAACCGCTTCATCAACTCCGCGCCGGGACCGCCGGCCGTTGCTGAGATCGGCGCCCCCGCGCGGTGCAGTCGCTCAAGCGCCCGAGCGGCCCACGCGCGGGATCGGGTGATGATCGCGATGCGGTCGGGCGCCGTGGGCGGCTCGGCCTCGAGCAGGTTCAGCACCTGGTCGGTCACCCAGTCCAGCTCCTCCTCGATGCTCGCGAAGAGAGCGAACCGCGTCGACCCATCCATGTCGCACGGCGCAAACCGGCGCGCTGACGGTCCTCGGAACCGCGCCGAGATCTCGGCGACGCGACGCCCGACGCGGTGGCTGGGCGCCGAGTAGCCGGGGTGCTCCTCTACCCGGAACCCCGCAGGTGCCAGATGGGTGATGAGTGGAACCGGGTTCGAGACGGCGCCCCGGAAGCCGTAGATGGACTGCGCGGGATCTCCCCACGCCCGGATGTCCGCCTCCGCCCCGATGGTGAGCAAGAGCTCCCAGGCAAGTGGGGTCAGCTCCTCCGCCTCGTCCACCAGGATGTGCCGCCACTGAGCGCAGTGTCGCGCGAGCAGCTCCGGCTCCGTTCCCAGCGCCTCTAGGGCGAGCCACATCACGCCGCGGTAGTCGATGGTCCCCGCCTCGGTCAGCCGTCGGGCGTACGCCGCATACACACGCCCCAGCACCTGTAGCT
>Ga0315288_10008418_pt1 | contig 13014 bp, 22 predicted proteins | sample YL17G11_20_MG_FD_203454 | JGI IMG/M metagenome (GOLD analysis project Ga0315288, IMG submission 203454) | Sediment microbial communities from Yellowstone Lake, YNP, Wyoming, USA - YL17G11_20 | ecosystem: Environmental > Aquatic > Freshwater > Lake > Sediment | place: USA: Wyoming | collected...
CCTTGAACTCCTGCACCTCAGCTACCGTCTGGGGAAGGAATAGACCGTCCTCGCATGAGCAAATGGGAAGCCCGGAGTACAGCTCCCGGCAGTCCCTGTCCGTGAGCGTTGGGCGATATAGCCTTAGCTCGGCTAGCAGCACCTTGCGCGGCATGGCATTAGATCGCCCGCGATGGCCCTGCATAACCACCATGATCTGGTTGCGTAAAATGGTATTCATGGCTTAAACGTCTTCCACGCACTTGGTTTCCTTGTCGATTTCGACGATGATTTTTCGCTTTTCGCTCAAGTTAAATCTCCCTTCTCGCGAAATCACAAAGCAACCCACGCAACGTACTCCAGGGTTCATCGGCACATCTTTTCCTAAACCCATTTGATCTTGAATCAAACCAAATGATTATTTCCTTAGACGCTTTTCGCAATTCGTCGAACGCCCGGAGTCGGGCGATGATGGCGTCCGCCTCAGATTTAAATATCCAGGAAAAATTTGACGCCTTTAATGTTTTGATTAATTCCTCCGTGCTGTATTTGCTCATTTCTCCTCCTTCCCCTCGTAGTCGGCGATGGCCTTGTTCAGTTCATCCCAATGAAGGCAATCCGCTCGCTTCGCCGCCTCGCACAGCCTGTCCGCCGCCCGGAGTCGGGCGATGATGGCGTCCCTCTTTGCAGGTATTAGTAGGGTTTTCCAATATTGAACCGACTTCACCAATTCTTCAGTACTGTACTCCTCGCTCATTTGGCCCTCCTGTTCCATCTATCTATAGCCGTCTTTTCCGATTTTATGCCGCTCGGCCCCCTGGCCCCACACCCGCACATAACTTGCGGTGCTGAATCAGGCCAATCCCGACTTACAAACACGCCCTCTATTCCGCAGAACGGACACGGAAGTAATCTTTCTTGTTTCTTCATCCTTTTTTCTCCTTTTCCGGCAGGGATTCGAGGAGGGCGCGGGATTCCACCAGTCCACGAATATAATTCTCTGTCCCGCCCTCGCCATTTTCTATGGCGTCCTTAAGTGATTCAAGTGCGTTGGCCCTGTCCACCTTCCCCGCCGCTTCGAGGACGCGAATGGCATTGGTAATTTCGACCTGGGCTTTCTTGTTGAATGCGCAACGATTATTTTCAAGCGTTGCAATCGCCGCATTGAACGGTCCCTTCTTCTCGCTCATTTGGCCCTCCTGTTCCATGCGGCAATGGCATCGGCTAGGTTATCCGCCCAGGGGCCATAAGCTCCGCAATACTCGCATCGGATGGCAATTTCTCCATCTTTGTTTGTAGTATCTGGTTCGCTCTCTCCGCAGAACGGACATGGTTTCAGCTTCTTCTCGCTCATGTATTCCTCCAAGTCCTCGTCTAGGATTCCCGCCGGGATGCCGGGATAAGGTTCGCTCATCTAGTCCCCTCTTCTACGCGTTGCATTATAGTTATAAGTTCTTTTGAATCGACTCGGATCGCACCAAACGAAATGGCCCTATATGCGGCTCGGGTCGTAGTCAAATCATAGTGCGGATGTTCACGTTTTTTATTTTGAAACCAGGATTTCGGGAACCTCATCTTTCCGGCAAAAGCATGGAGTTCATCCAATGAATCAGCTATTAAGTGAACCCCGTCCGTATAAACGCTCATCTACTCCTCCTTGCCGTCATGCCTGGCTTCTAAAATGGTTTCGCCCGCTATTTCCTCGTATAGACTAAGATATCCCACCGTAACGAATCTTCCGTTAAAGTCATTTGGCGATTTTCCAATCAACCTCCCGTCATCCGTTCCACAAACCGCTAGGTCAACGCGATGTATTTTTCCCAGCTCATCTTTACACACCCAATGATTTTGATGTTCGCTATAAGATATTATTTCAAGTCTCATCTATTTCTCCTTCTCTTTCCTTGCGGCGGCGACATATTCCTTGATTGCGCTTTCCAGAACTATGGTAGCCGGAGTCTTGTAGTGGATGGCTAAAAGTAGTCGTCGCCCCATCGCCTTCAGTCCTGCCCGTTCTGCCGGTGTCCAGAAGGTTAGCCAACCATTTTCGCATCGCCTCGTAGAGAAATTAGGGCATCTACCATGAACCAAGGGAGACATGCAGCCATAGACATCCGGATCATACTCGGGGCACTTCATCTACTCCTCCTTCCCCGGGCGGCTCTCCTCGCGCTCCCTGCATTCCGGGCATAGGTAAACATAGCCGCCTTCCATCGGTGGGCCATCGGGTTCGATGCGGATCCGCCATCCCATAGTCCGGGCGGCGCGGCGAACCTCAAAAATATCATCGATGTCAAAGTGTAATTCAGAGAAACCGCATTTGTCACAGATTATCTCCAACCCCGCGCATCTGCCGACATTCAGTATCATATTAATCCTCCTTGCTCATCCTGCCATTGGCGACCTCGGTTACTTGATCGCCTTCTACTATCCGCCGGAGTGTTGCCTGCCAAAACGCGAGGTCCTCATTAGCCTGCTCAACCTTCGCCCTCATCGCCACGAGCTCTGCATCCTTGTAGGCGGCGGTAACGCGATGACCGGCATAGATCCCGAGCCCAAGCGCAATCACAACGGCAATAGCCCAGGCAAAGCGTTCAAGGTTTTTCATGCCTGTCTCCCTTGCTCAATCCGCTTGAATGATATGACCCAGACGAATGGATTAGTTTCCCAGCCAAAACCGCGTTTGGCGTTCAGTAAATCCCAAAATATCTTTGCCATCCCCGCCATGTTCTTCAGCCCGATGAATGTCTCTAAAGCCCGTTCCTTTTCGAGCGGAGAGGGGCAGAAATCAGCGACCCAATCGTAGAAATTCATATCATTGAGTCTAGCGACCCGAATGCCCGTTATCTCAAGTGTGATGCGGGAGGCCCAGCGGGGCATGAAAATAGATGACTTCCACGGCCCCGTCTGGTCCGGGTTGCCTTCTCGCCAAGTAACCCCTTCCCCATATCTGATACCTAGGCGTGGAATTCCTCCACCCTTAAAAGAATTGTCCGACCTCCATGCCTCCCTCACCCAAAGCCGATCTCCGGGCTGACCGCAAGGACAAGACTTACGAAGATCGTCTCCGGGGAAGCCTCTATGAAATTTTCCAGCAGGACCACTTCTCCATAAAACCACCCCATCAGCAAGGGTCTTAATGGAATGAATACAAATCTTTTTTATCACTCTCCTCGTCTGCGTCTTTCGCCCATCCAGGATTGTCTTGACCATCTCGCCGCTAAAGATTATCGGTCGTTCTTTCATAGCTTTCTCCTACATTGGCGGTTCATACTTGAATTCGATATAATCCCGCCAGCGGTTCTTCATCAAAAACGTCGCCGGATTCATCGGCTCCTGGTCAAAGTTCTTATGCACCTTCTGAGATTTCAGATAGTCCATATATCCATTCGTAGCCTTGATGAGTTCGGGAATCTTCTCGGCCCTGGCCAGGATCATGAACTTCTCGCGGGCCACTTCTTTTCCGACCTTTTTCGGATACCCTTTCCAGAATTCCTCAAAGAGAGGGTCGAACTTTTTGACCTTTATAGAATCATTCTTATGATTCTTATTAGAAGATGAAGATGAAGAAGAAGATGAAGAGTTGGCCCTTGGTTGAACCACCCTTAAACCACCCTTGAGAAGTCGTTTACTTTCAGCGCTATGTAGACCGCCCAAACGTGACTTTTCTCTCCATTCATCCTGTTTTTGCTGTTCGAGATCGAGCCTTTTATTATGGTAAACACCATCTTTTTCATAGAAACATTTAGCGACGGTTGGGTATTGCTTGAAGCACCGTTGAACCACCCTTGAATCTTTCGGGAGGCCGTTTTCAATCCAGCAATGACAGAGGAGCTTTGTATAGGCTCCAAGTTCTGCCATCGTCATATCCCGGACATTAAGGTCAGCGAGGAAGTCTTTGGGATAGAGCTGGAACGCTGGTGAATTTTGCATGATCGTTCTTTCGTTGGATTAATGCCCGGCCGGGAGAGCAGTCGGCAAGCTAGCCATTTATTGCAACTCCCCGCTGTTCTGTGTGCCAGTCGCATGGACTCCCGGACCCTTGGGTTCATGATCAAAACGGGATGTCCCCGTCTTCTGATGCCGCGAGTTCATCTACCCGGATATTAGCGATTTTGTCTCGAATGATGGTCTTGTCATTCCTGTCGGGGACATGAATGATTTCGGCATCAAATGATTTGCCGACGATGTTGACCACCTCATCAACGTGAACCCGACCAACCTTGTCTTTTTCACCACCTAGAGCTAAAAGAAGTTGCTGATACCGATCCTCTCCGGGCAGAAAGAGATCACGAAAGGAGCGCGTATGGCCCGCCGGGTCCGTAGCCTTGAATTTAAAAATAATAAACCGATTGCCCTTGTCGTTTTTCCTGACCTCCGGCTCATCATTTACGGCGAACCGATAAGGTCCCGGAATGAGAAGCTGGGGCTCATAGTCGGGTAGCTTGCTCATGCTTGCACTCCTTCGGTAGCCATGCGTTCGGCCTTGAGTTTTTCGTATCCGGCGCTGAGGATTTCAACGGGGACTTTTTTCTCAACTTCCTTCCAAGAATTCGTCGTGAATAGGGACTCGATCATTTTGAGCTTTGCGGTTCTGTCTTCCTTGGTTTGCCCTGGAAAGCGAAGCGTGATTTCGGACTCGATCTTCTCCAGCAGAATGTCTCGGTTAAGCATCCGCTGTTCTCCGCTGCGGTCGCTTTGGATCAGGCCCGTCGAATCCCGCCCGGTTTCAATCCCGCGATGTTCGCCACCCAGATTCAAGTTTTCGACATGGGGCAAGAAGGTTTTGAAGGTGGGATTGTCAAAGATTTGACCGTCCATCTCATCGAAGCGGTCTTTCTTGATGAGGAGCCGCCGGACGAGCTTCCCGCCGAAGTTGGGCGAAAGCTGCACGGAAGTCATCTCGGTCAGCAAGGACGGCTCATGGCCCAACTCGTTTTCCGTCTTCATTTTGGTCCCGGTCTTCTTGGTTTCTTTCGACCCGTCCTCCTCGTCAATGATGTCTTCATAGATCGGTGAGGACCGTCCGCATACGATGATGTGGAGCCTGCTGTTAAGGAAGCGCTCCGTGAAATCTCTCCAAATGTGCTTGATTGGAGCGCTGTGTTTGATCCAGTTGATCCGCTTGAGGTCATTGGCCTTCATGAACGCCTCTTGGAGCTCGATCCAGAAATGCGAGATGCTGTCAATGATGAAGACGGAGAATTCTTTTTCGGCTTCATCTGTCAACTTGAGAAGATCCTCGAAGACCCTGGACTTTTTCACCATGAGTTTGATTCCGGCCTTCTTGAACATCTTCTGGACATAATCCGATCCCGTTTCCGTGTCAGCAAACCCAACGGGTTTGGTTGACTTGATAAACTCATGAAGGCCGATTGCCACAAGAGAAGCGGTGAATGTTTTCCCGCTCCCCGCTTCACCATAAATCCCGAGTTTTAGATAGGCCGCCTCGGGTTTGGCCTCTTGAAATAACAATCTTTCTCCCTTATCATTCGGATTTAACCGCCCCGGACGGTGCGTTGTCCTGGGGTTCGGTATTCCGAATGCGAAGTTCTCTTGCTTCATCGAAACTGGATACGATATTTTCTAATTCATCGATTCTCTTTTTTGCTCCTTCAAGTTCATCGGCGGCTTCTGCATAGCATTTCCAGCACACGATGGCATCCCCTTCATCCATACCTTTTCCACACGAATCGCAATCAACCGCAAGTTTTAGGCTCATCTCCCCTGCTCCTGGTCCCTCAGCCGATCCTCATCGGGCTCGACTTGCGGTTCCCTTATCATTAGCTCGATAGCCTCTTCCCGTGCTTCCGCGGCATCCTCGCGTTGCCCCTCTGTCTTTTCGCGTTCTATCTGTATCTTATCGATGCCCCACCATGCGTCCTTGCACTCGTCATCGCAGAAGCTGTCCGCGTCGGCAATGACGGCCCCGCAATTCGGGCATTCGTTGGGCGCATCGGCTTCAAGCTGGGCCAACTTCTCCGGGGTAAAAACCTTCGCGTAGATATCCCGGAATTTCTGCCACTGGATAATCGCCTTATCGAGGGTGGCTTGAAGATCGCTTAGTGTTATGGGTTTCGCCTCGCTCATGCTCCTCTCCTTTCTTCGTAGGCGCTGGGGCGACCAACCTGGCCGCCCTCCAGCGCGTCTCCTTGTTTTGCCTTCAGACATTCGGGGCTATCGACCACCTCCTTTTTCTTGACCCCCGTGGTTTGACCCGTCCTCCTAGACTTTCCTCGGCCCATTGCGTGTTTCTTGATAGCGGATTGGAGAAAATGGGCATCTAGGCCGAGGTCGGCAAGCTCTTTCGCTATGTCCGGATGCTTGGCGAGCGCTATTTTCATACTCTTGGCCGTAGATGCCGCAGAATATCCCGTCCGATATGGCCAAAGCGGGCAGTCGGTAAGATGGCAGAGGATGACTTCCGGGTAGGTTCCCCCGGCGCATTCCCGGCAGTAGGCCTTGATCGCCGTTCGCTTGGTCATCTAATCCTCCCTTTCGCACATCTCCGCGACGATCCTGAATACTATCGCTTGGTGCATCGCCCATCTTTCCCACCGCTCTGCCCATTCCCGATAGGCGAGCCAGGCGTCCTTCGTCCAACCGAAGCGTCCCTTGCGCCATTTGCTCATGCGATTCTCTTTCTCTTTGCCGCGCCGACGCCTTCGCAGAGTCCGAATCCGAAACCTACATGGAAGATGCCGCGAATGGCTTCGTAGGTAATATCCGGATATGCCTTGCTCAAGCGGGCAATTTCTCGCCGTTCGATTTCACTGGTTAGAAGTTCGCGCTTTTTCATGTTTTCATGCCCGATCTTTGATCGCGTCTGAAACTACGGCAGAGGCGGACTTGTCCTCGTCGTCCGCTCGCTTTCGTATCATTGCTAATGTTTCTTTAGAGACATAGATGGATATCGCCTGTCCTTGATTGCCCGTAGTGACCGGGCGGCCCAGCTTCTTTTTGTCTTTGCGCTTCATTGACTTAGCCTCTAACATAATATATAAGACTATTCATCGGGGTTGTCAAGGGATTTCTTTTTCGGTTTCCACGGACCCAAATAGTCCGCCTATCCTCGAAGGCGGTCATCATCGTCAAGCCGCACCGGTGCGTCCTCTCCTCGCTGGACAGCCGCCCAGTCCCAGACGCAGAACGGAAGGCGAATCGTCACCCACCGGCCTGCGTCCATAACCTCGATGCTCCGCCCGTCCACTGCGATAATTGCCTTCCTGCTTCGTTCGATCATGCTATTCTCCTTGTCGTCGATATTGCTCATGTTTCTTTTCCTCCTGATCCTCAGTCGATGGCGACATAAACGACCCGACCCCGGGTATAATCGCAGTGGGCATCAATACCGGCCAGGATCAGGTCGGCAACCCTTAGGGCGGCCTGAGAGTCGTTCATGTACGTAAATGCCGACCCGTCAGCCTTCGCTAGCACCCTTGTGCCATTTTTCAGTGTTGTTGTTTGAATGTCGTTCATGTTCATTCTCCTTTATCCTATGTCCCCATAATATATTATATTAATTGAATGTCAATAGGCAAAACGCCTTTATGTAAATAAATCCAATTTCGGAGAAACTTGGCACGTTTCTGCCCATAAACAAAAAAAAGGCCCGCAGATCGCGTCTGCGAGCCTTTATGTCGAATAGCTTAGCCTTGGGCGTGGATGGTGAACATAATCGATCCTTGGGCCCCATAGCCCCAAATTTGGCTATCGTGCAGGCATGGGGCGGGCTATTGTGGCACATTCGCCATAAATAAAAAAAAGGCCCCCGGTTTCCCGGAGGCCATTATGTCAATCTAATTAGACGCGGTGCAATTCGCGTGCATTATGGATGCTTGCCGTAGTTCTTCGGCCACACTCCGAACTTCGCCCGATACGCCATGCTGATTGCCTTGATTGTCGCAACGTGACAACCCAAGACGGGGCCGTGCGGGATGTGCTCAAAGGAAACGTTTGGATGTAGTCCGAGCGTATATGTCGCCATCTTTCCCCATGTCACAGCAGAGGGACGATACCGCTTCTGAATATCGAAATCACACTTGCTGTCGCCGTTGTAAACGCCGTCGTCGCTCACGAGCAATCGGACGACGGGCTTATTCGTATAAATGGCCTGATCGAGATTCGCTCCGTATGGACGCTTCACGTCCCTCGGGACACACGGGCCACCGCATCCGTGGACGGGCCGGATGACTGCCATTTTGCTGGCGAGTCCAAACGTATCCCCGAATATCCCCTGCACCAAGTCCTGTACGGTACGATTGTTGTCATCGCGAGCATAGGCGTGGTTGCCCAAATACTTATAGGCTCCCATATCCGGGCCATAGAACATCCGCTTGAAGTCGAGCTTTTTCAGTTTAATGACGGGAACGATAACGCGCTTTGTAAAAGCTGGAATGGCGGCGTGAACTGTTTCGTTGCCCCACGACACCAGCCAGTCGTAATTCTTGAACTCGGTCAGACATCGGAGAATCCATGCCTTCGAGTATTTGTCAGCGGCAGGTTCCCAGAATCGCTGAACACCCTGCACGTTGACGGCCCACGGAGACCACTGGGCGATAAGTCCATGAAACTGACAATTCTCAAACAGGTCGCACACAACCGACATATTGACGGCGTTGAATATCTCGATCACTTTCCGCATAATTGGAAAGCAATAGGCGTTAAACGCCGAAAGGTCCCATTTGTCTTTTGCGGTGTTTAGGACATACGGTTGAAACTGGGATTTCTTTCCGTATTTGTGCGTCCCCCAGACTCCCCACGGAAAGACGCGGACGAAATTCGCGCCCGCGTTCGCTATGGCACGGGCTTCCGTAGTCAGCCCAGCTTCGTTTAACTTAAAGTTCTTGCCGTCAAATGAACCGTAATTCGTCAATTCCATTGGGACAAAACGGCCCCAGCCGATGCCGCACTTATCGTCAGAGAACATGATGGCTCCTACTTTTCATGTATCACCTTCCAGTCCCCGCCAGCCTTGGCACTAAGGGTAACCTCCGTCCAGGAGCCACCCACTTTTGCCGAAACCTTAGATATGGCCGTCCAGGCACCACCCACCTTCGCCTTTAGGTTCCGAATCTTTGCCGATATCTTTTCCGCCTCAGATCGAAGCCTAAGATTCTTGGCCGTATCTCCCTTATCGGTTAAGGACCGGAGGTAAAGATTCTTGTCTGCTGGCATATTAAACCGCCGTTACCGTCCTGTCCGTCACGTCCATCACGGGTGTTGCCCCGCCCTTGAAAGCCACGACGAAATATGTTGAACCAGGAAAGACGGTAAAGGAATACGCCCCGGTAACGGCATTGCTTTCCACGTAGGCTATGTATGTCGCAGTATCATTCCCATTGTCTCTAAATAAATAGACATCGCATGAACCGAGCGCAACGCCAGAATTGTCCTTGGTTATCCCGGCGACTGTCACGGATTCTCCCCCCGCTTCTGGGATGATGCGCCCGTGACCCAGGTCATTAGACCAGTTAAAACAAGTAGTTATCACTCCGGCAAAACTGAATATGGGTTGGCCGAGCGAACTATCTATCCTGGTCGGATCAAGGTGAGAAATGTTCTGCGTGGCCCCGTAGCCAAGCGTGATGATGGCTTTGGTAGCACCATCGGCAGAAGTATATGTGTATCTAAGGGTTTGGGTCGTTGCATGAGTGGCGGTAATCGCAGTAGTAATTGTATAGGTAACAGCCTCTTCAAAAGTAAATATTTTCGTAGACGTAGCAAGGGTGGTATGGGTCAACGTCCCCACCGTGAACCCCGCAGTCCCGGCGAAAGTAGTGGCGGCATTTGGCAATGTCAATGTTCCCGTGACCGTCAATAGAGAATTAATGGTGAGCGTTAGAGCGGCAGTAAGAGAAATATTATTCCAACTTATCCCGTTGGTGTTGAGTGTACAGGAGGAGGCAATCGAAAGCGTAGAACTTGTTGTCGTAATGGTTCCCGATGAATAGGTAAGTGTTGGGGTTCCGCTTGCCGCATAAGCAATAGTTCCAGATACGATTGAGGTTCCCGCAAAAGTCACGTTATTTGAAACAACGCTTCCGCCCGTCCATGTTCCCCCGGTCAAAACTATTGTCGCTGTCCCGGTCAAAGCACCGGCTGTCGTAAGTCCACCCGTATTCCAATTAAAAGCCCCGTCAATGACGGTGGCCTGAGTAATGGTCGTTAATCCCGAAATCGTGACATCGTGCACAATCGTAACGGTCTGTGTCATGGTAATTTCACAGGTAGCGGCATAAATGTGGAAGTTTCCAGAAAATGTCGTACTTGTCCCACAACCAAGATATAGATTGCCTGAAGTCGTTAGATCATCCGCCAATGTAACGGTAGTAATGGCGGCGCTGGCAACTCCGATATTCTGCGGGATTGTTAATCCGTTTGTAGTCCACGTCCCGGTAGCATACATGAGTAATTGATTCGTTGTGGCCCCGGCAAAGTGCGTACCTGCACCCAATGTGATGTTTCCAGATACTCTTAATTCTTGGTTAAATGTCAGTGTGCCGGTATATGCCGATGTGGTAAGAGTCTTGCACACTTTTATAGTAGAACTAAGGGTACAATCTGGACTCCCGACATCAAAAAATACATCCTCTGCCGCCGTCGGTACTGCTTGACCCCCCGCCCCCCCCTCGGTCAAAGACCAGTTGCCAACAGTGCTCCAGAGAAGATTGACGCCACCATTCACAAAATGTCTTTCAGCCATATTAGTATTCCAACCAGATATCCCCATTACTACCGCCCGATGCGGCGGAATCGGAGATCGTAATATTGATCGGCGGCACAGCTGTCCATCCCCCACTTTCATAGGTCAGAACATCGCCCACGATAGGTTCGCCCGATAAGAAAAAGACATCGGTATGGCTTTCCAAATCATGCGGCCCTGCGGCGGGGAGTTTTTGCGCTAACCACTCCCCTGCTCCCGCGTCCCACGTGAGAACATCCTGATCATCCGGTGCGGCTGTATTTACGTCCGTATGGTTGACGCTAAGGATATCGTGTCCGGCGACAGAAGAGGCCGAAAACTCAAGTCCATTTTCGGCACCATTCACGACGACGAACTCTGCCGCATGACCCGCATAATCGACCTCGGTAACGTCGGTCAGATCGAGAAATGCCGCCGCTCCACCGGCCGGAGGCATCGATGTCCAACCGCCACTTTCATAAGTTAAGACATCACCTATGTCTGGTTCGCCGGACGGGAAGGTAACATCGGCAAGATCGGCAAGTTCCGCATCATCAGAGACAACGCCAGCGGTCGCCACCAAGATTCCGGAAAACGCCGTCAGCGTCACCCCCCCAAATTCCGGCGATCCATCGCTATCAACATTCTGGCCCCAATCGAGGATACCGCCAACATCTGCATATAAATGCGTTTTTACCGTATTTACCGTCGGGGGTAAGACCAGATTATAACTTAATGTCACGTCGGTCGGAGCCTCGATGCCGACATATTCTCCGGCAAGGTCCGCACTCTCATAGAGTCTTATGGAATCAAGAAATCTCGCCTTGGGATATATGTCAATAAACGATCCGTCCACGTGAACGACAATCAAGTCACCATGAATAACCTTGTCCGTATATTCTTTGAAGATGATAGAACCATAAATGCTCAAAGGGTCATTTCCAGCCGCGACAGAGCAATCGTAATAAGCCTGGAAAGTGTTTGTGGCGATATCATACTTGATATGATAACCCGCAAAAGGCGCACCATCATTTACGCCAACATACCAATGCGTTCCATTGAGCGTGATAGATGCAGGACTTCCCGGCGATCCGGTTCGGTTGGGCATATTGACCTTGGCAACGAAAGAAAGATCGGAACAATTAAAAATCTGAACCCTGTGATTACCATAGTCGCCAACGTATAGATAAGTGCCGTTCGTTGCTATGCCACTCATGGAAATGCCAAATTCCCCGTCGTCGGTACCGGATGAGCCGACTTGATCAACATACACTCCAGCCAGGGTATGCTTTTTCACCCTGTAATTACCGGTATCACAGATATAAAGCCACGTTCCATCCGTAGTCAATGAACGAGGTACGCTGAAATTATTGTCTCCTGTACCATTGGAACCAAAGGCGGATTGGAATAACATTGTCGCGGCATCAAACTTTCTGATGGTTCCGGTATATGCCCCCGTTCCGCAAGAAACATATATAAATCCATTCCAGTAAGCACATCCCCAGGGTAGGCTTAGATTGTCGATGGTATGCGAGACAAATGTTCCGCTTGCCGCCAGAAACTTTTGTACCCGGTCATTTTGCCCATCGACAGCATAAAGATACATCCCGTCATAGGCAATTTGTCTACCGTGATCGAATTGGCCATCGCCAGAACCAAAACCCCCAACGATATAAATATCATCCGTTACAAAATCTTCCAATTCCACGCCGACAATCCCATTGTTGGCTTCATGCGTATAATAAAGGATATCGCCAAAAAACAAATCACCCGTTGGACCCGTGCCCAGTGCAGTATTGTTGGCGAGCTTCCATTTATCGGCATCGCTATCGTCCAGTCCCCATGTCCATTTGACGACGGGTGTGGCTCCGACGGCGACCTGATAGATAGGGTCGACCACGGCATCCGTCAGGTTGCGGATCGTAACGATGGATATCCCATCGGTGAACACCGGACTATTCGCCAACCCCACCGCGTCGCTCACATGATAGGGAACATAACCATCGGTTAAGGCCGACAGTTTGGCCGTCACGAACGTCGGCGATGCTCCGGTGTGGATATCCTGCGGAAGTGATAGCGTATAGTCGGCGGCGTTGGCCGTCACCGTGACCTGGTTCGTCGTGCCCTTCAGCTCGGCAAACTCCAGCGCATCAACCGTACTATTGACCCGCACCGCGAAGTTCCCGGTCGCCGCGTATGACGACGGAACGTCGGCCAAATCAGTGAAGTTTGTCACCCCGATTTCTTCCGCCTCTATCTGGACGATGGTCGCCCCGTTAAGGGCCAACTGTAGCTTGCGCCGCAGAACTTCCACCTCGTTCTTTGTTGCGAATTTTTCCCCGATGCTCATG
>Ga0315288_10008419_pt1 | contig 13012 bp, 8 predicted proteins | sample YL17G11_20_MG_FD_203454 | JGI IMG/M metagenome (GOLD analysis project Ga0315288, IMG submission 203454) | Sediment microbial communities from Yellowstone Lake, YNP, Wyoming, USA - YL17G11_20 | ecosystem: Environmental > Aquatic > Freshwater > Lake > Sediment | place: USA: Wyoming | collected...
AGACTTCACTGGACAGAGAGCTGTTCGTGAGCTCGGAGGGTGCGAACATAGACCGAACCTATGCCTTGACACAAGGCCTCTGTCTGGTAGTGGCGGTCGGGAATAGCGGGAATCAGCAAGCCCACTATGATTGCGTCGGGCATCAGCGGGGCTGGGAAATTCTAACCGATGGGATTGACGAGGAATTGATTAAACTGAAGCCATTTAGAGAGTTTGCGCTGGACCTGGCTGCCGATAGTGTTTCGCTCTCAGAAGCGAGGCCCTGCCCATCTTCAGGCAAAGACGTGGTTGTAGTAACGGATCCTCACTATAATACCCTTCTTGTTCACGAAATCATCGGTCACCCCACAGAACTTGACAGGGCTCTTAAATTGGAGACGGCCTATGCTGGGAGAAGCTGGCTTCTGAGAAATCTTGACCAGAATATGCTCGGCAAACAGATTGCCTCCCCCCTCGTGTCCGCTTATTCCGACCCATTGCTGCCAGGTTATGGTCACTACGAATATGACGATGAAGGAACACCGGCGAAAAAAGTAATACACATAGATAAAGGGATATTCCGCGGGTTTATGAACTCGCGGCAGACAGCCGCGATTTTGAAGGCAAGCCCGAATGGTCATTTCAAGGCAATTGACGCATCGTACGTCCCCCTGATCAGAATGTCCACTACTGTATTCGGAAATGGAGCACGTGATCCGCATGAAATAGTCAGGGAAATTGACCACGGATACTATTTATCGGGACATCGCATCCCTTCAATTTCCGAGAGCAGAGAGAACTTCCGAATTACAGCCAGAAAAGTATTCGAGATCAAGAACGGCGAGCTCGGGGAAATGTTCAGGGATGGCGGCATGATGGCTAACACCAGGGACTATTTGATGTCCGTTGATGCCGTGGGGGATGATTTCAGGATATACCCAATTTTCAATTGTGGGAAAGGACAGCCGATGCAGGCCAAGAAACTCGGCAATGGCGGTCCTACCATGAGAGCTCGTGCCAGACTTGTGGGAGGAAAAGGGTGAAAAAAATAAAAGAACTTGAACAGTCGGTGTTGAAGGCAATCGCCTTCTTGAAGACTCAGCCTGAGATTGCATCAGCCCAGGTCTTTGCTGCCGCAAACAACCGTCTGTGGACAAGGCTCAACTATACTTCACATATCCCGTGCAACGGTGTTGAAGAACCAAAATCAGCAGGTGACTACGGGCTCGGCATTCAGATAGTTATGGACAGTCCGAATGGCAAAAAGGTGGGCTTCGGTTCTGAAGAAAGAGACCTGTCCTTAGCTGGAGTGAAGCTTGCCCTGGAGAAGGCAAAACAAGGGGCGATTGTTGACCCTGAGTTTCAGTGCCTGCCCCAGCCAACCGGTGAGAAGAGGAGTCTTTTTCATTATCATGACGCGGCAGCCATGAGCATCACGGATGAGGGCCTGGTTGAGGCAGGCTGGGTGATTCTGGATGGAGCCATAGGCTGTTTTCTCGGGTCTGACACACTGAAGCGCATGGCCAAGAACGGGACACTTGCTGATCTCGGTCTCATAGTGGGTGGCGACCTGACCGTACTTCAGGAAAGGATGGCCGTTGCCTCCTATGAAATGCCAGAAGTGCAGAGCGATGAGTCGGCGATTATTACGGCCTATGTGACTGCCATGGTGGAGAAAGGCGATGCCAAGGGGAGCGGCTACTCCGTCCATCTCAAGCTCGCTGATTTGAGTGGCAAGGCAGGAAGCGAGGCAGCACAAAACGCCATCAATTCACTAAATGGAATTCGCGTGCCGTCCGGGGATTACCCCGTGATTTTTGGTCCTCAACCGATCGGTGAGCTTCTGAACAACCTGATCATCCCCTCCTGTACAACTTCTGCGTTTTACTCTTTGGAGTCGTGTTTTCTTGGCAAACTCGGGAGGCCGGTCGCCTCGGATTTGGTAACAATAATTGACAGAGGCAGTGCTCGCGGACTAATCGGTTCAAAGGGTATCACGTGTGAGGGGCTACCTACCGGGGAGACTGTTTTGATAAAAGCAGGGGTACTCAGCGGGCTACTGAGTGAATGGTACGAATACCGAAGGATTCTAAATGACCCGAAGGCGAATGAGAAACTCGGGGTTGCGGCTGCCGATTTCCGACATGGACTGACGCCGAGAAACGGATTCCGATATGGCCGGGGAGGTGGCAGAAATTTCGGCATGCCACCCAGCGCATCGGCAACCAATATCGTATTTCAATCCCCTTCGGCCACTGACCTCGAGACTCTGATAAGGAGGGTGAAGAGAGGTATAGTTGTAGGCAGGCTCTGGTACACGTATCCTGTCAACGGCCTGAGGGCCGGTGATTTCACCGGCACACTCACTGCTGATTCCTATTTCATCGAAGACGGCAAGATCAAGGCGCCGATAAAGGTCAATACGCTGAGAATCAACGACAACATAGGCAATATCCTGATGGGCATTCGCGGGATGACCAGCGATACCAGACCGACTCTGCTATGGGGTGCCGATGAAATAGTATACGCTCCGATAGGTCTGATGGTGGACAAAGTTCACTTTGAAGAGATAGCCGAATTTATGGAAGGCACATACTGAGTGTTGCTATCTTCGTAAATAAACAAAGCTGGAGACGGGGTTAACGGTCTACAAAGGATGAAAGCAGGCGACGTAGTGGTCGCCGCCGATGAGCTTCAATTCTGGCCCAGATTCGTGGCACTCTGCACTCGCCTGGGAGCACCTGGGGTGAAAGCTACAGCCAGGGGGTGGATTGGCTGGACTGGGCACTTCGCCGGGAAGGACAATGCGGCCAATTCTTCTCTTGGGGTCGGGCACCGGCGTTGCCGCTATCAGGGACTGAGCATAGGGATGACGTGGTTTATGAAATATCTCCTCCGGCGTTCCCATCTCCACCACCTTACCCACGTACATCACGGCGATATAATCGCAGACACTCTCGGCAATTAAGAGCTCATGGGTGATGTAGAGATAAGTAAGGTCGAACTCTTTCTTGAGGTCTTTCAAGAGGTTCAGTATCTGCGCCTGGACAGAGACATCCAGAGCAGAGGTCGGTTCGTCGAAGGCGATAAACTCGGGTTTCGTAGCCAGGGCACGAGCTATGGCGATGCGCTGGCGCTGGCCGCCGCTGAACTGGTGAGGATATCGCTCCAGTTGCCCTGAGCTCAATCCAACCGTGCCCAACAGCTCCTCGACCGCGCGCTTGACTGCGTGGCCGGGTAGGACTCTGTGTATCCTCAGCGGCTCAGCGACTATATTCTTTATCTTCATTCGCGGGTTAAGGGAGGTAAAAGGGTCCTGGTGGACAAGCTGGGCATGGCGATGAAATGAACGGACCTTGCTGCCGGAAAAGGTCGTCAGGTCATTCTCTTTTAGAAGAGAAGTCAGCTTACCACTGTTCTTGCCCAGCGACTCCAACATTTCTATCTCCGCTTTCACCACATCGGGAACATCAAAATACATATGGCCGCTGGTGGGTTTCCAGAGACGGATAAGTGTCTTGGCCAGCGTCGTCTTGCCGCAGCCTGATTCGCCGACAAGTCCCAGCCATTGGCCCCGTTTGATTGTAAGGGTGACGCCGTCCACCGCCTTGACCGCTCCCACCGGTCTTCTAAAGACACCACCCAGTATTGGGAAGTGTTTCTTCAATTTTCTGATATCAACTAGGGTGTTCATGAATTAATAAAGATAGCAAGCCACTATGTGGTCCGTGGAGACCTCCTTAGGCTTGGGTCTCTCCTGCTGGCAGGTAGGCATGGCGCTTGGGCACCGGGGATGAAAGCGGCAACCCGGCGGCGGGTTCAACGCGTCAGCCAGCACCCCGGGGATGGTGTGCAGTTCTTTTCCCGGCATAGGAACGGCATCCAGCAAAGCCTTGGTATAAGGATGTAAGGGGTGCAGGAATATCTCTTCGACGCCAGTTACCTCGCAGAGCCTGCCAGCGTACATAACTCCCACCCGGTCGCAGACTTCAGATGCCACTCCCAGGTTATGAGTGATAAACAGAACGGAGGCTCCTTTGTCCACTTTGATGCGCCGGAACAGTTCCAGCATCTGCGCCTGGATAGTGACGTCAAGCGAAGTAGTCGGCTCGTCGGCGATGAGAAGCTCCGGAGAGCAGGCCAGTGCCATGGCAATGACCGCCCGCTGTTTCATCCCCCCCGATAGTTCGTGCGGGTAGCGAGCAGCCACGCGGGCCGGGTCGGGAATTTCCACATCTTTCAGCATATCGATAGTGAGCAACTTGGCTTCGTTTCCTAGTCGCCAGAGAAGCCGTCTGAACAGCGGGATATGACCCAAGATGCGAGGCTCCAAGGGACGAGGCTGCTGGGCTATCTTGTTGTAAAGTCTGCTCTGCCAGCGCCAGAGAGGCCTCTTCACGGCGGAGGCAGGGCCGCTTCCATTGCTGAGCAGGCCGTCTACTCTTTGCTTTGCCAGGCGGCCGAGCTCCTGTCGCCGGTGAAGCAGGAAGACTTCGGAGATCTGGTCGCCGATGGTATAGACAGGGTTCAGGGCAGATCCCGGTTCCTGGAAGACCATGGATATCTTGTTGCCGCGAATAGACCTCATCCTATCCTCGCTCAATTTGAGCAGCTCAATTTCACCGGGGATACCTTTATCAAAGAGGGCAATGCTCCCTGATTCTATCCTGCCGGGGTAGGGGATAAGGCGGAGGATGGCCAGAGCGGTCATCGTCTTTCCCGAACCGGTCTCACCCACGATTCCCAGCGTCTCTCCCTGCCTGATGTCCAGGTCCAGGTCATCGATGGCATAGACAACACCCTCATAAGTATAGAATCTGACAGTGAGGTCCCTTATCCTGATGAGGTCTTCCATCTAACGCCTTGCTAACCTCGGATCGAAGATATCCCTGAAGGCATCACCGAGAAGATTCCAGCCCAGCACAAAAAAGAGGATGAACGCCCCGGGGATAAACACCGCGAACCAGTACTTCAAAGGATTATCCAGGGGCCCCACAATCCAGTTTTGGGCGAATTGGGTCATCTGCCCCCAGTCGGCGTAGCCTTCCGGGGCGCCCAGTCCGAGAAAACTCAGTGCTGCCGCTGACAGTACTACCGCCCCTATGTCCAGTGAAGCCATAATAAGCATGGGATAGATGGAGTTGGGCAGCACATGGCGGACTATGACCCTCCAGCTTGATGCCCCGAGCCCACGAGCAGCTTCGATATAGTCTTCCTCGCGCAGTGCGAGTATGTCGCCGCGGACCAGACGGGCATAGGCAGGCCACCAGACTATGACAAGGGCAATCATAACGCTGTTAAGGCTCTGACCTAGGACAGCGGTAATCGCCATGGCCAATATGAGCCATGGGAAAGCCAGGAAGATATCAGTGATGCGCATGATAACCTCATCGAGAAGCCCGCCGAAATAGCCAGCCAGGCTGCCCAGTACGAGCCCTAGCACAATCGTAACCCCCATGACTACCAGGGCCACGCGAAACGCAGAGCGTGCGCCCCAGATAACCCCGTAGAAGATATCGTACTGCCCCTCGGTGGTGCCGAAGACATGCTCATCGCTGGGAGGCTCCGGTTCAGAATAGTAACCGTCGCGGGGTATCATATAGGGATCCCGTTGAGTCGCCGGTGTGGGAGCGATGAGAGGAGCGAATACGGCGATGATGATAAAGATGGCGATGATGATAACCCCGGCCAGCGAAAGCGGGTTCTTGGCAAGCTGTCGTGCCATAAATTTCCAGTCGCTCACTGCACTCCTTGTCCTAGCCTCACTCTGGGGTCAACACGTGTGTAGAGGATATCCACCACTAAGTTGATGACGACAAACAAGGTGGCACTGAACAGAGCAAAGCTCAGAACTGATGCTATGTCCAGACGAATAGCCGCCTGCCAGGCCCACCAACCGACCCCTTTGAAGCTAAAGATGGTCTCGGTAATAACGGCGCCACTGGCCAAGCCGGCAAACAGATAACCTGATACAGTTATCACGGGGATGAGGGCGTTCCGGCGGGCGTGCTTGTTGATCACTATTCTCTCAGCAAGACCCTTAGCCCTGGCGGTGAGAATGTATCCCTTACCCAGAGATTCCAGCATGCTGGAGCGCATCAGTCTCATGATAAAAGCTGTGTTTATCACTGAAATGGTCGTCACCGGCAGGATCAGATGTCTCAAGGCATCCAGAAGCACCCGCCCGTTCAGATTGATGATGGCATCCAGAGTGTTGATATGAGTGTAACGGGTAAACCCAGCGGAGTCAACGAAAATATCTACCGGAATACTAAGCCGGCCCGGCGGCAAGAAGCCGCGGAAATAGCCGTAGAAGAACATTAGCAGTATCAGTCCCAGCCAGAAACTGGGCAGTGACCATCCCAGGATGGCCAATATTCGTGTACCGTGATCTAGAGGTTTATCCTTGTGGGCGGCGGCCTTAGTACCGAGGAAGATGCCCAGCAAAACGATGACCGGCACCGCGAATATAGCGATCTCCAGTGTAGCCGGCAGAAGATGCGGGATAGCCTTGGCAATAGGCATCGATATCACGGTTGACCAGCCCAGGTTACCCCTAAGGACCTGGCCCAGCCAGGTGCCGTACTGAATGAAGAATGGCCTATCCAGACCATACCTTTCAATGATAGATGGCAGGTTATCCAATTGTCTTACGCTAGTGACATAAAGAGTCGCACGCTCCATGGGGGAAAACAGCATGGTGATGCCGAAGATAAACAGGGTCACCCCGAGAAGAACCGGGATAAGGAGAAGCACGCGGCGGATAATATAAGATCTGAGTTCCAAAGCAGGCCTTTATAGCATAGTCTCTTCAAACAAGTCAAGTACCAGAGACCCCCGCTTGGGAGCGGGGGTCTCTTTATTTCCCTGATTGCACCAATCAGGTGCAATGACAGACTAGCGCCTACTATGGATTTGACTTGGTCATGTAATACAGAGGACCGGGCTGGCCGCTCGTTGTCGGGTTAAATTGGAAGCCATGTATATACGTGGTGAAGAAACGCCTGCCCAGCGGCTGACACGTGACAAGACCAGGAACGTCATCGTAGTAAGCCTGCTGCAGCGCAGAGTAGATTTCCTGCCGCCGTGTAGCATTGGTACAAGTTGCACCCTCCAGAATTAGAGCCTCAACTGTGGCGTTGCGATAAGACGCCGGTCCCGAGAACATACCATATTGAGACATAAAAGGAACCACAAAGTTGTCGGGGTCGGCATAATCGGGTAGCCAGCCTATCAGGAACATAGCCCACTGCCTCTGTTTCATCGTTGACAATGCGCCTGTCCATGTCTTCGACAGGACGGCGACCTGAAACTTGGGATTGATAGCGAACAGGTTATTAGCTAGAATCTCGCAGGCAGCCTTGCGCACCAGGTTACCGGTATTGTAGATCAAAGTGAATTTGAACCCCTTAACCGAGAGGTTGCCCCAGGCGCTGTTCTCAAGGTAAGACTTAGCTAGCGTACTGCAAAAGCTATACATCGGAGTAGCGTTGTTGAAGTAGGGAAGGCCGGAAACGATGGGCGAGCCTCTCTGTGTAGCCTCGCCCTGCATGGCCTGCGCGATAAAGGTGGCCCAGTTGAAGGCATGAGCGAAGCCCTTCCGCACGCTTATGTCGGTGAAGAAGTCTGTTGCAATGCCGTTGCCGGAGGTACTGTTGCCGTCGCCGATATAGGGGCTGTCGCTGGTGATATTGAAATTAAAGAACAAGGCATCAACAGAAAGCTCAAACAGGTCCTTGATAGCGTTGACGCCCGTGACATTCGCGAGGTCAGCGATGTTCGTCCGTGGACAATAGACTATGTCAGCATCGCCGGCCAGGAGTGCCAGCTTTCGGCTAGCCCATGAATCGACGTACTGGGTGATGACCGTGTCAAAGGGTATAGTCCCATTCCCCTTCCAGTAGTACTGGTTCTTCACCAGTTTGATGTCGCTGGGTGCGTTCCAGACATCCAGCGCCCAGGGGCCGGTACCCATAGTCTTGTCGTCGAGGTAAAGGTCCTCATGGTCTGGGTTGTTCCAGTTCGTCCAGTTGGTCCAGGTGCCGTCCCAGTCGCCCTGAGCGATAGTCCAATTCTTGTTGAGGATCGAGCCCCAGGAGCCGCACAGGATCTGCAGCCAGGTCGTCATTGGATAGGGGCGGACGAAGTTAAACTGGACGTAAGTGCTGTTAACAACCTCCACTGCGTTGTCGATTTGGGTGGCATTAATCCCTGAACTGTCGTAGACATCCAACAGCGGGAATAAGAACATCCAGATGGGGCCACCATTACTATAGGGGTCCGTTACCAGTGCCCGTTCGAACGAGTATTCCACGTCTTCAGCGGTCATATTGGCACCGTTTGAGAATCTGACGTTCGGACGGATGTGGAAAGTTATCTGGGAACTATTCGGGGCAATACTCCAACTGTCGGCCATAAGCCCCACGAATGTAGCGGTGCTAGTGCCGTCATAACCTACGAGCCCTTCGTATATGTAGTAAAGCTGTTCACCGCTAGCGGTGTCGTAGGCCCAGGCCGGGTCGAGGGAGTCGACCCCTCCGATGGTCTGCTGGACAAAGACCCCGGGGTTCTTGTAAGCTATACCGCCTCCACCGCCACCGCCGCAAGCTGGCAATATGGCAAGAGAGAGGGATAACAAGGCAACCATAATTATCCAGCCCATTCTTGGAAATGTTTTACTCATAGAAACCTCCTTTACTGAATTTCTTCTGCCAACTGTTTCTGTTTAGACTCTCCGTCGATAGGCATCACCTCCCCTTCTTTTATTTGTTTATATTTAAGAATACCCTACTTATATTAAGATCCTGTTAAGTGGGGCTATAAACAAGCAATTCTTTCCAGTTCTTTTTGACGGTCTGCCCGCGCCTCCAAGAAAGCCGGTAAACCCGGGGGCACTCGTCCGACAACTCTGCGATACTAATCCACGAGGGCAGCCTCACGAATATAAACGTCACTCTTCTGTGCGCAGAAACAGTGGTTGCTCCTGGGTGCAACTACTGTGAACTTGTATCATAACGTGTCTCTGGGAATTTGTCAATAGGAGACTCATATCCCCGCACAGGTGATGGCCCCCAGAAGACAATTATTGCTCTAATCCGGATTTTTCAATATACTGACAAGCATCGTTGATGAAAGTGGACAGGCGAATAATCAATCTCGTTATCACCGGTTTCTCAGGCGCCGGCAAATCTCTGGTGTCTAAAGAAGTAGCCCGGAGATTGGATTGGGGTTTCCTGGATACGGATGACGAGATAGTTGAACAAGTTGGCAAGCCTATCGCTGAAGTTTTTCGTGAGGATGGGGAGGGCAGGTTCCGGGAATTGGAGCAGGAGACGATTAGAAAAGCTTGCCAGCGGAGGCAGGTAGTCATAGCTATCGGGGGCGGCGCCATAGTTGACCCGCAAAACTATGAATTGCTTGCCAGAAATGGGTTAATCGTTTGCCTGGAGGCTAAACCTGAGACTATCTGCGAGCGCTTATTCTCTGAGGCTGCCTGTAGTGCTGAGACCGAGGTGCGTCCGCTTCTAGCTGTGGATAATCCGCTGGAACGGATCAGGCGGCTTAAAGCCTCGCGGCAGCGTTACTATGCTAAAGCGGATTGGACAATCCACACTGACGGCTTAAGCATCAGTGAAGTAGCAGAAGAGGTGATAAGGGCCTGGAGATTGCTTAGCTCGGCTAGCGATGATACCCCAATTGTCATTGCGAGGCATGGAATGCCGAAGCAATCTCAAGAATACTCAGCACCGGGATTGCCACGCTCCGCTCGCAATGACACTAGAAAAACCGCTCGGCGTGACAGCGACAAAGACACTGCCTGCTTGGTGGAAACTGCTGCTCAAAGTTATCCTGTCTACGTTGGCTATGGCCTAGTGGACAGACTGGGTGAAAAGATGAAGAAAGCTGCTCTGTCGGGCACAGCCACCATAATTAGCGATGAGAATGTCTTCTCACTTTACGGCAGTAAGGTTGAGCAAGTTCTCAAGGATGCCGGTTTTGGTGCTAATTCTTTTGTAGTGCCGCCGGGCGAAGAGACAAAAAGTGTGGACTCTGCTGTGAGAATCTATGATTTCCTTGTCAAGCATCGAACGGAGCGGGATGATATCATCGTCGCCCTGGGCGGGGGAATGGTCGGTGACCTGGCAGGTTTTGCGGCTGCCACTTTCTTGCGAGGTATGCCCTGGGTACAGGTGCCGACCAGTTTGGTAGCGATGGTCGATGCTGGGATCGGGGGCAAGGTGGGGGTTAACCATGCTGAGGGGAAAAATCTTATTGGCGCCTTCTATCAGCCTAACCTGGTTTTGTCTGACTGTCAGACTCTTAACACCTTGCCTCAGCGTGAACTGACCTCAGGCTGGGCTGAAGTTATCAAGTACGGTTTGATTTTGGATAAGGAATTCTTCGACTTCCTGGAAAACAATGTTAGCAAGCTCACAAAGCTAGAACCGGAGTTGCTTACCCGAGCTATTGCCCGTAGCGCTGCTATCAAAGCTCGGGTCGTCAGCCAGGACGAAAAAGAAAGGGAAGGGAAACGTACCATCTTGAACTATGGACATACCATCGGTCACGGATTAGAGGCGGCCAGTCAGTATAAGCGATTTCTTCATGGTGAAGCGGTAGCCATCGGCATGATGAGCGCCGCCAGGCTCAGTCAGCGGTTAGGTCTGTTGCCTTCAGCGGCAGTGGAGCGCCAGCAGGCGCTATTACAGAGATTCGGCCTGCCCATATCATTGCGGGCACAAACTGTGGATCGGAGGCGTGGCAAGAAGGGCAGCGGGCACGAGTTAGGCCTCGTCGCGATAACCACGGCTATGGAGGTGGACAAGAAAGTGAAGGGAAAGGCAATTCGCTGGGTGCTGCTGGAGGATATCGGCAGAGCGGTGATCCGGAGTGACGTGCCTCGTGGGGATGTATTAGCCGTTCTTCGAGAACTAGTCGAGCCGTGACCTTTTGGCTCGACGTTTCGACAGATAGAGTAGTTTGGGATCCCTGCTGATTTGGAACGTACTCAGCGAAAAATGATATAATCAAGAGGAATATTAGAGAGGGGAATATGGGTATGGCAAGATTCGTGTACTGGCAAGATGATGATGTGTGGCTCGGCTATTTGGAGGAATATCCTGACTACATGACGCAAGGGAAGTCCCTGGAGGAATTGAAGGAAAACCTCAAAGATATTTATGACGATCTAACCAGTGGTGCTATTCCATATGTTCGTAAGGTTGCCGAACTGGAAATAGCGTGAAAAGGAAGGAACTGGTAAGGCAACCGAAAGAGATGGGTTGCACTCTTATCAGGCATGGAAGAAGACACGACTGGTATCAGAATGCCAGAACGAAAATTGCTCAGCCTGTTCCCAGACATAATGAGATCAATGATAATCTTGCCAAACATATCATAAAAGTATTGAAGCAGAACGACTAACCGCCGTCGCTCATTTCAGGTGTCGCAACTACAATTGGTTTATACGACATGGACATGCCGGTTACCTCCCGCAAAGTCCCGAGAGACTCAACAGAGTGCAAATGACGGAAATTTGGTGCCATTAGCGGGTGCGGGAGTCTCAATTACCTGAATTGAAAGCCCCCCTTTTATAGGTTATAATGGCAACTTCAGAACAGGAGACTATCTTTGCTCAAAAGCCATAACTGCGGAGAACTGAGGGGGAAACATGCCGGCCAGAAGGTGACTTTAGCTGGCTGGGTGCACCGTCGGCGTGACCACGGTGGAAAGGTATTCATCGACCTGCGTGATCGAGAAGGCATAGTTCAAGTCGTGTTCAATCCCCAGGTATTGGAAGAAGCATATGAGGTAGCTGGTTCGCTCCGCAGTGAGTACGTAATTCAAGTCACCGGGGAAGTTGCCACCCGCCCGAAAGGGACAGAGAATCCCAAATTGGCTACGGGAGATATTGAAGTTGTGGCCAAGGAGATCCTCATCCTTAATCCGTCGAAAACACCGCCATTCTACATAACTGAAGATGAGGAAGTCGAAGAATCACTTTGCCTTAAGAATCGCTACCTGTACCTGAGAAGACCCAGACTGAAGGATAATCTTATTCTACGCTACAGGGTGACAAAGTTTATTCGCGATCTGCTCGACGCCAAAGGATTTGTGGAAATTGAGACACCTATTTTGATCAAGAGCACGCCGGAGGGAGCCCGCGATTACCTCGTGCCCAGCCGCATCAATCCTGGCAAGTTCTATGCTCTGCCTCAGTCCCCACAGCAACTGAAGCAACTGCTCATGGTAGCTGGGTTTGACAAGTACTTTCAGATAGCTCGGTGCTTCAGGGACGAAGACCTGCGAGCAGATCGGCAGCCTGAGTTCACCCAGCTTGACCTGGAGATGAGCTTCGTTCAGATGCAGGACATTCTGGAACTCATGGAAGAACTTTTTACGTCGCTCGTGAAGGCTGTCAAACCTGATATGCGATTGGTGCAGCCCTTCCCGCGCCTTTCGTATAGAGAAGCGATGGAGAAGTATGGCACAGATAAACCGGACATCAGGTTTGGCTTAGAGATCAAGGATATATCGGATATCGCCGCTAACACCGACTTCCAGGTCTTCCGCTCAGCCCTCGACAACAGTGGTAAGGTGAAAGGGATATGCGTGCCCGGGTGTGGTCACTATACACGGCATCAACTTGAGGAATTGACAGATCTAGCAAAAAGTTGTGGTGCCCGGGGTTTGATGACCATGGCATTTACGGGGGAGGCAATAACTCTGGATACGGTAAAATCGGCTGCTGCTAAATACCTGGGTCTTCACCAACTGGAAGAGATAGCCGATAGATTTCAAGCAAAGCCCGGTGACCTTTTGCTTATCGTGGCGGACAAGCCGGCGGTAATCAGCAAGACACTGGATGAGCTACGCCGCCGGATGGCACAGCGACTCAATCTGGTTGACGCTAATCTGGTGGCTTTTGCCTTCGTAGTTGATTTCCCTTTTTTGGAATGGAATGAAGCTGAGAACCGTTGGGAACCCATGCACCATCCGTTTACGGCTCCTCGATGGGAAGATGTCGCACTCC
>Ga0315288_10008420_pt1 | contig 13012 bp, 9 predicted proteins | sample YL17G11_20_MG_FD_203454 | JGI IMG/M metagenome (GOLD analysis project Ga0315288, IMG submission 203454) | Sediment microbial communities from Yellowstone Lake, YNP, Wyoming, USA - YL17G11_20 | ecosystem: Environmental > Aquatic > Freshwater > Lake > Sediment | place: USA: Wyoming | collected...
CAAAGAGGCGTTAAGAACACAGCAACCTCAAAGTTTCTTGAACAAGTATCAGCTCAAAGGGAAGGACTACGTCTTTGAACTCAACGCGTATCCCACCAAAACTGGGCTATCTGTTTTCGTCAAAGACGTCACAGAACGCCAAAAGATGGATGATGAGATTAAGAGTCTGGCGAGGTTTCCTTCTGAGAATCCAAACCCGGTGTTAAGGCTAAATCGAGAAGGCAACATTCTTTATGCGAACAACCCGGGTAAGGCACTGTTGCAAGATTGGAAACATGAGGTTGCTGACCGTACCCCAGAGTTTCTACGCGGCGTAGTTGCTGAAACATTAAGCAAGCAATCAGAAAAAAGCTTCGACCTCAAGCTGGGAAAGCGAGTTTACTCAATTATGGTCACACCTGTTATGGGTTCTGGTTACGCAAACATTTATGGAACAGACATCACTGAACGCAAGAAAGCAAGGGAAGAGTTATTTGACGAATTGTCTCTCATGCAATTGCTCCTTGGAAATCATCCTGACTTCATTTACTTCAAAGACAGTGAGGCTAGATTCCAACGAGTAAGCAAGCGTTTTTGTGATTTCTTCGAGCTCGATAAAGAGGATATTATTGGAAGAACTGACTTGGAACTTTTTCCTGAAGAGGTTGCAAAACAGACTTACAGTGAAGACCTTCAGATTATCAAAACTGGAAAGTCGATAATCAACAAAGAAGAAAATGCCAAAGGAACATGGGTTCTAACTACAAAGATGCCACGGTTTGATAAAGACGGAAAAATTGTTGGTCTGTTTGGAATTTCACGAGACATCACCGACCGCAAGAAAGCAGGAGAGGAATTGAAATCGTCTGAACAGAAATTTCGAGGTCTTGTTGAGGATCCTGCTGCTGCCATAGCAACTATTGATCTGAAGGGGAGATTGACTTATGTGAACGAGGCACTAGCGGATTTGTTGGGTTGTTCCGTTCAGGAGATGTCTGGTCGTGCGTTCAAAGACTTTGTGCACCCTGACGACGGGGGAAGACTCGTGCGTCTATTTCTCAAGATTATTGTTTTGCGAAGGCACCCGCGGAAGTTTGAGTTCAGAGCGTTACGAAAGGACGGTGCGATTCTTCATCTCACGTGTAGGCCGACTAGACTTGAGACAGCTGGCAAAACAGTGGGTTTCCAAGCAATCCTCATAGACAACACAGCGGAGAAACATATGCTGGAAAGAGCAGAGAAGATGAACGAAAAGCTGAGTGTTGTCGGCGGTTTGACGCGGCATGATGTGAATAACAAGCTTTCCACAATCCTGAGTACCTCTTATCTCCTTAAGCAGAGACTGCGTGATAATCAGAGTTTGGAATTGGTTAAAGAAACCGAATCAGCCGTTCATCAGATTGAAGGACTGTTCGAGTTCGCCAGAATCTACGAGAAGCTCGGCACTGAAGAATTAGTTTACGTTGATGCTGAAAAAGTCTTCAACGAAGCAGCGAGGCTCTTTCCAAGTTTGAAGGACATAAAGATTGTGAATGATTGTCATGGATTGACCGTGTTCGCAGATTCGCTTCTGAGACAACTCTTCTACAATCTAGTTGACAACTCGTTGAAGCATGGGGAGAAACCAAGCCGGATCAGAGTTTTCTACGAAGAGAAGAATGACCATCTGAATGTGATCTATGAGGATGACGGTGTTGGTATACCGCAAGCTGCGAAGCCAAAACTTTTTGACGAAGGTTACACTACGGGGAAAGGTTCTAGCCACGGACTCTATCTGGTAAAGAAGATGATGGAAGTCTACGGCTGGACCATACAAGAAACAGGCATGCCAGGCAAAGGAGCCAAATTCACCATAACAATACCCAAAACAAACCAAAACGGAAAAGAAAACTACAGACTTCACTGAACCTCCACTGCGAAGAGAAGGAAGGACTCTTAAAGATCTTGAGATGAAGTCGATCTCCGAGTTTGTCTTCTTTACAAACAAGCATATAGTGACATTCAGAATCCAAGTATGAAATTCCAGTAGTTCTTATCCTGTTTTCATAACTGCTATATTACTCCAACCGAGCAATCGAGATTGGTTCAATCATTCAAGGATTGTCAGAAATGAAAAGATCAGAAACCTGGAGAGAACGTGCTGCGATCGCAGCTGAAACGTACGAAGCCAAGAAGGAATGGCAGAAGATTACGGGAAATCGTCCTTCGGAGAGACGAAAGCGGCGAGCGCTAGATGCACAGCGAAGGGATTTATCATGACTCGCCATTACGATGGAGATAGTCGCATGATTCAAACTTTGAACCCAACTTCAAAGTATGCGCTGCTCTGTCTGTTTATCATTGCACTTGTCATCTCTGGTTCCACACCTCTACTGAAGGTCAACGCACAGCCGCCGAGTGCAGCTATCGTCATAAATCCCGATGGAACCGTCACTCCACCCGATGCACCCGTGCAGAGGAACGGAAGCGTCTACATTTTCAGCGGCGACGTCACCACCGACCTGGACGGCCTACACGTGCAGAGAAACGACTCGGTAATCATCGGGAACGGATTCTCGATTTTGGGCAACGGGACGGATGTAACGGGAGTATACCTTGTGGAGGTGAAAAACGTCACAGTGACTGGTCTCAACATCACGGGCTTTGATATCGGCGTAATGCTCGATCGTGTCACAGGCTGCACAATTATGGCAAATCATCTCGTCTACAATACGTGCCACATTGTGCTTCAAGGGGCCAGTGGAAATACTGTAAGTGGCAATAATGCGGATCTCTACAAGCCTGGCTCTCTGCCGCCGTGCGGGGTGCTTGCGTTTGGAGGGGCAACCAACAACCTTGTGTTTGACAACGCGTTCTACAACGGTCTGATTGGTATCGCCTTCCTGTACTCTGCGAACTCTAACCGTGCAGTCAAGAACGGGGTGTTCAACTGCACCTCCGGCGTCTTCGTCTTGCAGTCCTCGAACGAGAGTATCGTTGAAAACAACTTGGTCTCAAGTCAGTTTGGAGTCATGTTCCAGGACTGCACCGGCTCAGGAAGCCTCATCGAAGGGAACAACATCAATTCAAGCGGACTCTGCGGCGTCTACCTCAACTACACGTCAAATGATATCGTTCGTGGAAACAACGTAACCAACGGTGCCAAAGGAGTCTACGCAGAGTTTTCGACCAACATTACTGTCTTCCACAACAACCTCATCAACAACATAGACCAAGCGTTGAACAATGCGTCAACAGTCGTCTGGAACGAAGGCTACCCGTACGGTGGGAACTACTGGAGCAACTTCACCGACACGGATCTATATGGTGGACCCTACCAGAACGAAACGGGAAACGACGGTATATGGGACCACCCATACGTGATAGATGGGAACAACACCGACAACTATCCTTTGACTGAACCGTTGCGATCAGAATATTACGCGCTAACGATAACGGCGAGCACGGGAGGGTCAACGTTTCCAGAACCCGATGTGTACACTTACGAAGTCAGATCGGTAATGAACGTGACGGCTAGGACAAACACAGGTTACTCCTTCATACATTGGCTGCTCGACGGAGAAGAACAACACGGAGACACCATAACCTTGTTCATGTGTTCCAACCACGCTTTGGATGCCGTTTTTGCCGACATCACTCCGCCGAACATAACCGCTGTCTCGCAGAATCCCATAAAAGACAACGTGACTTGGAACGATGTCGTTGTGATCAACGCCACTGTCATCGATTTGGGAAGCGGGGTCAAGCGGGTATCTCTTGCCTACAATAATGGAAGCTTTTGGACCTCCGTGAACATGACTTTAATCAGCGGAAACGTTTGGGTTGTGAACATACCGACGTTCCCACAGGGCATGAACGTCACATACGGGATCACGGTGGAGGACAACGCGGGCAACGTCATAACCTCGGCGAATTTGGGATACGAGCTTGGCTACCAGGTGGTTCCAGAGTTTACTCTTCCGCTAATCTTGGCATTGTTTGTCATAGTCATGTGCTTGACCGTCGCTGTGCAAAAGCGGGCGCGTAATGCTGTTTTGACCAGAGCGCGACGCTTCTACCTCCAAATGATTGGGATAGAACGTATTCAGAGTCGGACTCCTGAATAATACTTATATCGTAAGATATAATATAACGATAGTTGATATGTCTGCAAACAGACACATCGTATATCTGTACAACAAAAAGACATGAATTAAGAAAAGGTGTGAGACAATGTTGGAAGAATTAGTGTTTGGTTTCTGGTTCGCATTAGGAGTCTATATCTTCTGGTTCGTAGTCAAGGCGAAAGATTTTCAACCGTTGACCTTGGATGACCTTGCTTTGACTTGGAAGCTACATAAACATCAATCTGGATGCAAGGCTTCGTGCATTAATGATTTGCTAGTTAGGAACAACGAGGTTGTCGGGTTCAAATGTGAATGTGGCCATGAGTTTCTACAGAAACGTCTGATCACACAAAGGGCCAAGATCGCCGCACAATTTGGCAAACCGTTCGCATTCCAAAATACGAGTGGCGCAATGGAGAATCTGGGCCTCACTTACCTGAACGTCAAGAGAATTCAGTGATACTTCACCATCCACTATTTTCTGTTCTTGAAATCTCTGTCCACTGGGCATGGTGTTACAAGAATGTCAAACACAATAGTAATAATTGAGCTGAAAAGATACGGATGGAGACAGAAGATTGTTAAGAGCTCTTTTATGATATCCGGGAAGTCTCCGTATGTCGAGTTGATCAAACCGAAAAAACTGTGGAAAACGGCCTTGCCTAATCGAAAGAGAAGGTGTTTTGTTGGCGAGTATTTATTCTCTCAAACACGCTCAATGCGCACGCGTCGAGAGGGTTAACATTGGTTGACCCAGAATTTGATGCCCTTCTGCTTGAAGCGATAGACGAGGCACTGTCTGCGCTGGGAGACTCTATAATGCAGACTGTTTACTTTCATGTCGAGAAAAGCTTTCACATCAAAAAACACGAGATACCGCATAGGCTCGGGGCGTTCACAGACGCTATTGAGAGCATTTTCGGGGTCGGCGCCAACTTCATCGAAATTCTAATCATGAAAAAACTTCACAAAAAGGTCGATGCACACTTCAGGTGGAACGAGTCTGAAGCATTCGGGTTAGCCCAATACGTATCCGAGGCCAAACGTGTCTTCCAAAAGAAAAACATGATCAAGACCGTGGAGGAGCTGGTTAAATGCGAAGAAATAGTGGCAGAGATCTGAACGCCTCATTCCCCGGATCCACTCCGATACGGATGGAGGTGAGAATGAATGGTTGAACATGCTAGAATCCTCGTTGTCGACGACGACGAAGGCATAAGAAAAATATTGGAGGCAATACTGAAGGCCAAGGGTTACCACGTGGATACAGCAGAGAACGGGAAGCAGGCTATTGAAAAGACTAACAACGGCTTCTATAATTTGGCATTGATAGATGTTCGCCTCCCTGACATGGATGGAACGGAGCTGCTGACCAAGATGAAGGACACGACACCCAAGATGCGGAAGATAATCATCACAGGCTATCCGTCCCTGCAAAACGCAGTTGAAGCCTTAAACAGCGAAGCAAACGCCTACGTGCTGAAACCATTCGACGTCAAAAAGACTCTGGAAACAATAAGAGAACAACTCAGCAAACAAGAGGAAGAACGCAGATACAGCCAAGAAAAGGTTGCCGAGTTCATAGAAACAAGAGTCAAGGAAATAGAACCTCAGAAAATGGAAGTCGCCCGAGAATCTCAACTGGACTGACACGTGCATTCTCGCGCGCGCTTTCTATTATTTGATAAGACTAAAAAGCGACTATCTGACGCGCACTCTTTACTTGCCATTTGACACGTTATTTGATAGTATTGGTATTCGAAATTATGAATAATACTTATATCGCACGACATAATATTCCCTATTGTGATATGTTTGCTCAAAGACATATTGTATCCCTGCAGAACAAGAATACACGTCAGGCGAAAAACATGATCGCAATAATCACAAACAACCTTCAGGTAATAATTCTTCCAATAATAATGCCCGCAGTGTGGGCAGGAATCGCCACGTATACAGTCTGGCGCACGCGCGTTTGTGGTAATACAAAGAGAGGCATGGTAGAAATCATATCGCGCGCGCTGCACAATCCTAAACGTAATCAAGGAAAACCAGGCAAAAGCAAACAAAGAAACCTCGCAGAAACCTGCGGGGTCGTTGAAAAACTGGGCGGGGTTGCCCCGGTTCCAAAGGCAATGGAGACATCTCCCGAAGAGAGACTATACTAAGGGTGACTTCCAACACTACCATGGGCCAAAGCATCTTACTAAGATTTGTGAGAGATGTCTTCCGCAGAACTGATTTCTTTTTGAGTATCTTACATCTCTAACATCATGTGTATACCAGTCTACAATGCTAAAAAATTGCTGACAGAAGGTGCTTCTATCTCCAGAGTCTTGACCGTTTCCTATTTCCTCTTTTGTAGACTATGATTCCCAGAAGTGTTGCTGCAATGGATAATAGCAGAATAGTTGGTGATGAGAATTCTGGGACCACGTGTGTTCCTTTGATAGTTACTTGTAATGTAGAAGCAAACGTGCAAGTGAAGTGTATGAATGTGTGCGTTGCGTTTTCCGTTGGCGGGAGGAAGCCAGGCGGAAAAAGCCGTGTACCATTGACCCATACGACCCAATCGTCAAGTTCTGTGCAGTTCATCAAAGACTTTGGAATTGTCACGTTGAAATATCCAACGGTGCCAGAATCACCAGAGGCATTGAACTTTATTTGTGATTGATCTAAGACAAGATCCGACACAGTGGAGTTGCTTTCTGTGATAATATGAAAAACTTGTCCATCTGCTTGAACACTATGGTCAATACCATGATTGACGCTCTGAGAAGCCGGCGTCGCCACGACTGCCCCATGGTATATTCTCACCATGTTGTCAGTGGACCCAAAGACGAAAGTGCTGGCATCGCTGGATATCGCGGCAAACATTGGCTTCCCGAAGTCGGGAGGCAACCACTTCGTCGCCGTGGTGTTCCAAAAGTCGCTCCAGAGGAGGGTGCCGTTCACGTCAAAGAGCAAGGCACCGTTAGGAGTGACGTTGAAGTCACTTACATAGACTGTGGAGCCGTCTGTACCCGCAAGAATGTAGCGGCCATCCGGGGTCACGGCTCCCGCCGTTACATCGCCAAGCCAAGGAAGGATGGTTGCGAGACCACAGATCCCCCAGAGCAGCTTTCCATCCGGGCTGAAGACCCTGAGGCCGTCCCTTGCCCCCACAGCAATGACGGAACCGTCGCTTGACATGGACACCCAGTTAACCGCTGTGCTTGTTGTATCGAACTCCCACTTGAAGTCACCGTCACCGTCATAGGCCCAAATACTCCCACCCTTCCCGGTGCCAACAACTATTAAGGAGAAGTCGGGCGTCGCGGCAATCGCAGCCGGCCAGATAAACCCACTCGTCACTCTTGCCCAGAGCAGGGCTCCGTTTGCAGTATCAAACATCCGCAGAACTGAAGTCCCAAACAGCAGCTTGCTACCATCAATACTAAAAAGAATCGCTCTCCCATCGGCAAACTCATCAGTGCGCGCAGTCCAGAGAACCGCACCCGTCCTCGCATTCCTGTATTCAATCGTGCCGCGAAAAACAGTATGCACTAGGTATTGTCCGTCTGGAGAAAACTTTGCAAATGCCGCCCCCGCACCGGGGCCTGTTGCGTTGACGTACCACAGTAAGCCGCGCCTATCAAAGACAAAGAGCTCTCCGTTGGTTGTTCCTGCAGCCGCTAGACTGCCGTCTGCCGTTATGGCGGCGCTCCAGAACCCTCCGTAAGTGTCGCTGGAGTCGTGGGGATCGCTGGAGTTGGTTACAGGCCCGAACCTCCAGAGCATTGTTCCGTTAATATCAAACATATAGGCATAGTAGAGGTTGCTGAAAGACGGCGAGGCCGATGAATGGTAGGTTGCGGTTCCATGCTCCCCTCCCGCCAATATCACGGTCTTGAAGTCAAATGAGATCGCTCCGTAGTAGATGGGGCTGAGCAGGGTCGAGTTCCATTCCAAACTGTAGTTCCCTATCGTCCCAGAGGGAATCAGCTCAAAGTCCTTTTGGACGGGTTGCTGCGGATACGGAGCCACATAGTAGTCGGTGTTGACGTATGTCTGGTATCCGCGAGCCATGGCGATCGCGATGCCTGAAATTCCTGGAAGCACCCTTTCTGCCGAATAGCTTCCGTCGGCCTGCGAAACGATTGGATTCCCCGGGTTTCCGAACAGGCCGGGCATTCCGAAGCCGACGTAGGCGCCTGGAATCGGGGCTGAAGTGTTGGCATCAAGCACCTTTCCGCTTCCACTACAGAGCTGCCAGTTCCATGAAGTGATCACCATCCATGTTATGGTCACGTTCGCGGCCACGTATTCGCCAAATGGAGGGTTAACGTGCCACGCGAGCACGCCGTAGGTTGCAGTGTAGGTTGTTCCATTGAAGTCGGAACTTGGACAGTTATACACCATGTTGGTCCAGACCGTATCAATTCCGCCAGGCTGGACCGTGAACTGATAATCAATGCGCTCCCCCCAATCAGGTATCGGTTGGTGCTGAATCAGGATCGACCTTGGCTGGGTGCCGGAGTTGGTTATGTTGAAGTTAAACCTGGCCATATCGGTGTATACGAGGTCCACGACCAGATGTTGCGTGAGCGGCAAGACTTGGAGGTCTGAATCATCGTCCCCTGAGACGGTGTGAATCGGGATCCCCAAAGACGCTGTCAGCAGAAATAGCAGAATTGCGACGGCTCGACAGTTCATATACGACCACAGCGCGCGCTTTATCACTCCTGTCTTCACCCTTTCCCATGCCCTCGTAATCGCACCACCGAACAAGTCTTCAATCATTCTGGTGTCCACGAGCTTTGTATGCATGCATGCGTCGTCTTCTTCTTGACGTCATGATTGCAACCAGTGCCACAATCATGAATAGTGGCAGAATAAGGAGAGATGGAAACTCTGGCACCACCCAGCCATTTGATTCAGTCATTCCAGACAATGCTGACCAAGTTGTCAAGTATTCTCCTGTTTGGTTAATCACTTTGTAGTAGTCTTCAACAATGATTCCAGTTGACTTGTCCCAGTAAAAGTTCATGGTGAAATAGTTATAGTTCTGTGTTTCATTAACTGCCCATGAATGCTCGTATGTCACGTTTAGGCGATTCGTTTCCCTCGCACCATTTGGATAAGCTCTGACTATCGTATCGTTTGTCTTCCAAGTGGAATAACTCCCCGAAGTGTAAAGAGCATCATTTGCATTGAGATTAGCTGAAATAACCACGAGAGATATGTTGCCATCTCCAGTGTCTATGTTCACATAGCCACCCTCAAACGTTTCAGTTCCATTCTTGAAATGCGTTGTCACTTGAATAGTTACGTTTGTGCCAGAGACATCTTCAACTCGAATCAACTCCCACTCTGTCTTATTCAAATCCGCGAAAACTTCCCAACCAGAAGGAGGGAACTTGGCATTTGGATCGTTAGAACTCCAATCAACGTCAAAGGCACCATACTTGAACCAGTTACCAGCAACAACACCAACCGTTCTTGGTTGGGCCACTACCGATGTCACAACCATTGCAGACAATAAGAAAACTGAGAATGAAGTCAGCAAAACTATTTTCTTATTCATATTACATCACAAGTTAATGTCTGTATTTTTCAGCTTCAACCAAATGGTTCACCGCTCGAACATAAGTCGTTTATGAAAACTAGAATCGGATTGCTAAAATTTGAAATTCAGACTCCGAGTGCGATTCACTGATGATTCGTATGGTCGAACCACAAGTGTTTAAAGAACTCGCATACGTCTTAGAATTGAAGACTGCGCGCAAGGAAGTGTTTGTTATGGTTGAATCCATTCAATCTTCAGACAGAATCGTTTCAAGTGCTGTTCTAGAACGTCCGATACGAGTTCTGCATGTTGACGATGACCTGAGCTTTCTGAAAGTTGCCAAGCAGTGTTTGGAAATGCAGGTGAAATTGACGTAGACACCGTGTCTTCAGTTTACGAAGCCTCTGAAAAATTGAAGCAAACAGATTATGATGCTGTTGTTTCTGACTATCAAATGCCTGGTAAAGATGGTCTTGAATTTTTGAAAGAACTGCGAGAAAAGGGAAACACTGTTCCCTTCATTGTTTTTACTGGAAAAGGCAGAGAACTAGTCGCCATAACGGCGCTTAACTTGGGCGCTGACCGGTACATTGACAAGCATGGCGACCCAGAAACGGTGTACTATGAATTAGCACATGCTATACACCATGCAGTAGATAGAAGGTCAGCACAAATTGAGTCGTTGAAGAGAGAGGCTAAACTCGAAGCAATTCTAGAGTCGTCTCCAGAAGCCATTACAGTCATTGACTTGAATGGAAAGATTGTTGAATGTAACCAGAAAGCATTAGATATGCTCGGTTACTCATCGAAAGATGAATTAATTGGCAGAAATGGTTTTGCCTTCGTTGCGGAGAAAGATCGTGGAAGAGCCAAAGGGAATTTGGCAAAAGTCTTAGACCATGGCCCGATGAAAAATATAGAATACATAGCCCTAACCAAAGACGGAACTGAATTCTCTGCGGAACTTTCTGCAAGTGTTGTTGAAGACTCTTCAGGGAACCCGATGGGTTTTGCAAGCATAACAAAAGATATCACCGAACGCAAGAAAGCGGAGCGAGAGCTTAGGATTAAGGATGACGCTTTGGCTTCGTCCTTTGGCGCTGTTGCATTTGCCGACCTTGAAGGCAATCTAACCTACGTGAATAATTCTTTTCTCAGAACCTGGGGATATGCCAACGATAAGGAGGTTCTGGGACGACCAGCCGCAGAATTTTGGTTGGCTAAAGAGAAGGCTGTCGAAATAATGAAAGCGCTAAACGATGAAGAAGGCTGGATTGGGGAACTAACCGCAAAGAAAAAAGATGACTCAACATTCGAAGCACAGCTATCAGCAAGCCTTGTTAAGGACGAAACTGGCAAACCCCTCTACATGATGGGATCATTCTTAGACGTCACCGAGCGCAGGAAAGCAGGACAATCGTTGAAGGAATCTGAGGAGAGATATAGAGGTCTGGTTGAGCTGGCTCCCGACGGCATAGTAGCAGTGAATGTAGAAGGCATAGTCACATCGGTCAACCGCAGTTTCCTGACGTTACTAGGCTATGACTCTGAAGAAGGAATCGTTGGCAAACCATTCACGGAGTTAGTGACTATGCGGAGGGAGGACATTCCAAGATTTCAAGGGATGTTCATGTCTCTGATGAAAGGAGAATCACCTTCACCATCTGAATTCCTCTATGTTCGGAGAGATGGAACGAGTCGATGGGCAGAAGTGCATCCTGCTTTAATGATTAAAGATGGCAAACCGGTGGGGCTTCAAGCAATCATGAGAGATGTCACTGAACGCAAGAAGGCTGAAGAAGCGTTAAGGGAGACGAAGGATTATCTTGATAATTTGTTGAATTATGCTAATGCGCCAGTCATAGTTTGGGACAATGAGCGGAAGATTAGCTTGTTTAATAATGCTTTTGAGGCTCTTACGGGCTACAAGAAGGAGTTCATGCTTGGAAGGAACATCGAGGTTTTGTTTCCGCCTTTGCAGAGAACAGAGGTTTTGCAAACTATTGAGAGGGCTACGCGAGGCGAGAAGTGGCAGTCTGTTGAAGTGCCTATTCTATGCAAAGATGAGGAAACGAGGACTGCGCTCTGGAACTCAGCGAATATTCACGACAAAGACGGCAACATTGTGGCTACGATAGCTCAAGGACAAGACATCACTCAACGCAAAGCATTGGAAGATGCGTTGCGGGATGCTAAGGAAAAATGGGCGTCTCTGACAGAGAACACCGATGACGTTGTCATGATTGTAGACAGCGAAGGCATAATTCAATACATCAATAGAACCATACCACCTTACACTCCGGAGGAGACAGTTGGCAAAACCGTTTATGAATACGTGCCAAGAGAACAACATGATGTGATGAGGAGTTCTCTTAAAAAAACTTTCGAAACGGGAGTACCACTTAGCTATGTGGTTTCTTCAAACATTCCCAAAATCGGCACTATGTGGTTTGAGACAAAGATAGTTCCTGTAAAAGTTGATGAGAAGACTGTCAGCGTTATAATGATGTCTACAGACATCACAGAACTGAGGAACGCAGAAGAGCGTTTGAAAGAAGCGAACATGAAACTTGTGGTCACGAATGAGAAGCTACATGTCGTCGGAGGTCTGACGAGGCATGACGTGCGGAACAAGCTTTCCGCGGTGACTGGAAACGTCTATCTGCTGAGACAAAAGCTGACTGAGGATCCGAAAGCGTTGGAGCAGCTGAAAGACATGGAAGCAGCAGTTCGGCTGGTGGAAAAGATTTTTGAGTTTGCAAGAATCTATGAGAAACTGGGTACCGAGCAATTAGTCAACATGGATGTTGGTGAGGCTGTTGACGGGGCAGTGTCGCTCTTCTCAGGCTTGAAAGGTGTCAAAGTAGTGAACGAGTGCGGCGGGTTAACTGTTTTGGCTGATTCGCTGCTGAACCAGCTCCTCTACAATTTAGTGGATAACTCGTTGAAGTATGGCGAAAAAGTCCGGCAGATCAAAATACACTGCAATATGTTGAACGCGGACCAGCTTGAACTCGTTTACGAAGATGACGGCGTAGGCATACCTGACAACATGCGAAGCAATCTCTTCAAAGAAGGGTTTACTTCAGGGAAAGGCACAGGTTACGGCCTGTTCATGATAAGACGAATTTGCGAAGTCTACGGCTGGACAATACAGGAAACGGGCAAGCAAGGCAAAGGAGCCCAATTCACCATGCTAATACCCAGAATGCACGCGAAAGCACGGGATTGATGAAGACGCGGAGAAAACGCGGAAAACTGTCCGTCGATGGGTGAAGTGCTCTTCACTAAAGAGATAAGTAGTATCTTTTTCATTTGTCTCGTGACTGTAGTTGCATGAACAGAATAATAATTGGAATAACAAGATTCAAAGAGCAAT
>Ga0315288_10008423_pt1 | contig 13010 bp, 14 predicted proteins | sample YL17G11_20_MG_FD_203454 | JGI IMG/M metagenome (GOLD analysis project Ga0315288, IMG submission 203454) | Sediment microbial communities from Yellowstone Lake, YNP, Wyoming, USA - YL17G11_20 | ecosystem: Environmental > Aquatic > Freshwater > Lake > Sediment | place: USA: Wyoming | collected...
CCCCCATGTGTCGTTCCTGATCCACTCGGGGATGAAGATGCCAGCGGCATCCCCGACCATCCCGACGACGGGGTCCGACAGCGCCTCCGCCATCTTGGTCAGGGAGTGGGGCTTCAGGTCGATGTCGCTGTCGAGGAAGAGGATGTCGTCGTTCGAGGCCCTGGAGATGCCGAGGTTCCTTGCCTGGGGGACGGTCAGGTCGACATCGCCGATGATGGGGACGAGGTCGTTCCTCGTTCTCAGCCACTCGGCGAGTCCATCGCTCGATCGGTTGTCGACCACGATGATCTCGTCATCCTGGGACCTCACACGCAGGACGGAGGAGAGGGATGCGATCGCCATTCCCCTCTTGTTCATGGTCAGCATGATGATGGACCAGGGCATCTCTCGCTCCTGATCGTCAGGATCTGTCGTCTCGAGAATCCTTCTTGTCCTGTTTCGCTCGGCGTTTCCCTCGGCGGATGTTCTCCCGCTTCCTCTGCCCGGGCGTCATGAACTTCTCCAGCTCCCTGTCCCTCAGGTCGGAGAACTTCTGCTTGCCCTCCTTGCGAAGCTGTGCGAGCTTCTCCTCCAGGGATTGTGCCTGATCATACTTCCTCGGCGGTCTGCCCGGCGGCCTGCTGCGATTCTCAGTTCCCATCTCCATCACCCTTGGTGTCCCGCATCGTGATTCCGAGGCCTCTCATGACGGAGGACCTCAGTCCTTCCAGGGCGTCATCTCCGCCCCTCAGTCCGAACAGCAGGGCATCACGGTGCCCCGTGATGTCACATGTCGACGTCTCATCCTTCTCGATGAAGGATGGGATGTTCTCGACCGAGAACGTGGAGAGCGCCACCTGGGGGGATGTCTCCGCCCAGAACACCTCCGACTCATCCTCGATTCCGAACTTGATCGTTGCCCTCCAGCGATCGTCACTCCTGTGGAAGAAGACGGCGAGCGCCTCGAACTTCCTCACATCACCGTCTTCGACGAATGTGTGATTGACATACCACAACAGCGATCTGATCAGATCGGCATGTGGGTCACAGTGACCCTCCGGCAGGGAAAGGGCGTCGAGGCTCCGTTCGGGATCGAACAGCCTCAGGACGACTCCTCGACCGTCCCTCGCCGATAGACTGATCACACAATCTCCGAGGGGATTGAGCCTGACCAAACCTATGGAAGTGACGGGGTCCCATCTTGCGACATCGAAGCGTGCGAGATCGGTCTCGTTCATCGAACATCACCTCGACGTTCCTTATCCCATCCGGATGTCGACTAGACGAAGGCCAAACGAACGGCAACGGTCTTCGGTCCTTTGTCGCTCATCTCCCACTGGTACTCGACCTTCTGTCCGTCCTCCAGGCTCTTGCGGGCACCACTCGCTCCGGAGATCGACGAGAAGTGCACGAAGACATCCTTGCCACCATCCTCCGGAGTGACGAACCCGAAGCCCTTGGCGTCGTCGAACCACTTGACGGTTCCCATTGTCCATTCACTCATGTTGTATCACCTCCTCTAGTTCATCCTGATTGGGGATGATTGATACCTCTGGAACTGCGGGTTCCCATTCGGAGTGGTGACCCAGTACGACATCATCGGATTGCAATTGCATATCCGCATGATCTCGCAAGGTCTGGGCCCATCATTCAGAACTATGGGGCCGTCGAGTGTGAAGAGGTTTTGAATCCGTTCGTCATCGTTGATTTTTATGCCGTGGCTGCAACACCATATCTCGCCGCCGTAATGTATCCACAGGTACTTATACCCTGCGGAACAGAAGCCGAAATCCCCATCCTCCTCCGGCAATCCTCGTCCGTCTTGCTTCACATCACTGGAGGGATAGATGATTCTCATATCCGATGGCGTGTATGATGCCGGATACTCTCCGAGCTCGTACTTTCCGATGAACTCGTGAATTATGACATCGAATCCCGACGAGGCGATGTCGTCCCTCCACAGCGGGATGTGAGGCAGGAATGCGGGGTGGCCGATGATGGATACGGCACAGACATGGTATCCCTTCCTCCTGTAATCCTCCAGCCTTCTCAGGAAGGGAATCGGGTCGTACCCCCAGTGGGTCGGATGAAACGATGCCACGATGTACAACCTATCTGTGATGATACCATATGAAAAGAGGGTTTCCGGTGGCTCCGAGAGGTTCGTGGAGATGATGAGATGATGGCCCATCCTTGTCAACGAGGATATCTCCTCCGGGATGGTCGTCGGCTCCATACCAGACACATCTATCAGCATCGAACCGAATTGGTTCGTGAGGATGTTCCACCCACGGATGGAGTCCCCGGGATCTCTCCTCAGCGTGGACATCTGGTCCCTGTCCACACAACAGTAGAAACACCTGAACCCACACCGGGTTGCTCCAGCCCATCCCACCCTCATCGTCGACCCGGAAGGCGATTCGTAGAATTCAGGAGGAATCCACGATGATATTTCATATTTGCTGTTCGTCATCGATCACCATCGCTCCCTTCCTGATGTGATACCTGTAGTAGTTGTCACAGGGGCAGTATGCTAGATGCTCGCATCCTCGGGGCCCATCGTTCAGGATCACTCCTTCTCTGAAGAAGTTATGCGAGGTGTCCATTCCATCGTCCTGTTGTCCCAGGATGCAGCTTGCTGCGAACTTCACGCACCTGCACACGGTCCCGTCTATGTCGATCATCAGGTACTTCCACCCAGCAGCACAGCGATCGTAGTTCTCATCCCTCGTCCGCCTGATGATGCACTCGACTCTATCCTCGTTTCTCATCCTCTTGGACAGCCATGATCTTTCCTCCTCGGTGTAGGATACCGGATAGTGCTTCCCCCTGTACTCCCCACCGAACGGATGAGGGACGGCATACAGGCCTTTCTCCTCGAACAGATCCAGCCACCTGTCCATATGAGGGAGGAAGATCGGGTGGGCAACTATGGATGTCCCCATAATGTGGAATCCCACATCCTGGTACCTCCTCACCTGATCGAGGAACGAGAAGGCGTCGAAACCCCACTCGAGCGGGTGGAACGATGTTGCGAACTTGATGCGAGATGGATCCGCACGAGCCTCCTCGAGGACGGAAGGAGCGACCTTGAGATTGGAACATATCTGCAGCGTATGACCGATCCTCCACAAGGAAAGGATGTGTTTGGGATAGCATGTCGGTTCGGCACCGCTCATCTCGACATAGCATGGTCCGAGGGCGTCGAGCGCCCTCTTCCACGCCCTGTCGACATCCTCCTGTGTCCACCATCTCTTCCTTTCCTCCCTGATCCTCCTGTGAGAATCCTTGGCGAAACAGTACGTGCATCTGGCATTGCAGGTATCGGAGTTGTACCACATCATCCTGAACCTGCAATCAGGAGCCTCTTCATAAGTCGGAGGAGACCATGTATCTTTCATCATAACACCAGCCCCCCAGACCGCACGATGGAGACGATGTCCTTGCTCCTGCTGGACCAGCTGTTGTTCCTCACGAACTCCGGGTCTACGGGCTCGCCGACACGCCTGTGGTTGGCCTCCCTGATCGCCTCCGGGAAATCCTCCGGATCGGCGAATATGGTGTATGGCCTTCCTCTCATCGGGGTCAGATCGGGCGTGGCCACGACCCAACATCCACATGACCAGTAATCGTATGCCTTGATCGGATCAACCCCGTGGCATATCTTGGCGTCCTGAAACGGGATTATCCCAACCGTGGATGCCGAGATGTACCTCAGCGCCCTCGGGAACGGCATCTCGCCCAAGAACTGAATGTTGGGACTATCGATGTGGGCATATCCACCGATCACATTGAGAGCGATGTCCCCACATCTGGATATGGCATCTATGCAACCTCACGAGAACCATGGCCCATCGAGCATCCCACAGTACACGCACTGGATCTCCCCACTGATCATCCCCGGGACCGGCTCCCCGTTCCACGATACGATCTCCGATATCCCACCATTCCTGATCGTCCTGATAGAAAAAGCACCCTTGCTCTTGGCCCTCTCCTCAAGCGTCTCTGCAGAACATAGGACGACATCGGCGTCACCGATCATCCTGTCTTCTTCTTCCAACATCCGAGAGCGTGCGGTGAAAAACCCCTTCTCCCCAAGGGCATCCCAATCATCGATCATATCGTAGATGAACATCCATCCATCATCATGCAGCTTCCTGGTTATGGTGGAAAACGAACCGAAGGTCGAGATGACAACTCCCTTCATCTCGACTATCTGATCGATCACGGACATGATGTCTTCGTTGTTCAGGACGAGGACGCCATCCACTATTCCGCATACCTCATTGGATGGCGAGTAGTGGATGACGAAATTGCCCATCTTGGCGAGCTCCCTGCATATCGCCACTGGCCTCTGGTTGGCACCGGTGGCCCTCCAGGATGCGGAGCTCAGGAACAGCCAAGGATGTCTGGACCACCAGGAATCGTAGAACCACGCCCTTCCCATCTTCGATGATGTGGATGAGGGGCATATCATCTCGATCGGAGAGGCGACGATGTTGCATACCTCGCCAGCCGCCATCTCTTCGATGACCACCTTCCTCGGGGCCTCCTTGACCGGTGGTTCGACCCGATGCTCGTTCCTCTTTGGAACCCTCGATGTCTCGAACCTGCTCATGACGGGCGTGATCGGGCAAGGATGGATGGCATCGATGACATCGATGGTCCTCGACAGGTCGGAGGATATGATCGTCGTCCTCGTCCCGAATGTGAGGAAGAGGTGGCCCCTGGACGAGATCATCGGTCTCCACCAATCTGGAGCCTTGCCACCGGTCTCGCCATCCCCCATAGGTCTGGACGAGACGACCTCGCCCGAGATCAGGTCGATGATCTCCGCCCTGTGTGGATCATCTCTCATGATGTAGATGCGCTCGTTGTCTAGTGATGCCGCATAGACCCCTGGGATCTTGGCCGCATGGATATCCCGCATTCCTGCATCGACCCATCGCATCTCCGATGACCCGAGCTCCCTCAGAAGCATAAATCTGACATCGTCTCCGGGCCTGATGCACACGGGCTTCTCCCCCTCACCGACCGATCCCCTGATGCTCACTCCTCCGGAGTATGAGATCTCGACGATGGAGCGCTCATCGGCCGAGAGACAGAAGAAACCACCATCACCACCATATCCGAGGGGAGGCCCGGACCATCCTTCAAACTCGACCATCTCGCCCGAGCTCACCACGCTCACCTCATGAGAATGGAATGCCATCCACAGGCGGTCCCTGCCAGTCCAATCATCCTGGAGATAGACGATTCTCATATGATCGGGATCGTATATGGGGAACCATCCAGTGACATTGCTCGCCACCATCGGGGCCCCAACCTCCGCCATGTGTAGGACTCTCGATCTGGAGCCCACATTCGAGACGCACAAGAACATCGTCGTCTCCCCCTCGTCGAAATGAGTGGGCCCTTCGCTATCCCTTGTCGAAATCGCCTTTATCTTGTTGGCGGTCCTCTTGTCCATCAGTTACCATCCTCTATGTACTGCCACTGGTCATAGCACAAGGCACACTCCTCGATCTCGCACATCTCCGGAAATGAGAGGGGATAGAATGTCCCCTCCAGCAGATTCCCGAGACTGCCCCCGTACATTATGCATCTCCTGATGTCCCCATCCATTCTCACGAAGAAATACCTGACCCCGGCGGCACATTTCCTGTTCTTCGTGATCATCCTCCCGGATCTCCTGTCGATATCCTCTCCATCGAACACGCCGCCCTGCATCTCCGAGATGAAACCACGCTCCTCATCCGTGAACGCATCTGGATACATCTTCCCCTGGTATGATCCGAAGAACATAGACGGAAGCACCTTGATTCCATAGGATTCCATCTTCCTCTTCCACTCCGGTATCATTTTGATGAAAGATGGGTGCGTGACGATGATGGTCCCGAAATCGACCAACCCCGATGCCCTTATGAGACCAACTTTTTCCACGAACTGATCCACGCCATCCCAGTAATGAGGATGGAAGCTGGGACTGATCATCACATTGTCGTTACGAGGCAGAATGTCCAGATCGGAAAGCTGGGCCACGAGGTTCGTCGTCACGGCGACGCAGTTGTCTCTGGACAGATCGGCAGCTATCTCTATCGTCTCCCTGCACCCGAAGGGGTCTCCGAAACACAGGTCGAAATAGACGGGACCACAATTCAACCTCTCTCTCATCATCCTCGCCCCAGCTATCCATTCATCGACGGTCCCGATTATCGGAGTGGGATATTCATTCCTCATATTGGCCGTGCTGCAATACTGACAGGGAGGTTCCATATTGCACGATGACGGAATCTGCAGCGTGATCCTGAACTTCAGCGGGGTGAATGCCAGGTTGCGACTGCAATCGATGGGGTCACTCGAGGTCGCATCCTTGCAGACCGAAATGCGCTTGGCATCGTCCACGATCTTCCTCTCTGAAACGGAAGGGCCCTTCACGCCATCAACTGACGAGGGATTCACCAGATCCACATGCCCCCACATCCCCATGAATTCGTCGACAATGTATTTCGGTTTGTCACGATACATCGGAGGGAGCGATCGGTTGACCCCGAGGTGCTCCCATCCCATCCTTCCGTTCTCCCAACCATCATCCTTGATGTATACGATCAGGGATTTCCTGCCGAACATCCCCGCAGTCACTGGGGCCCACGATTCGGTTCCGAGAGTGGCCACGGAAAAGGCACACAACATGAAAGACTCTCTCAAGGACAGCTCTCCCACGAGATTGGACCCCAGCGCCGGTTCGTATTTGATCAGTGGTTTTTCCACTGATGCTCCGATGATATTCACGGGAACCCCCGTCTTCTCCTCGATCTCATCGACTATCGACTCGTAGGAGATGAGCAATGAAGATTCGCCCTTGGCCAACAGGGTGAGGGGTTGGAAGACTATCCCCTCTTTGACGCCGGATGGCCATACCGGCCATTCGAAATCGTCCACCTCGAGCGACGGCGTCGGTATCGGATAGATCCCGGGGACCAGCCCTCTGTATGTCTCCCCATCACAAAGGTCTATGACCTCATCGAACTCGAGGAGATCGTTGAATACGGAGATCAGCCTAGACGACATCCTCCCTCCCCACACATCCCTCGACACGGACGGGGGCATCCAGGCTGCGAAATCGATGAACGCTGCCGAGTTCAGGACCTCGACGATGGAGGACCCCATCTCCCCCACATAACCTGGCTCGTAGAAGACAACGCAGGACGAATCTTTCTCCCCCTCCATGATTCTCTTCATCGTGTAGAGGTGACCTATGCAGTCTCCGAACCCGGACCTCGTCGTGAAAGCGATGACTCGTCCCCTCATCCCGCCTCCTCGTGGACGTTATTCCCAGAGAAATACAGCACCATCTTGCCCGGTATGGGGCGATCGGTCGCCACCAACATCAACAAGGGAATGACATCACCCACGACCCCAACGAGTGCCCTCTCGGAATAGAGGAATGGATGCTCCTTCGGTCTCACATGGTGCCACATCAGACCGAGCTCGTGGTAACCATCCGAGTCCACATCTGGAGTGTCCACTATCATCGTGGAGTTCTCGTCGATCATCCCCGAGATGTTACCGAGAGATGACCTGACTTCGAGGAAATGCTCTATCGTATCATTCATGAAAAGTGCGGCCCTTCTTCCACGAACCCTGTCCGACACATTCTCGGGAGGAGGGCCCCCTCCCACATCCCACTCGCACAGATTCCCTCTGAGGGATGGTTCCCAGTGGGCGGCTCCCTCCAGTATCTCTCGGTTTATGTCCAGACCGATGGACTCCATCCCCATCGCTATGGCTGCCGACACGAGCCCCCCATTGGCACATCCTATGTCAATGACGAGATCGAATGCATCATCGCCGAAGATGCTCCTGGCTATCTCGAGTCGTCGAGCCCCCAATCTTCGGTCGTGATCGAACCTGTCCAAATATGGAGGGTGACCTATCTCCAACTGTCTGTCCACATGGTAGGCATCCCCTCTGTAAAGCATCTCCCGACATCCTTCTCCAGATACGCAGGAGAACGAGAGGAATCCCTCACCGTGCCATTTGGCGATGTATGTCTCTCCATGATCTTCGACGGTCCCGATGTCCCTCTCCATCTCACCCCATCTTCCGGAGGAGGATGTTGTGCCTGTTGGGAGAACAGTCCCCAGATGCTGGAATCTGGACATCGATGGCCCGAAAGGATGAGAATCCAAGTCCCTCGGCATGTTCCAAGATCGCCTCATCGGAGGTCCTGAAAGATGGCCAGGATGGAGATGACAGGCTCCAGTCCGATGAACCACCCTGCTCTTCGCCGGGCAGCTGATCGATGAACATCCACCCTCCCGGCAAAAGCATCTCATAGGCCTCATCCATCATCCTCAACAGGCGGCAGGATGTCTGGTGATAGAAGAAGTCCTTCCCAAAGACTCCGTCGGTCTTTCCCCTCAATCCCAAGATCCTCTCCTTGTCATACACGGTGTGGAGGAACTCCGCTTTGGGTATGTCACTGAAGTGCATCCGGGCTATGCTCACCACGAGTGGAGAGACATCCAACCCAATATATCTCCCACACCGAGACAGGAGCGGCACCGCCTGCAACCCTATCCCACATCCGATTTCGCAGATCGTACGGCCAACAACATCTTCCTCCTCGAGAGGCAGCCAGAGCTTCCAGAAGTCGTTATGTGGCCTGTCCGACACCTTGGATGGGATGCACCATTCCCTCCACTCCGCAAACCCGAGCGGCCCAGAGTCGAGGACATTCCATCTCGATATCTCTTCTTCAGACACCTCGATGCCGAAACAGTCTGTCATCACTCACCACCTGCCCCGTTGGCCCTGCTGTCGGTGGTGTAGAACCCACTCCCCCGATAGACGACCCCCACCGGAACGAAGACCCTCTTCGATCCCCTCCTGCCACAGGACGGGCATCGTTCGGTTGAGGGGGCGCTCCCCATCTCGTGACGGGTCTCGAAGTCGCCACACCGCTTGCATCTGTACTGATAGAGAGCCATCCGAGGACTCCTACTTCCTGTAGTACTGCTCTTCCTTCTCGATCTCGTTCCAGGCTATCGTCTCGCACTTGCGACACAAGCCGCTGTGTGCGATCACCAGCTTGTCGAGCGGCATTCGCTCACCGAGCATCTTCGCCTTGGTGGAGGCGGAATCGAAGAAGGCCGATCCACAAAGACTCGGAACATGATCTATCCCAACCGCCAGGTGATTCACACCAGGCTGTTTCGACTTGAACGCAAATCCTTGCATCATGATTCCCACATCCAGTTTGTTGGAAGCTACAAGAGGACTTGCCCCTTCAACCTCACTTATATGCCATGCGACCGTCGAAACGAGGTCTTCACGGGGATCATTGTTCGGGGGAACGACGAAAGGACCTGCTTCGGGGAACGTCAGTCTTCCCACCATTCGAACTCGGTGGGAATCTCCTCGGGGGCTCGATGAGCGGAGTGGAACCTTCCATCAATCTCCATCCCACTCGAAGTGTGCCACGGAATACTCCTCCATCGTCAACGGGAATCCTCCGTCCTCCGATTCATGAGGGTCGTAGTCCGTGCATTCCCTCTTCTTGGAGACGGGACGGAGCCTGTACGATATGATCTTGAGACCATTCACGAGAAAGTCCTTCTTGCTGCAATGACCCTCCGGCCATCGTCGGACATCCTCGTAACAAAAGAACTTGCACTCGTGGCAGAGATTCTGTTTCATGTGATCACTTCCAACGCTCAGGCGCTCCTTCTGTCTTCCTTATCATCAGGTGCGATGCATGCGCAACGACATCACAGACCTTGAATCTCATCGGTCTCGTGACATCTGCCGCCACGAGGTACTTGATGCCAGCGCCACACGCTGCCCGGAGACACTGGAGACAGGGATAGACCTCACCATCTCCGATGGTCCAGGGTTTCCATTCCCCATCTTCATCCCTGAGGATGCCGACCTCCAACCACACCATGTTGCGCATCGAGTGTGTATACGGAGTATGGGTGTACAACATCCTCTCGGCCGCATGGACCGATGGACAGTTATCATACCCACTCCCCATCACTCCCCTCGACCTCATCGTGTCCCTGAGACAACCTCCTGGCCACATGCACACTTTCTTCAGTAGCTCAGGAGGACCGTTGAATACTGGGTTGCAGAAAAATTCGACTCCGCCATCCCCAATTGAGAACATCATCGAGAGGAACGCTCCTCGATGACATTTGTCGAACTCGCCAGCTTCCATCATGATTTCCAGGGAATCCATGGCGGCCTTGAATTCCTGTCGTGGGATGATGAATTTGATGAATGCCTCGCCGATCTCGGACGGAATCGACGCATCCGCCCTCCTGACCACATCGAGGGACAAAGTCATGGCTTCCTTCGGCGAGATGAGTCCTGACACCATGTCCTCTCGGATCCTGATGGAGCAATTCCTGTCGAAGATCCATCAGCATCAGTCCCAGCATGTTCTTGCCAAAACCATCCGACCCACACCCCCAGAAGGAATCCCAGGGGGATTCATCGACGAGGATGGCATCGCCCGTCAAAAGCAGCATCAATTTCAGAACGGCATGTTGCGAGAACTTCGCCCTCAGGGCCGTACGCATCACACCGATCCGGTCGTCGTTCCACATCTCCCTCATCGGCCTCGTGCGGGCGAGATTCTTGGCGTCCTTCGGAGAATGGCACGCCCTGATCTGCTCCCTGAACTCTGGGTCGTCATGTTTCATCGCCTGGTAGTAATGCTCGACAGTAGGCCAGTCCACACCGTCGAGCATTAACATATCGGCGCTGAAGTTGGAGAACGCTCCGTACGGATCACGAACCCTGTAGAACCTGATCTCCCTGTTCATTTCCATCTCCCATGCTGTAGCGATCATCCTATCTTATCCCATCTGAAAACATTCGATTCAGAAAGATCGCTCCGATCATGACGCTGGCATCAGTGGCGATTTCCCTTGAGCCTTCGCTTCTCTCGCCTTCGCTGCTTGCGATCCCTTTCCAGACGCTCATGCCGAGCCGAGCCAGAAGTATGATCCTCGGCACCAGGTCCCGAGCTCCTTCCAGCGGATGCCTCATGGTCTCCCCCATCAGATTCCACCCATCCTGCCATATTTCCGGCAGGTCCGTCATCTGGGACAGGACTCCCTCTCACAACCCGAAGATGTCTATCGTCATCGATCCTCTCTCGCATCTTGCTGCACCTATCGTTCAGGCAGCGGGAGCAGTATTTCTCCTCGAACATACTCCTGGAACACTTCTCATCCTCGATCTCACGCCCCGATATGATCGGGATGAGTGGATTTTCCTCGCAAGAGGCCCTGTGCGAGACGATGCGCCGATATTCCTCACAGGAGCTGCCGAGGATGCTGACATCTATCCCCAATCTCCTGCCGACGAGTCTCCTGCGCTCGAGGTACCCCAAGTACTCCTCGGCCGTCATCGTCCCCTTGTCCCTGTTACACCAGGAACATGATAGCACGAGGTTCTGCGCCTCGTCGTTTCCCAACCTCGTCAGAGGGACGAGATGATCGAGGGACGCCCACTTCCTCGGGATCCTCCTCCCACAGAAGAAACACCGCCCCGCGTGATGCTCGAAGAACCAATCCCAGAACCAGTCCGGCTTCTCGGTCCTTCTCGTGGGTGGCTTGTCGTACTCGAAGAGATGAACATTCCTGGATCTGGCGATGACGATCCTGCCGTCCAGCCTCATCACCATCTCGGCGATCTCATCTATCGGAGCATACCCGACGATGTCCCTCGTCTCTCCCTGCCAGATCCGACACAGGGCCATCTGGGAGCCGGGGTACCTGATGTAGAACTCGGCCAACATCTGCATCTGGGACACGATGTGAGCGTCGTACTGTCTCCTCGTCATCCACCCGTGGGACTTGCGACACTCCCTGCAAGCCGTCCCGAAATCGGCGGCGCAGATCTTCGACTTGGACTCCGCCCTCCCGACGACGACCAGGTCCTCGACCGTCCCACAGAACTCGCAGACATCCCCGAGATCATCCTCGGTGATGCAGATGATGCTCCTGCCATCATCCTTCCTGGCGGCCATCCCCTGTCTGATGGATTCCTTGGCCTCCGACGCATCCATGTCCGGCAGTCTCTTGCCACGAAGGTCTATGGCGTGGATCATGTCACCACCTCCCCCACGCCGACCATAGATTCGCTGCCGATGAGGCCGAGAGATCCTATCGGATCCCCCGGCCCTTCGTGTCACGATTCGCCTCTCGAAGCCCACGGCTTCAGCCGTGGGAGCCATGGGGTCTGATTGCCCCATCCATCTGGGCTCTCGCCCAGATGGATGGGGGTACATCTCTCCCCTCAGGTCGCCCCTTGGGGGTAGTGAGACCCCTTCAGTGGTTACCCACCGAAGGGTTCTGCAGTTTGCCTCGACGATGTGAGTGGAGCTTGTCATGCTCAGAACATTGGTCCTGTACCCTTGGGGACTTCATTGCCCTGAACGACAGAGCCTGGGACTGGCGAGCATCCCAAGGTGTCCTGACTCCTCTCACGGAGCCCGATGGGCTTTTCAGCCCCTGGCTGGGTCTGGTCAACCGAGATCACCGAGTGATCTCCCGATCTCTGTCGGGGCCTGTTGTGGTGGACAAGCCCACGACTTCAGTCGTGGGTGGTTGACTCTCAGCGACCTGCAAGAAATGTGGGGCCAAGGAATCTTCCACGGTGTGCCAAGCGTGCTTCGGGAAGACATCGAAGAAATGCCAAGCCTGTGGTGGCACGATGGCAGGAACATATATGCCAATGAAGTGAGGACTCGAAGTCACACTCCAAAAGAATCACCTACGGCACGAGACAGGATGTCTCGTGCCGATGTTTGTTCACACACCTATCTCCCCTCCATCTCGAAGATCCCATCCACATGCCTGTCGAAGTGCATCCTGAGATCATTCGGAACGGTGTCGATCGGCACGAGCTCCCTCGCAATGGACTTGTCGAGCGTGATCATGATGTTGAACTTCTCGGCCCTGAAGCACCGCTCGATCTCCGCCCTTCCCGGAGACATGCAGACCGGACATTCTTCA
>Ga0315288_10008424_pt1 | contig 13009 bp, 20 predicted proteins | sample YL17G11_20_MG_FD_203454 | JGI IMG/M metagenome (GOLD analysis project Ga0315288, IMG submission 203454) | Sediment microbial communities from Yellowstone Lake, YNP, Wyoming, USA - YL17G11_20 | ecosystem: Environmental > Aquatic > Freshwater > Lake > Sediment | place: USA: Wyoming | collected...
GAGTGAGCGCCATGTGCGGAAGGCATTGGGAAGATTGTGAAAACGGGAAAATCGGTGTGGAAGATGGCGACGCAGAGAAATAAATCTATCGTGCTGGCGAAATTAGGCTCGGCCGCCAAGATACCGCCTTGCGACCTCCTGGTGTTCGAGTCCGGCCACTTGCCGGCTCGCAACCGCGAGGATTGCCGACTTCGTGATCGGGTTGCCCGCGCTCGAGAGATTCGGGTCCGATCGGTTAAATTGAATGATATACCCAGAAGCATTCATCATAACCCTATAGGGGTGTCCAAGGCTCACACTTACCGCGTGACGCTGACCTGCGTTCGGGAGTTAAATCTGCCCTACTTGCAGCGGTTGATTACGCTGGGTGTGCGGGCCGCAGAGGAAGAGGATGCCGGAGAATAGGGTTGACAAATCCGCGTAATGTGCTATCGTGAGGCAGTAAGAGATTTCTAATGCGGCACATTGAGCGCTCAGTGCGGAGCGTACTCTGCACTGAGCGTTTTTCGTTTTGGGGTGGATGAATCATGCAATTGTGTATGCAGAAGCCGCTGCCCGACGCCTCATTCTTCTGGAAAAGAATTGAGGAGATTATCGTTCGTTTCGGCGGCGGTCCCTATTGCCATGCCATGATTCGTTACCCGGACGGCAGGAGTTTCACGACGGGGGCCAATCACACGATGCTCCTGGGATGGCAAGACGCCAGGTACACGATGCAACAATTAGCCTCACACAAGGATTACTGGGACATTATCGACCTGCCGTGCCGCGTTACCCGCTATGTGATCGCTTGGTGTGATTCTGAGGTTGGGGCCAAGTATGACCTATTTGGGGCCATTCGTTCGGCGTTTAAGCATCCCCGCGAACATCCCGGCAAGTGGATGTGCCAGGAATCTTCTGCGGCACAAATGGTCCGAGCAGATCATAGCGGTGAGATATTTGCGCCCGGTATGGCCGGTGCGCCGCTTCTGATTCCCCCGAGTCCGTTTGCCTTTTGGACGTTGAACAACGGCGGCACGTTGAGGCCGCACGACGAAAAGTGGTTGATGCTGCCCTGGCAGCGGATGGATTGAGGCCACGTTGATGAATCCTACTTGGCAAACCGATGATGGCGGCGTGAAGCTCCACATAGGCGACTGCCTCGATATCCTGCCGACCCTGGAGCCGGGCAGCGTCGATGCCGTCGTGACCGATCCACCCTACAACCTTGGCTTCATGGGCAAGTCGTGGGACAAGAGCGGCGTTGCCTTTCAACCCGAGACGTGGGCTGCCATGTTGCGGGTCGCCAAGCCGGGCGCACACCTGTTGGCCTTCGGCGGTACGCGGACCTTCCACCGCATGGCGTGTGCGATCGAGGATGCCGGCTGGGAGATACGTGACTGTCTGATGTGGGTGTACGGGTCCGGCTTTCCGAAGTCGCTGGACGTGTCGAAGGCCATCGACAAAGCGGCGGGGGCGGAACGTGAGCGAATCCGCGGCGTAAGGTCGGGAATCGTCAGGGCCACCTATGCGCAAGATGCGTGGTCAAAGGAGTTCAAGGATTCCATCCTGTCGTCGCAGCCAATAACTGACGCCGCCCACCAGTGGCAGGGCTGGGGCACGGCGCTTAAGCCGGCCTGGGAGCCGATCATCCTTGCCCGTAAGCCCATCGAGGGCACAGTGGCCGCGAACGTCCTGAAGCACGGCACGGGTGCGCTGAACATCGACGGATGCCGGATTCACACCGGAGAGAAAGCCGGAGGAAGTCATGCGCCGTGCTTGCAGTTTGGGGGACAGAACACACGACCCTATCAAGAAGACTATGTTGCAGAACCAGCCCAGCCGAGTATGGAAGGCCGCTGGCCGGCGAATCTGTTGCTGGACGAAGACGCCGCCGCCCAGTTGGACGAGCAGACCGGCACACTCACCAGCGGCAGCAACAACGTCCGCACGAAACCCGGCGACGGCTATCACGGCGGCATGGGCAAGGCGGGTGACGTTCAGGTGAGCTACGGCGACAGCGGCGGGGCGAGCCGCTTCTTCTACTGCGCCAAGGTCAGCCGGGCAGAACGGGAAGCGGGGCTGGAGGGAGAGACGCATAAGGTGATTTCTGTCTGGGGTGGGGATGAGGATGATTTGAGCGAAGGCCACAAGGCCACGCGACCTTTCGCCAATAACCATCCCACCATCAAGCCGCTCGACCTGATGGGCTACCTCTGCCGGCTCATTACGCCGCCCGGCGGGCTGGTGCTCGATCCTATGATGGGCAGCGGCAGCACGGGCATCGCCGCGATTCAAGAGGGGTTTCGGTTTGTGGGAATTGAATTGGACCCAAATTATTTTGCCATTGCCGTCAAGCGAATCAAAGCTGAGTTGGGTAGGTTCCCGCTGTTGGAAGAGAATACTGCCCTGTACCAAGCAGACTTGTGTTTGATAGGATGATTCACCAATGCGAACGGTTGGCATCCCCGGAACTGGCCACCACCACCGCAAGCGGCGGCGCGACACGCACTGGCCGCGCACGGTCGGGCTTTTCCTGGCAACTATCGCGGTCGGCTCGTTGCTGATCGCGTTCATTGTTTTTCTATTGAGTTGTCTGTTCTAATCCTGGAGGTGCGCCATGTTGAAGTTGACAAAGAAACAAACCGATGCGATTGCCGTGGTGCTGAAGCCTTTGACCACTGTGGAGGCTGGGGACGACTGTCGGCTGGTGAAAGAGTTGATTATCTTCGCCGTCAGAGGCTCGTGGGAAGACGGCGACGATTTTTTGGCAGCGGCGAAGAGGCAAAAGCGTTTTGCTAGGGCCTTCGGCTTGAGGGCCTTCGGCTTGCCGCCCATCGACCCCGCCGTTATCGCCATGATCGTGCAGATGATTACGGCCATGATGGCGAATAAACCGGTGTAACATGCGTTGGCTGAGGTGGATTCACTGTTTGCTATTTGGGCATAGGCCGATGCACCTTGTTTGTGGTCCAGGCCATCGTTATCGTCAATGCTACTGGTGCGGCGCAAGAAAGAAGTTGTCAAACCAGCCCGCCGTAATTCTTGGGCGGATGAAAGGAACCCCTCTATGAAACGCTTGATCCTACTTTTGCTTCTGCTGGTCGTGTCGATGAGTGCCGGCTGGCCGCGAAAGAACCCACCAATCATTGGCGAGGGTCTGAGAGCCAGACTGTTTGGTGTGCGCACAGGAGCCACCCTGAATCCGTGGCGACCGACGCTGACGGCCAGCGTGGACAAATCCGTGATTCACCTGGGCGAGTCATTCACCGTCACATACAGCACCGAATACGCCACGAGCGTACAGCGTGACGCGACCCATTGGGGCTGGGTGGTGGGTCAGTCCGACGGGATCATTCTGCCGTTGTCGGGTTCATACACACTGACTCCCACTGAGGTAGGCGAGTTTACGACGACCATCAGGGCGTTTCGGCGGAACCGCGACCTAAATTTTGACGAGCGTGCCGATGGCGGGCGTCGGTCGGCGACAAAGCGATTGGCTGTACAGGTGACACCGGTACCCGGCCCTGTGCCGCCGACTCCGGTCCCGCCGGAACCTGTACCACCAACGCCACCTGTACCGCCGGTTCCACCCGTGCCACCTACTCCGCCTACACCACCTACGCCGACGCCAGGATTCTCGCTCTCGGCCGTGGGCATCGGGTCGGCATTCGGAATCGACGATCCACTCTCCGCCGCTTCGCGCGATCATGAGCTAGGGGCCTTCCTGGAGAGCCAGAACGGCTCCTGGCTGCTCGTAAGCGATGAGATCATGGCAACAGCCCACCCCGCCGCCTTCGACGCCTGGGCGAAGCTGGTGGCCTCCAGCGGCAAAGCCAAGCCAGCGGTGGTCTGGCACAATGCGGGGCGAGTCTTGGCCATCGAAGAGGTGGCCGGAAAAACGGCTGCCGATTTGCTTGCGATGGCCAAGGCCCAAACCTTCTCGGACAACAAGAGCGTGGTGATCCGTGGCAAGCTCCGGCTACTGGGGCTGAAACCACCTCCGGCCGGATTCCGGTCGGCCTTGCCTTCCGTGACAAAGATTCTCACGCCGCTGGCTGCGGAGGATTGTCCCAGTGTTGACCTTTCCTCTCAGGTGCTTTATCAGAAGGCTCAAGTGGGCGGAACGTGCGTACTCAATACCTTCGCCGGTGCTTGTGAATCTGCGGTGTACGTCGCCTATGGCCGGGCAAACTGCCGGGAGTTCTCCCCGTCGTTTCTGGCTAATCTGGTTGACGGCTGGGATGGCTGCTACGCCTATCAGGCAGCCAACGCCGTGCAAAAGTACGGCAACTTGCCGATGTCGATGATGGGGCCAAATACTACGCGCTACCCTTCGGGTTGGCAGGCCATTGCCGCTGAGAACAAAGTGTTGGCCGTCTACGGTCCTCCCGACCGGGATTATCAGGGATACCTCCGAGCCGCCCTGCACCGTGGCTACATCGTGTGTGCCGGCATTGGCGTTGGCAGCGGTTTTGATCCCGATAACAACGGTTACATCAGTTACTCTCGTGGTGGAAGTTCCTCGATCAATCACGAAATCCGTGTTATCGGATGGAACCAACAAGAACGGTGGTATGAGATTGAAAACTCTTGGGGCAATTGGGGAATTGGTGGTAGGGGTCGCGCTCGACTCGATCCTCGCTTTTTCGATTTCGACAACGACCTCTGGGTGGTGGTCGCTCTGGCCGCCGCTCCGGAGTACAAGTTTCCCGTTCCTTCTGCAAACTGAGAACAATTATGACGTTAGAGCAACTCCAAACGATTCTGACGAAAGATTTTGGGCCGCCGTTTCTGGCGGAAGGCATGGTTCGTGCTGAGTTCAAAACCGTAGGATATCCGCCTTGCCGAGTTCTTCAAATCAACATCGGTCGGCGCGACGTCTGGATTGAAGAAGATGGCCATGTATCGGGGGCCGGCACTTGCATGGTCGAACCATAGAACGTGTGTCTTGCTTGAGTGTATTGGTAAGTTTCCCGTTCCTTCCTCAAACTAGGAGAAAGAAAGATGCGTTACGTCCTGTTGAGTCTGTGTTGCGTGCTGTTGCTTGCGACCGATGCCTCGGCCCAATGTCCGACCTGCCCGCCTAGAGTGCGGGCTACGATTCGCGTCCCAGTGACGGCTGTGATCGTAGTGCCGGATGAAGCCAAGGTGACTGCCGCCTTGGATAAGTTTTCCCAAGGTACGCTATCGAAAAAGGAGGCTGACGACCTCAAGGCGACGGTGCCCGCGCGGACAATCCGCAAACTGATGGAACAACGCTGGAGTCTGGGCACGTGCGCTATGATTTGCAGAAGCCACGGCAGTCAACTCTACAACATCTATGATGATGGCAGCAAGGAGTTGGCCAGCGGCGAAATAACGCCGGCAGGCCAGCAGAGCGAGAGCGTCGGTTCGGTGCGCGACTGGTGGCAGAACCGACCGCACATTTTGCCCCGGAGGCGATAGTCTGCTAGATCACCAAGCCGGCGGGAGCGGGCTCGACTGCCGCACGATCAGTCTCCCCTGCCTGTCCCGCCGGCTGCTTTGATTGAGAACCTCACGCCCCGCTCCGGGCATTACACTCTTGGCTGGGGCGGGGGTTTCTATACGCCATTTCGTTGCAGGATCGAGCGGATGAGGCCGTGGGCATTTTTCCAGGTTTTGTCCCGCCTTGGCACGCCTTCCATGTCGAGGGCTTGACAGATGGCCGTCTCTCCCTTGCCTGTAGCCGCCAGGGCTTTGATTTGGGTAATGATGGTCTGTTCTGCCTCATCAGGCTCCAACGCACCAGGCGAAGCGGTGGAAGCCCTGTAGCCGAAACGTATCAGCTTTGCCGTCGTCCCGCCGCCATTGGCTTGGAGTTGCAATTTCTTTTCAGCATGGTAGCCGATCCTACAACGGTAGTGGGACCAAAGTCGGCGCTCCCACGGAAACTTCAGCTTGCGGCCTTCGTTCTCGGCGTACCAGTGTTCGATGTACTCCTCGATGATTTGCCAAGACCAGTCATACTTGTCGCGGATGCGGACGATCTCGGCCATGACCTTCCGCTGCGCAGCGTCGGGCACGGCCTTGCGATGTCCGCGTGGGCCTATCAGACGAAAGCCGAGCGGGGCGTGACCGTTGGCGGGCCTTCCCTGCTTGCGAAACTCCTGACAGATCGCCTTGAGTCGCTCGCTGGCAATTGATGATCGCATTTCCGCCACGGCGGCGATAATCCTAATGAGCAACTCGCCGATCCATGTATTGCTGTCGATGTTGAAATCCGCGAAGTGGACCACGACGCCCCGTTCCTTCCAGAGCCGGAGCGTGGTCAGACAGTCCTCAGTGTTTCGCCAACCGCGATCAAGATAGGCAAAGACGACGTGATCGCCAGGCCGCAAACCGTAATGCAGAATGGCACCCCGTGGGCGGAGTCGCAGGAGTTTGTCAGACTTCCAAGCTGACACTGCCTCGTCAATTACCCATTCGACTTCCGGTAAATCCGGGTGCAGTTCCCGCAGTCGTGCGATTGCCGGCCCGCAACTCGTTTTTTGCGACTCGATGCTGAGACCACTCTTTTTCGATTCTTCATGCGAACAACGGAGATAGGCATAGAGTTTGGGTGGCCGGGCAATCGCTTCTTGTGCGGCGGCAGCCAGGCGCTCCGTGCGCGCCTTCTCTTCGTCCAGCCAAGCGCGGTACTGCTGGAGCTCGCCCCAGTCCTGTTCGCTGATCCGGCCGCGACGCGGCCCCTCAAAATTACTGCCGGGCATAATACTATCCTCGGTTTTGGTTCCATTTATGTTTTGGACAGCCTTGTGAGGGATATGTGGTACGCCCGCAGAGACGGCAAGATGGATAGTAGGTTTGATAATACATCGCTTGCAACAGCCAACTCTGAAAGCCGAGTGGTGGTCCAAATGCTTCGTCAAGTGCAAAGGCCAGGGGGATATTCATGTCACGTTTCTCCGCAATCGTCGTTGGCCGCTTCAGACTACTCTCCATTTACTTTTCTTCCCTTTCTTTCTGATGGCATTAAGCAAAAGACGTGGCGCCGGCGGTGCCCGCAGCCGGAGCTAACGGGCCGCAGGCGTTCGCGCCACCACAGCACTAGCCGGCGCCACGTTGGGACGTTTTAGGCAGTTTTTCGTTGGAATTCCATTGAATTTGTGTCTGCGTTGATGAGGGCCAGTAACTTGCCCATTCCCGCCCAGGCCGATACGCCCTTGCGTTTGATTGCTTCATCGCAGCGCAGGCAGATTCGCTTTGTCGGGTCGATCGTCGGTAGGCTGAGGGCCTCGATGATCGGTTGATTACAGGACCAGCAATGGGTGGATGGAGTCATGCCGCCACCATCCTCTCCGCCCGCTCCAGGGCAAGGTAGTGTTCTAGGCGATTCAAGGCCAGCCGTGCGGAAAACTTCTCTCGGCCGTCCTCAGTATACCACCCGAACGTGTCATAGCCATACGGCAGGTCGATGGCTTGGCCCAACTCGGTGTACCAGATCATCGGCAGCCAGTTGTTGATGGCGTCGGCAAAGCTTGGGCCAGACGTGAAGGTGAACGGCTTGAACCGATGGCGCAGGGGCAGCACCAACTTCGAGGCGTCGTTGCTGGTGGCAATGACGATCACGCGGTAGCGGCGCTGAACCTCTTCGAGGGCCTCCTTCAGGTAGCGCTGACAAGCTGGGCTGACCCACTCCAGTTCCTCGATCCGCAGGACGTGCCACTTGTCGCCGAGTCGATAGCGGAAGGGGCTTGTGTTGGGGTCGAACCAACTTCGGGCGGCATCCACGGTCAGATCGGCGCCGTTGATCTTGTAGACGGAACTGCCGAACCAGTCTTGGCAGCCGAGCAGTTCGGAGAGGATCATCGCGGCACACGTTTTTCCGGTTCCTGAATCGCCCTCCATGATAAGGATGTTCGGGTAAGGCTCGCAGGCAAATTGCTGGAGTGCCGTTACGGCCGACTGACCCAGCACGTCTTCCAATCTCTCGGGTCTGTAGCGCTCATACAAACGCATGGTCTAGCTCCTTTCTAAGTTTTACCGGAAATGGCAGTCCCAGGTTCGTTGCTGTTGCGTCCGGCGGGTTGGTTCAGCCGGTCCCGCCGGCACGGTCCCCGCGATAGTGCGGGCGTTAGGGTTGTGGTCGAGTCGCTAGGGCAATGGCGGCAGCCATTTCTGCTGCATAATCCTCGGCGTATTCCCCTTCCTTGGAAGTTGGGTCCATGTTCCGATGATCGGTCGCAATGGTTTGGAACGCACTTTTTGCGGTTCGGCACGCTGCCAGCAGCATACCCGCCGCCTCGTACAGTGCCCGGTCCGCGCGGGCCGCCTCGACAGCCTGGTGTAGCTCCTTCAAATCACCATAGCAATTGAATGGAAAACCGCTGCGCACCAGCTCAGCCGCCTCCAGCAGCCGGGTGAAACTGCTCTGTTCGATCGTGGTCATGGTTACTTCTTTCTGGCGGCCGTCCGCCGGGGTTGATGGGTGGCATACATGGGTCTGGGATGTTGGCATACATGGGTCGCACGCAAGTAGCGCAAACTTGATCGCCGACACGGGACACAAGCGGCAGGATTTCTTCCACCAGCAATTCCCCCGTTCCTAGCTGGGCGACTGCCCTACGCAACTCGCGGTGTCTCGACATCACCACGCCCATAATGTCGGGATCGTTGTCGTCCCGCTGCTTTCGGATTCGGAGATACATCAGTTCGCTCTCTTTCTGGCGGCATTGCCGCCGGGGTTAGGCTGGGCCACCGCCGGCCACCGAGGCAACCGGCGGCAACTCAGGAAAAAATCTTGTTACCACGTTGCGCGCCACTGGCCATTGGGCAACTGGTCGATTTTGGGCTGCCAATGCTGCCCTCTGTACGTCCGGCCGTCCTGAATTTTCTGTTCCAACTCCTCGCGCGTTTTCGCCAGCAATTGCCTATCGCCGCGGTAGTTGTGCCGGCCCCTACCTACTTGCTGATTCATGCGTGACATTTTCATTTCTCCTTTGCCTCCCGCAATCTCGCGGGCGAGTCGGCGGCAGTGCCGCCGTTAGTGGGTGTCTCAGTTTGTCTGTTTGTCGTTTGGATCGGGTTTGTCAACGCCCACCTTCCTGAACATCATCATCCGCCGCGCCGAATCATAGTACGATTGTACCTTGCCCTCGCGGATCATCTTCTCCAGGGCGAGGTACATGATCTCTTTGTCGGTCAGTTCGGCGTCGTCCTGCTCAGCCATTTCCGGCCAATACCTTTCCGGCCTTTGCAACGAAAGACGATCCCTCGCGGATCATCAGGTGTGATATGCCGATTGCTCATGGAGTGTTTCCAATCTCAACTACCTGCCCGAACGGCGCGTTCTTGTCGCCGTCGGGTGTGATGGCCCACAGGAACGGCACGCCCGGATCGTCGGGCCAAGTCGTCTCCCCGTCCGTCAAGGCGATTACGCACACCGGCGGCTCATCCTGTTGCTTGAGCCATTCCGTCAGATGCCGATGGCAAGTTCCCCCGCCGCCCCGCCGCTCCATCGTTAGTGGCCCGTCCGCAGGCGACCATTCCACGGGCTCCCCTTGAATCCGCGTGTCGCCGTAAAGGATCGTCACGCGGCACGGTCGGGCATCCAGCACACCGTTCAGTTCGGCCGCGAACTCCTCCATGTACGAATCGGTCGAGCCAGAGCAATCGACGTGGATCACGACATGTCCTAGCGTCTGGCTTCGCAGCCCCGGCAGGAAAATCCCTTGCGGCAGATAGTGCCGGTTAGGAAACATCCACGAATAGTCGTCTCTGGCCTCAAATGTCCGCGAGACGAAATCTCGGAGCACGTCCTGCCAAGGAACCTTCGGGTGCAGGATGTTTTCGATCAGCCGGGAGAGTACGCCAGGCAAGGTGCCCTTCTGCTTGGCCGTGATCTCGGCGGCCTGCGCCGTCGTCCGTTCCCATTGTTGGGCGGCCTGCTCGTTGCCGGCTTCATCCTGGGCGGCGTCCTCGACCGCGCCACACCCGCCCGGATCGTCGCCTTGCCCTTGACCCGCGCTCTCGGGCAATAGGTTGTAGTATTCTTCCGCCGACAAGTCTGGCGGCATGTTGGCATGGTCGCCTTGACCGGGCAGCAGGGCGCAGCCGGGCAGCGTGAATCCCGCCGCCTTGCAGATGCAGTTGACGGCAAGATCAGCCGCGATGTTCCAGCGTTGCGGGTCGCGCCCCAGCCGTCGGGCGTGGTGGCCGAACGCGCAGTGCAGTGGCTCATGTCCGCACAGTACCCCAATGGCCTCTGGTAGGGAGAGTTTCGAGATGAACTCAGGATTGTAGCGGATTCGTCGGCCGTCTACCCCCGCCGTCTCGATCTCCCATGACGGCTCGCAGTCGAGTTGCATGGACACGACCTTGAAGAAGCAGCGGTCGGGGTCGCGGTCCAAAATCAATCGGGCTCGGGCAGTCTCTACCCGTTTCTGGGCAGTGGTCTCTTGCTCTTGCCGGCGGGCGATCTTCTCTAGCTCGGCAATGGGATCGAACTCGTCGGACATTAGGTTAGCTCCTCTCTACTTGATGATTCCTGCCGACTTCTTTAGTTCCGACATGCCGAGGTGGACGCGCAGGTCGCCCACTTTGGCAAGATGACGCACTACGGCCTTTTCAGACACAAATTCCTTCCCGCAAAAACATTTTCCCTGCCGTATGTTGTGCTTGATTACGAGATGATTCCTTAGTATGTGGATTGACTTCATAGGCACCAAACAAAACGGGCAACGTCTGCCCTTGCTCTTCTTGGGCATGATCGCCGTACCATCCCTGCGCAGTTTAGGGTAGGCTTCTCTGACGGCCTCTTGGAGATTGGCGATGGCGCCCACAAAGACCCGCAGCGCGTTGCGGCGCTTCAGCGGAGTTGTGCTTTGCTCCAGGCGCTTCAAGGCTCGCTTGATTTCTGTAAATTGATCCATCATCGGTTGCCTTTCCTATCCCCCACTGCCGAACAGGTGGGGATGGGCACGCACCCAATCCCTGATCTCCGGCAGGTTCCCAGCCGCCGGTTGACCGGCCATCACGTCGCGGATCAAACAGGTGGCATACTCCGGCTTCATCCGGGCGGCATACGTCGCCGCCGCCGCACACAACGGCACGGGGGCCTTGCGGCACCGTTCCCCAATTGCCCCGATTAACGCCCACGACACGCTGGCCTCGCTGGGGACCGTTGCCCCGTTCGGATTGGCCAGGATCACGTCTGGGTCGGGCAGCTTGGCGTAGATCGCGCAGAAGTCGATGAAACCACCCGCTGCGCCCGGCCCGACCGTACCACTGAATACGTCTTGCTTGAGGCGATCCGGCACGGCGTCGAACAGATTGCTCACCCGCTCCCAACCCCGTGGAGTCGCGTTTAACTCCCGCCCTGGATCGAAGGAGTGAAACATATCCGGCTTGAATCGCAGGAAACCCCGAATCTCCGTCTTGATCCCTCGTTCGGTTGCCCATCGTTGCCAATCCTCCAGGCAAGGCTCCAGTTCCAGGATGATGACGCTGCTGGCCACGTGGGACAGCAGCCGCCCCGCCCCCGCCCGATCCTCCTGACGGTTGCCGGTGGCCACGACGGACCACGTATTGGGCAGCCGGTGGCCAGCTATCGAGTGTTCCAACAGCGTTTCCCGCAACACGCACTGGACCGCCGGCACGGCCTGGGGAAGCTCCTCAATGCACAGAACCCCGCCGGCCGGATCAAGCTGCTCGATTAAATCCGGGGCAGTCCATCGGGCCTTGCCGTCCGTGACGTATAGGACGCCGCGGAAGTCTACCGGATCGCGGTCAACGGCTCGGATGGGCACAAACCAGGGCACGCGGGGAAATCCGCCTACGGCGCTGGCCACAGTGCTGCCGTCATGGATGGCGGCCGCTGCCTGATAGACGATACTGCTCTTGCCGATGGCCGGCTGACCCTTGATGAACACGGGCTGCCGGGTCGGGATGATGGCGGCAAGTGCCGCCGCCAGTTCGGATGGGCTCATGGTCTAGCTCCGATGAGAGAAATGGTGATGTTTCCACTATAACACAACGCGGTTTGTCGAGTAAAGTGCCCCGATCATGCTCGGCTCGGGGCCACACCGCCGCCGGTGGGAGCTAAACACTGACGGACGCCACTTGCGCCGCGCTGGCTTGCAAAGCAGCCATTGCGGCATGTTCTGCGGCCCGCTTAGCAGCATCGGTTAGCTTTGTCATGGGCTCCCCAAAGGCCCGCTCGTACCGTCTAACCTTGGCCTCAATTCGTCCGGCCTGCTCCATCCGCCTGACGCACACGTGGGGCTTCAAGTCACCAATCGCAAGCTCCTCCTCGATCTTGGCAATCTCTGCCTCCACCTCGATGTTCAGGGCGTCACCCACGGCCCGCACCATCTGCTCATCGGCCACGACGCGGAGCACGTAGACCTTGCTCGGTTCCGTCGTCTCCCCCTCGCCATCCTTATGGGCACTGGCGCCCTCGAAGATGTCGGATACGCTTGCCCACTGGTCCAGGGCGTAATCATTCAGCCAATACACACCCCCAGTAGGACGTAGGGCAACGCCGCCGAAGTGCTCTACCAAGTCGACCAGGCCCTTGCCCACACTGGCAGCCGTCAGCCATTCCGCCGCGCCTTCCATCCCCGCCTTGATGGCTCCGTAACGGCCGATCTCATTCGGCTCTAAGCTGAGTCGGCCATCCTCTGTCAATCCGGCGGTGGCAATCACTTTGCCCCAGTCGTCGCCCGGATCGGAATGTTCTTTCGGCCGCTCTGACACCACGGCAAAGCCCGTGACATCGTTCTTGATTGGTCGAATGACATAGCGCTCATCCTTCGTGGGCGGGCTGTAGGCGTCGTCCAGAGCCGCCCGGAGGCAGCTTAGGGGGGTCTTGGGCTCGGGCGTGAACTCGCCAAGGCCGAGGTTTGTCAGCCCCTCTTTGACTTTCGGGAGGTTGGTGCTCTTGGCAAGACGCCAAAAGCAGACCGCCCCTCCAATGCGCAGGTGGGAAGTGTCCATGATCTAGCTCCGTGGTTTGTTGCGGTCGCAAAATGCGGCCCTCTACTATACGTGAAAAGCCCCCCAAAGG
>Ga0315288_10008427_pt1 | contig 13001 bp, 14 predicted proteins | sample YL17G11_20_MG_FD_203454 | JGI IMG/M metagenome (GOLD analysis project Ga0315288, IMG submission 203454) | Sediment microbial communities from Yellowstone Lake, YNP, Wyoming, USA - YL17G11_20 | ecosystem: Environmental > Aquatic > Freshwater > Lake > Sediment | place: USA: Wyoming | collected...
CAGGAAACCGAGGAGCAGTTACGGCAAAACTTCCGCCAACTGAAAGGCCGGGAGCCCGCAGACACCGCCATGGTGGACGGCAAGCCGGCGTTTTCGGATGGCCGCTACTGGTGGATCTTCGAAGAAGGCGCCTGGCGCTTCTGGGACGGTGAGAAATGGGTGATCGGAACCAAGTCGTTGATGAAATAGTTTCGCCCCCGCCGGGACTTGTCCGCGGGGATGGCGAGTCTCAAACGGTGCCGCCCGCCAATCGGCTGGATCCACCGGGCCTGATCCGTCCGTTCCAGGACCCGAGGCTGGGCGAGCTTCAGCGCCGCGCCGCCCTGGCCGGCCAGCTGCAGCAAGCAGTAGGCGAAAGCGAAGATCCCGAGGAGGCGCAGGCCGGGCTGGTCAACTCCCTGGCTTTTTCTCGGGCCTTGAAACTTCCGCCCGCCCAGGCTTTCGAAGTGCGGGACCAGGTGGCCCGCGAACTCACCGGCGACGAGCGGGTCACTCAGAAGGGGTTCTTCCCGCGGCTGTTGGATACGGTCAAGAGCGGCGCCCGCTCTGGCCATGAAGGCGTACAGGCGGGCCTGCTTGCCGAGAAGTTGTACGATGAAGCCTTTCAGCTGAGCGTGGAGGTCCTGGCGGGCAAATCTCCCTCCAGCCGCTGGACTCGCATTCAGGAGCTGGAGGAGCAGGTGTCCGCTCTGGCCCCCGGGGAGGATTCCGACTTCCTGCACCAGGTGATCTGGGACGTAGGGCAGATCCTCCCGGGCATCGCCGGCAGCATGCGCGAAGGGACCATTATGGGGGCGGGCACTGCCGCGGTGGGGGCCCTGGCCGGCCTGGGAGCCGGAGGGGTAGGCGCGGGCCCTGGAGCTGCTGGCGGCTTTCTGTTCGGCTTCGGGGCGGGCATGGCCTCCTACTCCTTCCGGCAGGCCCGCGGGCGTAGCTGGCTGACCCTCAGTCGCCTGCGCGATGAAAACGGCGAACCCATCCCCCAGGCCGTCGTGCAGTTGGTGTCCGCGGTTTTCGGGGCGGCCAATGCCGCGGTAGAGGTCGTGCAGATCGGCCAAGTCGCCGAAACTTTCCCGGGGGTTCAACAGGTCCTGAACAAGGCTTTAGGCTGGCGGATCGATAAGGTGCTGAAGGACGGCACAGTAGGCCGGCTGATCCTGGAGCGCATGAAGTCCTTCGGCCGTTACTGGACGAGGGAAACCAGCGAAGAGCTGATCCAGGAACTGTTAGACATCACCAGTGAGGGCCTGGCCGTGGATGTGGCCAACTATCTGGCCAGCCGGAGAGTGGTGCTCGCCGATCCGCGCACGAATCCTGAATTGGCGAACGTGATTGCCAAGGGCCTCCCGTGGGAGCTGGAGGCTTCGCTGAGCACCTACGAGGCCTTGCAGAATGATGTGAAGCGGCTGGCCAACACATTCATCCACTCCGCGCCGGCTCTGGCCATTCTCGGGATCCCGGGCCACGTCATGGGCGGGGCCGCGGACATTCGCTGGCTTGCCAAAGAACGCCGCACGGCGGAAGTTTTGAGCGCCCAGGCACAGGCGGAAACGCCAATCTTCTCCCCCCTTGAGCGAGCGGTGAGCGACGCCAAGAGTTTGCTTTCCCAGCAGGAGCCGATCGCGCCGAAGAAAGCTGCACAGACTCTGCGGAAGCTGGATATGATGGCCGAAAGCGCCGAGGCTCGGCCGGAGGAGATCGTGCGTGCCGCAGAGGTGGCCGACGCGGTGGACCGAGAGCTGGAGATCCTGCCCGGCGTGAAGGCGGAGACCCCAGAGGCACAGGCGGAAGCCCTGCGAATCATCGCCGGCGGGTTGCAGACCATGGAGGATCGCCGGATTCAATTACTGCGCGAGGAAGGTCTGAGCGCAGAAAGCGCCTTGGCCCTGCTGGAGGGCAAGAAAAGTTTGCATCAGGCGGTCACGGAAACGCTCAAGATTCATGAGGCGCCCAATCGAGTCGTAGAATCGGACACCCTTGGGATCAAGGAGGATCTAGAAGAATACGAGAGCCATCGCAGCGCTATTGCTGCGGCATACGAGCAAGCTTTCGCGAGAATTGAAAAGGTACTTGAGGAGGTACCTTCGCCGCAGTTCGAAAGCGTAGAAATGCAGGAGGAAGTGCGCCTCGCTCGACTGGCCGGGGTTGAAAGCCCCGAGGATTTCGCCCGCGCTATGAAGGCCGAGGAAGTCCCGGGGCAGGAGAAGCCGGCCGAGTTCTACCAGCAGCAGTTCGAGGCCACGCCGCAGACACCCGCCGATGAGGAGGCCCAGCACTTCCTGGAGGGCTTGAGCAAAGAGGACGTAGAGAATCAGGTCCTGGAGGCTGTGAGCAATCCGGCTGTGCCGCCGGAGGCCTTGAAGTTGCTCGCCCCGATTTACCGCAAGATCACCGCCGAGGGCACGTTGAGCGAGGAGGCCTACGGGGAGTTGGTCCGGAAAATGGCCACCCAACCGCGGAAGTGGAAAGAGGCTTTCGAGCGGGCGTTCACGGAGGAAACCGCGGATTATGAAGGCGCTCGCCTCTATGAAGCCGCACTGAAGCGCCGCCTTCCGAAGCAGCCCGGGGAAGGATTGGAGGCATACCGAGGGCTCAACGTGGCCGATGTCGTGCGGCAGAAGGACAAGAAAGAACTGGAGTCGGTGCGGGAGCGTATCGCCCAGATTGTGCATACCGCCTTCAAGCCGCCCTCGGCGGCGATCAACTATGAGGAGGCGATGAAGATCCAGGATCTACAAGAGGGTGTGGACCCCCGACCCAGTAAGCGCCTAGTTAAAACGCAAGCGCGCGTGCGCCACTACTACGCTACCCACCCTAATGAGTCGCCTTCTTCGGACACCAGGCGCTTTCTAGAAAAGCGCTTCCTCGGCTCCATGAACTACGGCGAGCTGGAGGCCTTTGACAAGCAGATCCGGGACCTGCGTTCGGAGGGTCGCCTGAAACGCAGCATGGCGTTCCTGGAGGAGCGCAAGATCGTCGCCAAGGCCCAGGAAGGAATCAAGATCGAGATCTTGAAGCGGCCCTTCGAGGGGATGCGCGCCAAGGGTTCGATCACCGCGGAGAAGAAGATGCGGGGTGGAGTCAAGCGCTTCATCCAGGCCCATACCTTGAACATGCTGCGCCTGGCCCGGATGATGGGGCCCACGGCGGAGACCTGGCTGACCACCGAAGTCAATAAGACCCTGGACGAGGAGTTGCGCGCCGTGGATCTGATCGCGGAGCCGGCCAAGGCCAAGCTGAAGGAGCTGGGGATCAAGCCCCGGGATTTGATCCAGCCTCTGGCGACCAAGGACGGGGTGCGCTACACGGTGGACCAAGTGATCCATATGTACTTGGCCATCAAAAACGAGGACGAGCGGGCAACCCTGATCCACGGGAACAAAGTCAACGCCGTGGAAGTGGTCGAGCTGGTCGGCCAGTTGACTAAAGAGCAAGTCGCCTGGGGTGACTATATGCTGACCGTGTTTGCCGGGGACAATTTCGAGCGCCTGAACCGGGCCTACATCGAGGACAAGAACCGAGCCTCGCACAAGGTCGAGAATTACTTCCCGATCCGGGCCCGGGAGGGCACCTACGATGCCATCGCCCAGGAGATTTCCAGCGATCTACTCACGCGTGCGGGGGCCCGCCGCGGCTACCCGGCCAAAGGCTTCCTGATCGAACGCATGAACATCGCCGACGAACACCGCCGGCCCATGCGCCTGGGGGCTACCGCGATCTTCTTCGAGCAGATCGAAAAGCAGGAGCACTACATCAGCCATTGGAAGCTGGCCCGACGCCTGCAGAACATCTTCACCCGGGACCCGAATCTGGTGGAGACGATCGCCAGCCGCTTCGGCCGGGACTGGAACAAGGCCATCAACACCTACATCAACGAGGTGGCTAACCCAGGCGCCTTCCGGGCGAACGAACTCCGGATGCCACTGATGGATGCGTTGCGCTCCAACGTCACCCTGGGCGCCCTGGCCTTCAACCTCAACAGCCTGCTGAACAATCTCACCGGGCCGATGCTGTACCTGGCGGATGCCGGGCCCATGCACATGATGAGCGCCCTGGCCGAATGGGTCCGCAACCCCAAGGCGCTCTATGAGTTCGTCACATCCCGGGATCCACAAGTAAAACACGCCTCCATGGATCCGGTCCTGGAGAACCTCCGGCGGCGCTTCGGGCAGAATGCCTTCCAGCAATTCCAGGACGTCGTGGCCAAGATCGGCATGAAGCCTCTGGAGGCTATCGACATGTGGACCCGGCTTGTGGGTTGGAAGGCCGTATATGATAAGAGCATCGCCGCCAAGATGAGCGAGGCGGAAGCCATCCAGGCCGCGCAGAAGTCGACCCTGCGGACCCAACCCTCCGGCCGGATCAAGGACCTGCCCCTGATGTATCAGGACCGGGCAGCCCACATGTTCCTGATGTTCACCCGGCAGCTCAATCAGATTTGGAACATGACCACCGCGGACATTCCGATGGATATTCGGCAGGGCAAGATCCTGCATGCGCTGGCTGACGCTCTGGCCCTTTCCTTGACGGGGTTGGGCATTGGGCTGATTGGACGGAAACGGCTACCGGAGGATCCGAAGGAATGGGCCTTGGACCTGGTAGGGCAATTCATTTCCGGGATCCCGCTGGTTGGCAACGATGTGCTGACCGGCCTTCAGGGCTACTGGTGGAGCGGCCGTGGCGTGAATCTCATTCCCGGAGTCGCCCGAGCGGCCCTGGCGGTTGGCAAACACCTGGAGAAAGGTGGAGACCTTCAGGACTGGGCGGACGGCTTCCTATCAGTGGTGCCGGAGCTGATGAAGATGCTGGGGCTTCCCGGCGTGGCCGCGGGGCGGATCATCCACCTGATCGAGACCGGCGATCCCTGGGAGTTGCTGGGTGGCCGGAGATAATCTGATGAAAGAGGCCCGAGTCTGGCCGTACCGGAGGAAATAGAATGTCTATCACCAAACAGGAGCTAGTCGACATAATCTCCAGCCGGGTGCAAACCGTGGTCATGGAAAATCAGACCGCGGTCATGGAAAAAGTGCAGGCCTTTAGCGATGGTTGGGCGGAAGAGTTTCACAAGTTGGTCATCGAAGTCAAAGGGAATGAAGAACACAATAGCCTCATCATCGGCAAGTTGAACGAGCACGAGGCGATGTTCGTACGACTTCGGGATACGACAGACAAGGTGGCAAAGCTTTTCACCATGTTCTTTGAGGATGGCTTCTCTGAACGGTTCAGCACGTTGCAGGGGGCATTCCAGACCTTTCTGAACACTCGCGCTGAAACCTGTCCATCGAATCTGCGATGGCGTCGATGGGTGCCCGTCCTGGTTGGCTTGATGGCACAGGTTCCGGTATGGATTGTATTTCTGATGCGGCTTAGGTAAAAAATTGGTGCCTAGCACCAATTATGCTTTCATCATCCTGCGGGATGAGAGGAGAATTAAATGGGCATGGAATCTTTCGCATCGGTAAGCGGCCCGGAGTCCGTCGATCTGGCGGCAAATGCGGGAATGGCCAATGAGGCCATTCGCACGGGCGGCGGTGTTGTAGGGGAGATCTCGGCGAAGGGATCGATAGCGGCAGATGGTTCCATCGATGGATACAAGTACCGCCAATTCGAGGCGAAGGCGCATACCCACCATCATGTGGAACTGCGAGACAAAAACGGCAGGCTCAAATGGGCCGAGGACTTCGAGAACCTGGTGACCACTGAAGGACTCAATACCCTGCTGGACGCGACCTTCAAGACCGGGATTGCGGAGCCGGCCTGGTTCGTGGGTCTGGTGGATGGGGCACAGGACCCCGCCTATGCGGCCGCAGATATCATGACTTCACATGTGGGATGGATCGAAAACGTCCTATATGATGAAGAGGCCCGCCAGGACTTTACTCCTGGCGAGATCGCCGGCGGCGCAGTGGACAACAGCGACCAGAGAGCCATATTCACCATCACCGGGGATGGGAGTATCGCCGGTTGCTTCCTTACCGACGATGCTGTGAAGGAAGCCACTGATGGCATTCTCTACGGTGTCGGAGCTTTCACCGGCGGCGCGCGAAACGTTGAAACTGGTGACACTCTGCGTGTAACCTCTACTCTGACCGTCCAAGACTAAAAGACGGGGGACTTTGGAGAAAGGCCATTGCTGGAGAGGACAGAAATATGAAAGTCGGGATCAAGGTACTGCGCGTGGTGGCGTTGCTGGTGTTCATCTGGATGGCGGTTGAGGGAATCCGCGCCTACTACTTCGCCGGGGCGGACCTTGGGCGCTACATGGAAGTGGCGAAGTTTCTGCTCGGGCCCTGGTTCGCGGTGTTCAGTGTGGCCGCCGGCGGCAGTCATTTTAAGCGCTACACCGAGACCTTGAAGGCCAAAAGCGAGGCCAAGAGCAACGGCCTGCAGGGGATCACGGGATGAAGAAGTGGCTGTGGCCGCTGACGGTGGAGATTGAAACGTGACAGGCATATATGTCCTTCGAAATATGATCACCGGAAAAGTCTATGTCGGGCAAAGCACGAATATTGAGAGACGCATGCGTGAGCACAGAAAAGCAGATTCAAGGCGGCTAATAGGAGCAGCCATAAAGAAGTATGGCTGGGCCTCATTCGAAAGACATATCTATTACTTGCCAGAAGAATTATTGGATTTCTTTGAGCAAGAAATGATCATGCGGTTGAATACAATTTCTCCCGTTGGGTACAACCTTGATTTCGGTGGATTCCAGAATAAGCATTTCAGTAGCGCGGTTAAAGAAAAAATGTCTGACTCAGCCAAGAGAAGAATAGCCCGTGGTCATCCTATGCTCGGGCGCCATCATTCACTTGAATCGAGATTAGCGATTAGCCGAAAGCTACTCGGCAGAAAACGTTCTCAGGAAGCCAAGTCGAGAATGAGCGAGAGTCGCCGCGGGGAGAATAATCCGATGTATGGAAAGCAGCGTTCTGAAGAAACCAGAAGAAAAATAAGCCTGGCACGCAAGGGGATGATAGTCCCGGTGGAAATCAGGAATAAAATCTCCTTGACCTGTATGGGGCGCATCCCGTGGAACAAGGGGAGAAAAAGTAGCTATGAACTGCAAAGTACAGAAGATAATTATCGTTGCCCTTCTTTGCTTGGGCGCGTGGTTGGGCTATGAAAAAATTAGGAGCATTCGTCTTATTTCTAGTCTTGGCGCTGTCGCTTCCGGTCTGCGCGGAGACCTCGGCCGAATCAGCACCGGATTGGCCGGCGCTGTCGAGCAACTTGGACGAGATCGACAGAGGCTTGCTGATGATCGACGAGGGCTTGCAGATGACCGAAACACCCTTGAGTTCGATCGAGAGCAGCTTGGCCGCGAGAGAGCGGAACATGAACGAGAGAGAGATCGCCTCCGCGAAGAAAGAACTGGAATTGAACGAGACCGAGTTGCGCTTGAGCAGACGCAAGCAGGGCTTGAGCGTGCGCGAGCAGGGCTTGTACGAGCGCGAAGCGGGCTTGAACAAACGCGAGGGTTTGTACAACGGTATGGACAAGGACCTTGAGCAGGCGAACAAGAAGTTGAAACGCGGCTGGATCTGGCTACTACTGGCGGCTCTGGCCGGCGGGGGCCTCGGCTATGCAATAGGCAGGTGAGGAGGAACCATGAAAAGAGAGATGATCGAAATCGGCTCCACGATTCGCGTGGAGAATGGGCCAGCGCAGAAGGTGGCGGTTGCGACGAAGGAACTGCTGGATAATGCCGTCACGGCCAGCCACTACCAGGTGGGTGCGTTCGACTCGATGGGCAAGCGCATCGTGCTGGGCCAGCCCATGACCTACCTCGACTACCTGGCCGAGGATGTCTGGTACATCTACCAGCTCGGGCAGATGGGCATCGACGCCGATGGCCGCCCGCTGAAGCCTGAGAAATCCGAGGACCAGTGTTCCAAGGCCGCCTGGAAGGCGGTGGCCGCCGAAGGCGTGCGGACGGAGGAGCGCTGGATACCCGTGGGTGTTGAGGCGAGCAAGGCCGCGGCGCTGGCTGTTGCGAACGGCCTGGCCGGAGAGGAGTACTAAGATGCCGTACATAAATGATTTACTCCTAGATTTGGCGCTCCAGATGATCGAGGACAACGCCACGCGAGTGGACATCTGTTCGCAGGAGCCGGCCACCTACACCGCCGCCACGAGCACCTACACCTTGGGAAACAAGACCGGCGCCACGTACACGGGCCCCGCGGATCGCTCGCCGAACGGCCGCAAGACCACACTGGACGCGATAACCAGCGGCGGGAATGTGACAGGAACAGGGCTCGCCACGCACTGGGCGGCCTCGAAAACAACGTCGACGACCGCACTGTACGTGACGACCACCCTCGCCAGTTCCCAGAATGTCACGAGCGGGAACACGTTCACGCTGACAGCGGCGGATATCGGCATCCCGGACGCGACATAAGTGGCGATCACCCGAACCGCAGGTGCCTGGGCGTCAGGGTCTACTACCTGCGCCCCGGGCCTGCCCGCAACCCCGCAGGCGGGGGACTTGCATGTCATCTACATCGGCAGCAAGCCCTACAGCGCGACGATCAACACGCTGGCCGGCTGGACCCTCATCGCGGGCACCAACGGCTCCAACGGCACCGTCGCCAACAATACCGATGTCGGGTCCGTGGTGTGGGCGGCGTTCTACCGGTACTGGGTAGCGGAGGATACCGCCTCGCCATCGTTCTCCATCACCAACGGAAACGTAACCCTCGGGCTGTGTGTGCGTTTCCGGCCCACCTCCGGCTATCGTATCAATACGCCGGTAGGTTGCAAGGGTTCGGACAACACCAGCGGCACCGGGTTCTCTCTGACGATGGACGCCAACCCGGGGATCACGACCGCGGATGTGCTGAGCACTTTCTCTACGATCGCGGGGGACAACAGCACCTTCGGCACGCCGACGATCACGGCCACCGGGGCCACGATTGGAACGGTCACGGAGAGTCCGGCGACGGAAGGCACGAGCACCACCGGATACGACCTGGAGGCCTCGGCGTCTACCGCCGTGGTGTCCTCCGGGGATGCATCCGCCGCGCCCGTGGTGGGCTGGACCCTCTCTGTGGCGCAGACCGGCGGCGGGGCATTCGTGCGGATTCGGGAGACGGCATCCCCTGACGACCTGTCGACCCGGATACTGGGGATGTCGGACGATCCGACTCCCGGCATGATGATGATAAGCGGAGGCTAAAGCAATGGCCAGTTTTTACCCGTGCGTCAAAAACCACGCAAGCGGCTACATCTTCTACGTGGGTCTGATAAGTCAGGCAAGCACCAAGAGTTTACAGGGGTCTGCGACCTTGGCTGCGGGTGACGTGAAGGTCTCTATCGACGGCGCAGCACTGAATAACCTCGGCACCCTGCCCGTGGTGACCCCGGCCGCGAGCAAGTCGATCAAGGTGACACTCTCCCAGGCGGAAATCAACGGTGACAATATCATCGTGATTTTCGCCGATGCCGCGGGGGCGGAGTGGTGTGACTTGCTCGTCAACATCCAGACGGTGCCTCGGCGTTTCGACGACCTGGCCTTCCCCGCTACTACGGGCCGCAGCATGGTCGTGGACGCGGCGGGGCTGGTAGACGCCAACGTGGTGAAGCTGGGGCCGACGGGAAGCGGCACGGCGCAGACCGCCCGGGATGTCGGGGGCAACGTAGACGTGGTTGTCTCCACTCGCGCCACGCCGGCACAGGTCAACGATGAAGTAGACTCGGCGCTGAATACCGCGATCCCCGGTAGCCCGACGGCGGATTCGATCAACGAGCGCATCAAGGCGATGGACGACAAGTTGCCTTCCTCAGCCTACCTCAAGGGCAGCGGCGACGCAGACGGGGGCATGGACACGGCGGACAAGGCGGATGTGAACGCTGAAGTAGTCGACTGCCTGAACGTAGACACCTACGCGGAACCCGGCCAGGAAACGCCGGCGGCGACGAATACGCTGGTTAAAAAGATCGGGCATCTATTTAAGGCATTAATAAACTTGATCGAGACAACCGCTACGGGGATTAAGTTATATAATAATGCAGCAACCGTTGTAGATCAGAAGTCCACAATCAGCGACGATCTCACCACGTTCAGTCGGGGTAAGTTCGGGACTGGACCATAAAGGAGTTGAAGATGAAAAAGATTGCATTGATTCTGCTTCTCTGTCTGGTGGCCTTCGCAGCCTGCGGGCAGCAGGTGTTCTACAAGAATCAGGCGACCCTCGCCTGGGATGCCGTGGCACTGGACTCGGCGGGCAACCCGTTCCTGCCGACGGACGTGGTGAGCTATGACGTGTACATCTACGACCACGTGGCAGGAGTGGCGGACCCGCAGAATCCGGCGCTGCTGATTTCCGTGGGCAACACCTCGGCGCTGGAGAAACTTATCGTGTTCCCGCGTCGTACGACTTGGGCCGCGGGCGTGCGCGTAAAGCTGACGGACTCAGGAGCCAACGTCACTACCTCGCCGATTGCCTGGAGCTACATCGTCGCTGATGCGGATGTGGTAGCCGGCCCTTTTTTGTACAGCCCGTTTGGAATCCCAGTAAAGCCCAAGGACTTGCGGGACAAGGGGATGTAGGGGAAGAAATGGCTATAGAGTTCCGTTCTATTGCGACTTCCTCGTATCAATTCGGTCATAATGATCCAGTGGTGAATGCCCCGGCAGGGCTGACTGATGGAGATCTTATAATTGCCATCGTACAGATAGGTACCTGGAATGACGGAGGTTCGGCAACCCCGGGATGGACAAGACTTGTCTCTCTCGAATCGGTTGGATATGATTCCTCGCTTTATGTGCAATACAAGATAGCGGCGAGCGAACCGTCATCTTGGACATTTACAGATCTGTTTTCTGGCGCGGGAGAAATGCACATAGCCGCAATGGCATTTAGCGGAGTAGACCAGACGACGCCGCTGGATGTTGCCGCTGTTTTAAATGCCCTAGGAAGTGTTACTTCCGGCGGGAAAGATACTTCTCCGATAACTCCAGTTAGTAATAACTGTATGGTTCTCTCAATTTTCCAGGGAGATCCAGAAACAGGGATAAGCGGGACAGTTGATAGTTCTCCTGCCTGCACAGAACGGCTAGACTTTACTCTAAATGCAAATGGCTGGATTTATGTACAAGATCATTTACAGACAACGGCCGCGGAGGAAGCACACACTGTTACCCCAAATCAAACATTATATCTGTCGTCTATCCTGTTAGCTTTGCGACCGGCGGCGGCAAGTGGTGGGGCGGACACCGCCAAGAAGCGCATGAGCGCCACGCACCTGCTTATGCCCGGCTTCCCGATGGCGATCCTCCCGGACTGAGGCGAGCATGGCTGTAGGCACCAAAGACAGAGTAGCCGCAGCCTGGATGTACTCCGGGCACTTCGCGGAAGGCAACGTAGACGCTCTCACCGCCACCGGAATTACGGTCGGCGCTCCAGTTCTGGCTACTCCGACGCTGGCTCAGGTGCACGCTCTATCAGCTTCGGGCCTCGCCACGGGAACGCCGATTCTGGGCACGCCCACGATTGGGCAGCTCCACGTGCTCACGGCGAACGGCCTGGCGGCAGGCGCCCCGGTGCTGGCGACGCCAACGATCAATCAAGGGCACGCTCTCAGCGCCAACGGGCTGGCTGCAGGTGCCCCGGTGCTGGCCGCGCCATCCCTCGCGCAGGTGCATGCGCTGACGGCCAACGCCCTGGCTGCGGGGGCCCCGGTACTCGGAACGCCCGCGATAACGCAAGGCCACGTGCTCAGCGCTCAGGGACTCGCAGCTGGCGCCCCTGTACTGGGCGCACCTTCACTCGCGCAAATCCATGCGCTCGTAGCAGCAGCGCTCACTACAGGCGCGCCAACGCTCGGCCATCCGACAGTCGGTACCGAGGGCAATCACGCACTGGAGGCATTGGGGATTACTGTCGGCGCGCCCGTACTTGACTCGCCGACACTTGGACAAATCCATGCACTGGTAGCGGCAGCGCTCATTGTGGGAGCACCCGTGCTGGGGATGCCCGAACTCGACAAAAAAGCGATAGAAGCGGGCGTGGCAGTTCCCGGGTTGAAGTCTGCGACCCTGGAGTTCTACCGGAGGATCCGAAGAAACGTTCCGGGATGGACCCTAAAACAAGGAGTTCCATCCAACGAGAAACTGAAAAAGATTTTTGGCCCCCACGCGCGTTGACGACTCTACTTCCGCATGCGTCGGCGCTGTAGAAAACGCTCTACCGCCCTGGCCTCCAGTTCGTCGTACACGTTCAGAATATAGGGCTTATTGCCGCTGGCCCGGACCTCGTAGATCTTCACCAGGTAACCGGCCAGCTCCTCGCGGACCTCCGGTCGGAGATCGGGATCGAAACGCAGGATGTTCTTGCCGTCGACCGAGATCTTTCGCGCCGTGATTTCGATGTGCGGCAGGCGTTCCCGGGCCGGCGGGGCGACGGCGTCAGCATCCGGGGTTGCATAGGCGACGAACTTCCGCAGGGAGTCGCGCACCAGGCGATTGAAGACCTCGCGCGCGGGGTGGCGCTCCAGGGCCCGCGGCAAGTAGCGCAACTTGTGGAGGTTACCTTCCTCGCGGAAGCCGACCTGCTGCAGCTGGCTCTTGTACTCGATGTAGATCTCGCCGATGCGCTTGTAGTCGCTCATGGTCTGCCGGCTCATGTTGAGGCGCTCTTCGGCCTTGTCCAGGTATTCCAGGTAGGACTTGCAGCCGGCCTGCGCATACAGGGCCTCGCGGTCGATTTTCGCAAAGGCTATGGCCACGACCAGGTTGGCGAAGTCAACGCCCTTGGTCGTGTCGCGGATGCCCTGCTCGATCGTGCGCAGGTCGTCGGAGTGAAGGTAGTCCAGTTCCAGCCGTGGCCGGTCTTGACGGGGGGCGAGGCTGTAGCGGTAGGGGAGGGATTCATCCGCCATTCGGTTTCTCTCCTTTCCAAAACTGCTCGATCTGCGGCCGGGCCTTGGCGTAGGATTCCAGGCGCTGGGTCCACTGGGGATTGTCGTACCAGTCCGTCATTTTCTGCGAATGATGGCCG
>Ga0315288_10008428_pt1 | contig 13001 bp, 9 predicted proteins | sample YL17G11_20_MG_FD_203454 | JGI IMG/M metagenome (GOLD analysis project Ga0315288, IMG submission 203454) | Sediment microbial communities from Yellowstone Lake, YNP, Wyoming, USA - YL17G11_20 | ecosystem: Environmental > Aquatic > Freshwater > Lake > Sediment | place: USA: Wyoming | collected...
GCAGAGTGCTTTTTGTCGATGATGAACCCTATGTAACGGAGTCACTGAAGCGCGCTTTGCGCAAAGAGCCTTATGAAGTCCTGAGCGCGAATTCGGCCGATGAGGCCCTGGAAGTATTGGCCCGGCAGCCTGTGGATGTGGTTATTTCCGACGAAAAAATGCCCGGCATGCAGGGGTCCGAGTTTCTGGCCGTGGTCTGTAAACGATACCCCGACACCATCCGGATCATTTTGACGGGACACGGAAGTATGGAAGCGGCCATCCGGGCCATCAACGAGGGAGAGATCTATCGCTTTTTAACCAAGCCTTGCAATGAGGTCGACCTGGCTATCACAATTCGTCAGGCACTACAAATGAAGGCCCTCATGGGGATGAGTCGACAACTGTTAGAAAAAAACAAGCGCCAATCAGTAATTTTGCAAGAGCTGGAAAAAGAGCATCCTGGAATAACAAAGGTGAAAAGGACTGCTACAGGTGCAATTATCCTCGATGATGTAATGGATAATGATATAGAAAAATTCATCAATAAGATCTAGCCAAATATATTTTCGTCATCTAATCCCCTCCCCCATCGAGGGGGAAGGTGTGAAAAAATTGAAATAGCCCCCCTCACCCTGCCCTCTCCCGCGAGGGGAGAGGGTAAGTATATAAAATAAAAAAAATTCCCTCCCCCTTGATGGGGGAGGGTGAGGGTGGGGGTGATTTAAGGGATTATTTCACGGCTTCGGGGGGAAGGGTGGGGGTGAAGTCCGGTCAGCGGCTTAGGCAGGCATTCCTTTAACTTCTTCGATTATGCGGGGGAGAATTTGGCCCGTTTTTCCTCGAATTAGATAATCTGAAACTTCCTGTTCGGTGAGCGGGGTTGGGTCGGCGTTGATTTCAATGATCGTAATAGCCCGTCCTTTTTCAAACTTGCGTCTCTTGGCGATCCGGGGTAGATTGGCAAAAGGATAAACGGTCGCTGAAGTCCCGCAAATCAGCATCAAGTCGCATTTTGAGGCTTCTTCCAAACTTTGGTCCGCCACATCGGAGGGAATTGGCTCATTGAAGTGAACTACATCGCTTTTGATGACCCCTCCGCATTTTCCGCAGCGAGGGGGTAATTGACCTTCTTTCCTTAGCCGCTCCAAATCAAAGGCACTCGGATCATACCTGAAATCGCAGGAAATGCACCTTAACCTGAAAGCATTGCCGTGATAATCCAAAACCTTCTGGCTTCCCGCTCTCTGATGCAGATTATCAACATTTTGCGTAATCACCCATTTTAGGATTCCTATTTTCTCAAGTTCTGCCAGGGCATAGTGTCCAGGGTTGGGCATTCCTTTTTTCAAATCCCCCAAAAGAGAAGGGCCTGTTAATCTTTCCTCCCAGTATTCTTTGGGGTTCGTCCGAATTTTCTCATAACTCTGATAAGCTCTTTTTTCGGCTTCCGGATCTTTGGTCCAGATTCCGGATGGTCCCCGAAAGTCGGGAATCCCGGATTCAGTCGAAATTCCCGCACCCGTTAAGGCTATGGCATATTTGCTCCTTCTTAAATCTTCAGCCGCCCTCTTTATTAAATCTTCCATCTTCATCCTTTCATCGGATAAAATAAAATATGGTTCCGGGGTCAACTGATTGAGAAAAGTATCATTAAAAGCAGGATGGATCAAGAGAAAATCGTACGCTTATTCCGAGGCCATAATACGGAATTTTTTGACAGTTTACCCAAACGTGGCCATAAAAATTTGCTTGACGAATCACCCCCACCCCTCCCTCCCCCCTTTTGAGGGGGAGGGCTAGGGTGGGGGGAATTCACCGCAGGCGCAGTCCTTTGCATTTCATCCGAAATCTTTTTAGAGCATGCAGGTTTTTGAGTTCTATAAATTTCGCCCTCAAGTTATTAACACCCCCACCCTCCCCCTCCCCCATCCAGGGGGAGGGAATTTTGGAGCCCCTCAGAATCCCCCTCCCTTGGCGGGAGGGGGCTGGGGGAGGGGGATAAAAAAGGAAATTCCTATACTATAAATTTAGGCAGCGATAAGGTTTCGGTTTTGATGATTAACAAGATATTCTCGGGACCCGGTATTCCGGGGACGCTGCACTTAATTCTTGACTAAATATGGCCAAGAGAATAAGCTCTCAATATGGCAAGGATTACGGAGGTAGTGGCTTCAGGAAATATCCTCATCACATAACCCACCGCGGGAATCATCACTGGGGAACTTTTTTTCTCCAAGGATGACTATTAATATATAATTGATTAACGGCGGAATGGTGAAGCCGGTGCAAAAATGTCCATGGAATTTAAGGATTCAAAGGGCGTAGGAAGGAGATCTGGCGTACGGTAGGCCAAGGGTAATTTATTTATAATCAAGGAAAAGGAGGTAGAAGATGAAACGCGAGACTCGTGGCGATTATTTGGGCCGATCATTAACCAAAAAGGGCATGGCACTTGCCCTGACGACAATCTTCATTTTAGCCGGGATTCTGGCTGGCTCTGCCCTGGCTGCTCCCAAACGAGGTGACATCTACCGGGGCTCCATGGCCACGGACCTGACGAACTTAGACTTGCACAAGACCCAGGCTCAAATCGACAATGCTGTTCTGGGCATGACAGTCTATGAGCCCCTTTTCACCTATGACGAAAAATTCAATGTAAAACCGTTTTTGTGTGAGAGCTACAAGATGAGTCCGGACGGACTGAATCTGACCCTCAACCTCAAGAAAGGGGTCAAATTCCATAACTTGGCGGAGCTGAAGGCGGAAGATGCCAAGTTCTGTCTGGATCGCGTGCGGGACCCGAACCTTCCTGGATCAGCTCAACGCAACTCCCTGCAGAATGTGAAAGAGGTTATGGTAACGGACCCGTATCAAGTTCAGGTGATCATGTCCAAACCTATTCCTAACATCTTATATACTCTGGCCACCAGCGTGGGCACTGTCGGGATGATGCCCAAAAAGGTGTTGGAAGCCAACGATAACAAAGTCGTGAAACCGATCGGCACTGGCCCTTATGAATTTGCCTCGTGGGAGCGGGACAGCAAGGTCATGCTCAAGCGCTTTGAGGCCTATTCTTCGGCCGATGGGCCGGTGGACGGCTACCTGGGGAAGCGGAATCGGTACTTTGATCAGCTCATATTTAATGTGATGAAAGAACCGGCCACCCGGATCATGGCGCTGGACCGGGGGGACCTGGATGCAGTTCCGGTGCTGCCCTACCCGCAGATCGATGACCTCAAAAAGAGGAAAGACGTCCGGGTCGTAACGGGGCTGGCCCCGGACGCGCCCTGGTATCTCTTCTACGTCAATTTCAACCACCCCTATCTTTCCAAGGTGGATTTCCGCAAAGCCATGGCCTATGCCCTGGACCGGAAGGAGATCACCAAAGCAGCGGTGTGGGGATATGGAACTCCCACCTTTTCGATCATCCCTCCCATGCTTCCGGCTTATTCTCCTGACCTGGAAAAAATGACCCCTCAATATGACCCGGCCAAGGCCAAAGAGTTTTTGCAAAAGACGGGATATAAAGGCGAAAAGATCAAGATCCTGACCTCCAAAAACTACACCCCCATGTACGATCAGGTTGTGGCGGCCCAGGCCATGTGGGCGGCTATCGGGATCAATACCGAAGTGGAGGTTGTGGACTGGGCGACCCACTTGGCTCGATGGCAGAAGGGAGAGCACGAGATTCTTTCCTTCGCCATGATCGGTCGAATGGACCCCCTGTCGCAGGCCTGGGCTCTCAGCAAAGACAATTATTACGGTTACAAGAACCAGGAGGCCTTCGCCATCCGGGAGGCGATGCAAAATACCTGGGATCCGCAAAAACAGAATGATCTTTTCCGCAAGCTCTACGCCCTGACCTGCGAAGAAGTCCCCTTCATGATAAATTTCTACATCCACAACAGCATTGCCCTCAAGCCCTACGTGAAGGGATATGAGAATTTCGATTTGTTTGGCGGCCGGGTGTGGAATTACTATTTTGAGAAGTAAGGGAAAAACACTACGAGTTTCAGGTTTCAGGTTTCGGCCTTGCGCTTCGCAGGATTAACTTGAAACTTGAAACCTGAAACTTGAAACTACTTAGTTATGAAGAAGTATATCCTCCGCCGGTTAATCTCCATCATTCCCATTCTCTGGCTTGTTTCGGTTTTAGTCTTCAGCCTGATTCACCTCGTTCCCGGAGACCCGGTTATGGTGATTCTGGGGACCACGGCCGAAAAGGTCCAGGTCGAAGCCATGCGCCATAAACTGGGACTCGACCGGCCCCTCCTGTTGCAGTATGGATCCTGGATCGGCAACCTCCTCCGGGGTGAGCTGGGCAGGTCGATTGTGAGCGATGAACCGGTGATGGAAATGATTCTCCATCGGCTGCCCACGACGCTGACCGTAGCAGCTGCCGCCCTCCTTCTTTCCCTTTCGATCTCTATCCCCGCGGGGATCCTCTCCAGCCTGAGACACAATACTTATACGGATTACGTTTTTATGGGCCTGGTCATCCTCGCCGTTTCCATGCCCAGCTTCTGGCTGGCCCTTCTTTTTATCCTCCTTTTTTCGGTGAAACTAAGACTCCTGCCGATGATGGGATGGGTTTCCATCTTTGCCGATTTCTGGGAGGGGCTTAAATACCTGATCCTGCCCGCTATGTCGCTGGCTTTTATCCTCGCTGCCGTGGTGGCCAGGATGACCCGTTCTTCCATGCTGGAGGTCCTCCGGGAGGACTACATCGTTACCGCCCTTTCCAAAGGGACTCCCAAGCGGCTGATCGTATTCAAGCACGCCCTCAAAAACGCTTTTGCCCCCGTGTTAACCATCATCGGTTTCCAGGTTGGCTTTCTTCTGGGGGGAACGGTAGTCATTGAAGATATCTATTCGATTCCCGGTGTGGGCCGGTTAATCTTCACCGCGATTACCAACCGGGATTACCCCGTCGTCCAGGGTTGCATTCTAATGGTGACGGTTGTCTACGTGTTCGTAAATGCGGCGGTGGATTTGGCCTATGCCTACTTCGACCCGCGAGTGTCTTATGATAAAAGGTAAGGGACCGAGTCATAGAAACGGCGAGTAGATTTCGATTTTGCACATAAAAATCCCCCCTCGCCTCCCCCTTTCGAAAAGGGAAGCTGTAAAAGATTTGGAATGAACCCCCTCACCCTACCCTCTCCCGCCAGGGGAGAGGATAAACATATTAAATGAAAAAGAAATTCCCTCCCCCTAGATGGGGGAGGGTGGGGGTGATTTTGGGGATTATTTCACAGCTTCAGGGAGGTTGGAGGGATCTAAAAGTATTATCTAACTTGTGCTCATCCGGAAACTCCCTCTCCCCTAGGAGACTGTGTCGCAATGGTTAAAATCGAGATTGCTTCGTCGCTCCGCTCCTCGCAATGACCGGAAAGCCCAATAAAATCAGTCATTGCGAGCGACCGCAGGGAGCGTGGCAATCTAATTATTTTCGATGATTTATGAGATTGCTTCAGTCGCTTCACTCCTTCGCAATGACATTATGACACAGCCTCTAGTGGGAGAGGGGCGGGGTGAGGGGGATGGAAACAGAAAGTCTTGAAATTCCGGGCCATAATCACCCCCACCCCTGAACCATATGAGGTTCAGGGCTTTTGTCCTGCACCCCACGTGGTGCTGGGCCTCTCCCTCCCCCATCGAGGGGGAGGAGAAGAGGCGCGTTTCCGGATGGACACTAACTTGTGACAAAGGTTTTTGGATTTAACATTGTTTGCCAAGAGATTTTTTAAAAACAAGCTGAGTATTCTGGGGTTGGCAGTGGTGATCATACTCATTCTGGTCAGCCTGCTGGCCGGAGTCCTGCGTCCTTACGACCCGTTGAAAATATCCATCTCCACCCGGACTCAAAGGCCATCCCCAACTCATTACTTGGGGACGGACCATTTTGGCCGGGATATTTACTCCCGGATTCTCTCCGGGGCCAAAATTTCCCTCACGGTGGGAATCTTATCCGTGGCTCTTGGCGCCCTGATTGGAATCATCCTGGGAGCCATAGGAGGGTACTTCGGGGGCTGGCTCGATTACGTGATTGTCTTAATATTGGATACCATCATTTCCTTCCCGGCTACGCTTCTGGCCATCGGTTTAATGTCCGTCATGGGGCTGGGGGTGACCAATATCATCGTCGCCCTGGCCTTCATCGGAATTCCCGTCTATGGGCGGGTAGTTCGGGGGGCAGTCCTGTCCATCCGGGAAAAGGAGTACATAGAGGCTGCCCGGGCCTCCGGCTCAAGCCACTTGAAGCTCATCCTGATCCACGTGCTCCCCAACGCCATGGCCCCCTTGATCGTCGTGACCACGATTGGCGTAGCCAACGCTATCCTGATCGAAGCGGCCTTGAGCTTCCTTGGCCTCGGTGTGGCTCCACCGGCTCCCTCCTGGGGCAATATGCTGGCCGACGGCAGAAATTTCATCACCCAGGCGCCATGGATGACCATTTTCCCGGGCATAGCCATATCCATAACGGTTCTGGGCTTCAATACCCTGGGAGATGGATTACGCGACGTATTAGACCCGAAATTAAAACAGTGAAACGAACGGAAGAACATACTCATGCCCTATCTGCCACAGTAGGAGACCACCTCCTCGAAGTACGCGACCTTTGCGTTTCCTTCCATCTTCTCGAAGGGGTGATCCCGGCCGTGGCCGGAGTGAATCTGATACTCGATCAGGGAGAGGTCCTGGGGGTGGTCGGAGAGTCAGCCTGCGGAAAATCCGTAACCGCAAAATCTATCCTGAGAATCATTCCGTCTCCTCCGGGCAGTATTGACTCGGGAAGGGTCTTCTTCGAGGGCCGGGACCTGTTGGAACTCAGCGAAGAAAGGATGCAGCAGATTCGGGGTGAAAAAATATCCATGATCTTCCAGGAGCCCATGACCAGCCTCAACCCGGCTTTCACCGTTGGGGACCAGATTGCGGAGGTTTTCCGTTTTCATCGCCGCCTTTCCAAATCTGAAGCTTGGGCAAAAGCCGTGGAAGGATTACGCCGGGTGGAAATCCCCGACCCGGAAAAGAGAGCCAAATCTTACCCCCATGAGCTTTCCGGCGGAATGCGCCAGCGAGCCATGATCGCCATTGCCCTGGCCTGCCGGCCCAGGATCCTGATCGCGGACGAGCCTACGACTGCTCTTGACGTCACCATCCAGGCTCAGATTCTTAAGCTGATCTCCGAACTCCAAAAAGAGATCGGCATGTCGGTCATGCTGATTACCCATAACCTTGGGGTAATTGCTTCCATGGCCCGGCGAGTGGTAGTCATGTATGCCGGGCGAGTGGTCGAGGAGGGGCCGGTCGAAACCATTTTCAATGGCTACCACCATCCCTACACTCGGGGGCTTCTTCAATCTGTGCCCCGGCTGGACCTCCCCCAGCAGGATCTCCGGGAGATCCAGGGAACGGTACCGAGGTTGAATGACTTGCCGGAAGGCTGCACCTTTTCCAACCGGTGTGATTTCGTCATGGACATCTGCCGTAAACAGGAGCCAAAGTTCAGACCCGTGGCGGAAAGCCATTTTTCCCGCTGCTGGCTTGGAGAGCGGCCATGGTAAATTCTGCGGGCGGAGCCTGTTTGCTACGGGTCACGAACTTGAAGAAATACTTCCCCATCGGCCGGAAGTTCTCCATGGCCAAAGGGCAATTTATCCGGGCCGTGGATGGCATCTCCCTTGAAGTCCGGAGAGGCCAGAGTCTGGGGCTGGTGGGAGAATCCGGCTGCGGCAAGACCACTGCCGGAAGGGCGATCCTGCGGTTGATCGAGCCTACGGAAGGGGTGGTCGTCTTTGACGGACAGGAAGTCACCGCAGCAACGGACGTAGAACTCAAAAAAATCCGCCGCCGCATGCAGATCGTGTTTCAGGACCCTTATTCCTCCCTCGATCCGCGGATGTCGGTCTACCGGATCATCAAAGAGCCGCTGGAAAACTTTTTCCAAGACATGGACTCTCAAGAAAAGCGGGATAGGGTGTCGGAAACTCTGGTCCGGGTGGGCCTGCGCCCGGAGCATATGACGCGTTTTCCCCACGAATTTTCAGGAGGTCAAAGGCAGCGGATTGCCCTGGCCCGGGCCCTCGTGTGCGAGCCTGAACTGATCGTGTGCGATGAGCCGGTCTCTGCTCTGGATGTTTCCATCCAGGCCCAAGTGATCAATCTCCTTAAAAAGCTTCAGAAGGAATTGAATCTTTCCCTCATCTTCATCTCTCATGACCTGGCCGTCGTGGAATACCTTTGCGATCCCATTGCGGTGATGTACCTCGGCCGGATCGTGGAGATTTCCCCCCAAGCCACTCTTTACAAAAAACCTCTTCACCCCTACACCGAGGCCCTCCTCTCTGCCGTGCCCATCCCGGACCCGGTTTTAGAAAAAAAACGGCAGATCAGAATCTTATCGGGTGACGTTCCCAGCCCATTGAATTCTCCCTCCGGGTGTGCTTTTCATCCTCGCTGCTCTCTCCGAACCGATTTATGCCGGGAAATCCGACCGGATTTAGTTGAGGTTATGCCGGGTCACTGGGTAGCCTGCCTTCTCAGGGGAGCTCAAATGAAGGCAATAAGAACAGCCGCTTCCCCCCAAAACAGATAAGGAGGAAGGTTTATGGCCAGATACTTGGGAGTTGCCGGCGTGCAGATGGAAATTGTGCCAGAGGCCGATAATTCCAGGGCGGCGTTGAAATTATTGGAAACTGTGGGTTCCTCCTTTCCCTGGGTGGACATCGTGCTTTTAAGCGAGCTCTGCGTCTGCGGAATGAATCCAGCTCGCAAAGCTCCGATTCCAAATCCGATCATCAACAAATTTTGTAAATGGGCCCGGAAGGAAAAGAAATGGCTGATTCCAGGGTCTTTTTATGAAAAGGTTGGGAAAACGGTTTTCAACACAGCCGTAGTGATTTCACCGAAGGGAGAGATTGTCGCCCGATACAGAAAGCTATTCCCCTGGCGGCCATTAGAAAAAAATGATGCCGGAGATTCATTTTGCGTCTTTGATATTCCAGGTAAAGGACGGTTCGGCCTGTGCATCTGCTATGATCAGTGGTTTCCGGAGGTGGTCCGGACTTTAGCATGGATGGGAGCAGAGGTTATTCTCCACCCTACTGCCACTTACACTTCGGATCGCCCCTTGGAACTGGTCATCAGCCAGGCTCAGGCTATCTTCAATCAGGTTTATTTCCTGAGCGTGAACGGGGTTGGCGCTGGCGGCATCGGGAGTTCCATTTTTGTGGACCCGGAAGGCCACGTGCTCCAGATAGCCGGCCAACGGGAGACGATTCTCACCGAGGTGATCGACCTGGATAATGTTCGAAGAGTAAGAGAGTATGGAACGCTGGGACTTTCTCAACTTTGGAAAGACTTGAGAAATTTTCAACGCGGGTTTCCGATCTATCAAGAAGGGATTCAAAAAGGAGATGTATTTAAATCCCTGAGAGACCTCACGCTCCATAAAAAAATCGGAATTTGAGAAAGAACCTACTTGAAAGGGAAAGGTGCTGGAATTAAGCCTCCTTCGGGCGAGGCAGTTTCGAATCGAGATCTTCGACTTGGTATGCCGGGGGCGCCAAACTTAACCAAAACGTTGCATAAATATTCGCATACCTAGTGTCGCGTCTCAGAAATAAATGGCATAAATAAATCAGGCTTTTTGACTGTCAAATTCCGGTCAGACTAGGAATGCGAACCGCTCTGCCGTGGACCGGGGGTCAGGGCGATTCGCGCCGGCAGCTTCGGTAGGGATGCCCGCCCTGAGCTGTACTAATACAAACGCATTAACTCCTTTGACTTTAATTCGTTCCCCTCTCCCCTCGCGGGAGAGGGCTAGGATGAGGGGGATTAAAGTAGAGTAGGCTTGATTCACCCTCACCCCAACCCTCTCCCATCAAGGGAGAGGGAGCCCAATGTCAAAAGATTTTTTGCGTTTGCATTAGGTACAAGGCCCGCCTGGACTCACTTGAAGTCCTGCACCGTCCAGACTCTGCCCGCGGGGGTCACATAGAAACCGCAGGCGACTCGCGTGTAATTCGTGCTCGACATGTTGATATAGTGCCCATGCTTGGAGAAGTCTGAACCGGGCCCTTCGTCCCACATCGCCTGGAGGCATGGGCCGATGATGCCTTCGGGAGTCCCAGGCCAGCCGGGACAGGTGTTCTGGGCCCATTCGCCGCATGACCCGAACGAACCGTGCGGCTTGTTCATCTCCGCGTCCTTCTTGGCCTCAGCATCCGCGCACGCTTCGGCGTCGCTCCACCGCTCGTACGGCGATAAACCAATAGATGCCCTGTGCTGATTGATGAGCTGGACGCAATCCTCCGCGGCTGCGGGATAGCTGGATCCGGTGGCACCTCCTCCGCCCGTTCCGCCTCCTCCCGAGCCCCCCGGGAGGCCATTCCCGGCGGTATCCGTTCCTGAACCTCCTCCACACCCATAAAGTGCAACAAGCAGCACGAAGATAATAATTTTGACAACCCTCATGTGCTTCATCCTTTCCTCCGGGGAAAAAAACGGCTGCGATGTAGTAAAAGTATGAGCTTTAAACGATTTTGTGCAAGATGGATGCCGGCAAGGAGAATCTTGTTTCAATTTAGCTTTTTCAAGAGAACCGCTAAATTCCAATGAAAAATGAAACCTGATGGATTCGTAAAGAGTCCTTTTTGTCCCATTTTCGTCATTCCCGCGAAAGCGGGAATCCATCCCGCCGTAGGCGGGACTGCTTTCGCAGGAGTGACGGCTTTCCCGACTCTTTACGAGATCATCAAACCTGTAAAATGAAGAATGTAAATTTCAGGTGAAAATACCTGTACTTTTGAAATTTGCAATTTAAATTTTGCATTTGGTCCCGCTGAGGCGCGAAAGTTTAGCAGATTTTTCAAAGGGCTAAACTGTTACAGGGTCTTGCAGCTCAATTAGGGGGTTTATCAACTCGGATCTGCTGATGGGAATCTATTCCCAATTGGAAACAAAATCTTTCCCAGTACAAAGATGATGAAATCGTAAAAAGTCAAAAATACACCCTCTCCCTTGATGGGAGAGGGTCAGGGTGAGGGTGAAGAATCAAGAAATTTCACTAAGTTATTTATCCCCCTCCCCTTCACCCTGTACCATATGGTGCAGGGTTCATCCCCTCCCGTCACGCCAAGGCGTGAAGGGGAAATTTTACTTTTTACGAGATCATCAAAGATGATTTCAGGAAATATCTTGAATTACTGGCCTCTACAAAAAGCCGTCTATATATTCACATCATTCCTTTGTACGATTGAACAATTCTGTACAACGATTCCTTCAAACCTCTATGAGCAGGCCTGATTCCCAATACATTTCTTTTCCGTCAAAGCCCTTCAGTAGATGAAAAATGGTTTGAATCATTTCATTCCTCCTCTCACCCTCCCCGTCATCCCATCTCCCCAACGCTTTAGGGGGGCTTATTTCTTGGCCGACTCGGGCGATTTTTCAGGCTTCCCTAAATTAATAAACGGCACGGCGGATCCTGAAACCTGCGGGAGGATGCCATTCCATTTCTCAACGCTTTTATACTGCACTAAGATAGGGCTGATGGAGCGGGAGAGGACCTCGTTGGCTTTGGCCTGTCCCTGGGCAACCACCAGGATCGATTCCGCCTCGCCTTTGGCTGTTGCCACTTTTTGCTGGGCCTCGATTTCCCGTTGGGCCAAGACTTGTTTCTGCGTCTCCACCTGTTGCTGGGCCACTTGCTTGGCCTCGACGGCCCCTTCATATCCAGGAGAGAATCGGATGTTGGCAAAGTAGATGTCATCGACAATGATGTGATACCTCGACAGGTTGTCTCCCAACTTTTTCATCGCCCTCTGCCGAATCTCCTCCCTCTTGGGAAGAATCTCCCCGATCGGGTAGGTCGGCACAACCTCCTTGACGAAGTCATTGAAAGCCGGATCGATCACCTTGTCGGCAAAATCGAGCCCCACTTTCTGGTAAAGGTCATTGACATAAGCCGGATCGATATGGAAGTTCATCATTCCCGTCATTTTCACCATCTGGTATTCTTTTGAAGAGGCATCGATCTCCTTGAACGGATGGGGTTGAACCTTGACATCCACCTTAATGACTCTTTCGGCAATAGGCACTTTGAAGTTGAGCCCCTCCCCCATGATTCTCTTCTCTACACTTCCCCACCAAAGGGCAACCCCCCTGTGGCCAGCCGGGACGATGACAAAGGTTCCCCACAGAATGATAAACACGATGAGGAGAAGGATGATGATCCCGATGGATCGGGCGCTCGGCGATTTGAAGCTAATTGTTTCCGGAAATTTCTCTGGCATTGTTCACCTCCTTAAAGATATGCATACCCACTAATTTAAGGCTCAATTGTTTCAAATCCATTGTACAACTTTATTCCAGGGGCAATGCTGCCCTGAGCAGTAATAAAGGTTTCCCCTTTATGGACCATGGGGCAGGGGTAGTAAAGCCTTTTGTTTTTAAGGGGTGGGGAATCGTTCTAAATCTGACAGGTTGCTGAAAAAGTCCTTTTCGGCCTTAGGTTGTCATTCCTGCGGAAGCAGTCCCGCCCTCGGCGGGATGGACTCCCGCGCTCCGCTTTCGCGGGGACCAGCTTCGCAAGAGTGACGGTGGATTGGAGTTTTTCCGCATCCTGCTAAAAAAGTCTATCGGTAGGCAAGAAAATGGGATGGCCAAATGAGGTTTGAATGATCCTCCCTCATCTTGTCCTTTCGAGGATGGAAGGATCAAATCATCGTCTAAAAGTGGATGGTTATTGCACCCATGAATTCATTCGCGGATATCGAGATCTAAATACCGGGAACACACCCGGGGGCCCGAACCATTAAAACCGGGACGCATGAGGACCGGAGAATCCGGTCAGCCACGCTTCCCCAAACCCAGCGGCTTACCCCAGAGCGTCCATGAGTGGCGATGACGATCAAATCCACGTTATTTTTGGTAGCGAAGTCCGCTAGGCTCTCGGCCACCCCTCCCGTGATCAATGTCCAGCGTGTCTGAATGCCGTCGAGACGAACCCGGCC
>Ga0315288_10008429_pt1 | contig 13000 bp, 12 predicted proteins | sample YL17G11_20_MG_FD_203454 | JGI IMG/M metagenome (GOLD analysis project Ga0315288, IMG submission 203454) | Sediment microbial communities from Yellowstone Lake, YNP, Wyoming, USA - YL17G11_20 | ecosystem: Environmental > Aquatic > Freshwater > Lake > Sediment | place: USA: Wyoming | collected...
AATCTAGTTCAAAGAACATCATGGCTATTACCGCGCTAAGCACTGCCAGTGCGATAGCTGCAGAAAGTATATCCTTGAATCGCACGGTCATAATGGCACAGGCAATGGCAGCAATAACCAAGATGACACCAGCAGGACTGACCGGCACTAACTTCGCCTCCAAATCACGCCAAACGTCCGTGACATTTCTATCATCTCTGAGCGCCGAGAATGCACAGATTGGCCGATAAGGTAACATACTATACCGTCTTAGTCAATGACTCGTTGTGCGGATTGATGTTCTGTGCTTTTGTCGCCTCCTGCTCGCTCTCTGAAAACCTCACCCGACGAAGGAGATGGCGGCATCGAGCAAGAAGGAGCATAGTGGGTTGCCCGTATTGAGTTACGTGGATAGGGGCAAGATTACAGACAGGGACGCAGTACGTTAGACGAATGGCCAGTTAATCTTTCCTCCTGTATATCTCAATGGAAGACTCTGCCCGTCCATTTGCTCAGGTTAAAACTGCCACTTTGTTTATCCAGCTCCCGCGAAAGTGTTTGCAGAAGTCTAATAGTTTTATTAATATTCCACATAGAATTAAGAGGGGAATTTCACGAGCATTTCGAACAAAAAGTGGAATTAAAGAATATCCTTTCTGGGGGAGTGAGAGATGCCCAAAAGAGAGCCAGTCTCAATTGAAGTCAACGAATTGGAGTTAGACCAAGCAGGAGGTTCGCTATGAAGATTGAATATTATCATGCATCTAAATATGGAAATGGGGCGAAGGTCGGAGAGGAATTCAAGAAACAGATGGCCGCCAGGGGCGTCACTGTCAACGTCCATCACGTCAAAGATGTGAAACCAAGGGAGATACCGCCGGCCGACCTGTACCTGTTCAGCTCACCGGGACGCTTCGGCAAACCCATTGGAGATATGCGGGGTTTCCTGAAAAAGGTCAGCTTGCCATCGGGAACGAAGTACGCCATCTTGGTCACCGAGCTCGCACCAGAGCCAGAGAAGAGCATACGGATACCTACCACCGAAGAAGAGCTAGGCAAATGCCAGCGCGTCATCCCTATCATGAACGAAATGCTGCAAAAGAAGGGGCTGGTCAAGGTCGCCGAGGGCAAGGTTTTTGTGACCGGTCTGAAGGGGCCGCTGGAGGAGGGCTGGCACAAGGAAGTGGAAGCCTTCGCATCCCAGATCCCCGTCGCGCCCTAGTGTTGTAGCAGATGAGAATCACCTGCGACTGCCGCGATGATTTCGGCTTGCTTTGACTTGAAAGAGCGGAAATACCTGATCAGTCTCCAACTGGTTCCCAGATAGAAGGGGAACATGTCTTAGAACTAGTCGGCATTATTACCGGATTTCGTCTGAAACAAAAGAGCGCCAGCACTGAAAGCTGGCGCCTCTAAATTTCCTGGTGGAGGCGGGGGAGAGTTGAACTCCCCGTCCAAAAGAAGGTTGCCAGAATATCCTACAGGCTTAGTCAGCTCCTTCTATCTCGTCTAGCTTTCATCTGCTGACCGAGTCCAGCCAGACCAGCCAATTCCTCTTAGCCAACCCTTATCGGCATCAGGATTGGAGCGCCTCGATTTTTCTGACACCTAATCCCGACCTTCGAGGAGAGCTCGGGTTAGATTGAACCATTAAGCGTAAACAGGTTCAGCAGTTGTTTTTTGCCACCTGTTTTATGAGGTTAGTGGCACCTCAACCTGCAATTCTGTAGGCCTCCCCCTGTCGAACCCACGCGCCCCCGTGTTTGAGCCTGCTTCCCCGTCACCTCCTTCTATACTTCAGCGCCCGCTCTACTTCCCTTTCTGTGTCCCGACGGGCAATAGCTTCTCTTTTATCGTAAGCTTTCTTCCCTTTGGCCACCCCCAGCTCCAATTTAGCTACCCCATGTTTAATATACAGCTTAAGAGGCACTAAAGTCAAACCCTTCTGCACTACCTTGCCGGCAAGGATGTCAATCTCTTTTCTATGCAGAAGAAGCTTGCGAGGCCTGACTGGCTCATGGGTGTTATAGCTGGCAGCATCATAGGAGGCAATGTGACTGTTATAAAGCCATAGCTCGCCATTTTCCGGCTTGGCATAGGCATCACTCAGATTTACCTTGCCTTCCCTGATGGACTTAATCTCAGAACCCTTGAGGACAATTCCTGCCTCAAGGCTTTCCTGGATATGATAGCTGTGATACGCCTTGCGATTAACTGTTATCACACTGGAGGCTTTTGCCATACGGCAATTTTAGCACCGGGGCATATGGCGAGCAATTTATGGCATGCCTCTTGACGCACCCAGCGCTGTTCCTGAGATTGCCGCGCACCTTGCAGGTGCTCGCCATGACAAAAGGCGAAGGGCTAGCAGTAACGATTCGGGTTGCTAAACGACTGCAGTTATTACTTCTTCTTGTCGAGTCCTTTTTCCTGGGCAAATGCCTTTGTGCGCTTACTTATCTCGTCAGCTCTGCTCAAGAAATAGATCATAGCCCCCAAGCACACAAGGAAAATGCCGATGCCGATAGGGGAACCCCAATGAAGCGCCAACCACAGATTGTCCATTTATCCTCCTTTGACTGAACGTTCAGTTCTAGTACTAGATTGTATGTGTGGGCCTGCAATAAAGTCAATAGAGGCGTCGTCAAGAAACGTTTCACACCAAGCTGAATCTGCTATAGGAAGAGGCTGCCTCAAAATAACGAGGAGCCCTCACAGGGTCCTTTTTGGCCTATGCTGGCGAAAGCGGTTTTGTTGTAGAATATCATCTATGACACTATTTATTGAGAAAGGAGCTATGCCATGAGCCGTGCCGATAGAGTTTACCTATTCATAACTGTCTTTCTGTTGATCGCCGCAATAGTTGCCGGCGTCATGCTGGGTGTACAGCGCAGCCGAAACCAGCCTGTGGAGATCGTTGTATCTCAAATAGAGCCTCCGGCGTACAACGGCGAGCTCTATATCGGCGGTGCCGTTGCCAACCCTGGCATCTATCCTTGGCAAGAAGATGATACTTTGCAGACGCTTCTTTCCGATGCTGGAGTTGAACCAGACGCCGATCTCAGTCATATTGAGGTTTATATTCCCCGAGAAGGTGAAGGTCAATCTCCCCAGAAGATAGACATCAACCGGGCCGAACCCTGGCTCCTCGAAGCCCTGCCAGGGATAGGTGAGACACTGGCAGAAAGAATTGTAGACTATCGCGGTGCAAACGGCCCGTTCCAAAGAATTGAAGACTTGCTTAAGGTCAGCGGCATCGGTGAAGCGACATTTGAGAACATGAAGGATTTCATAACGGTTTCCGATTAAGCTACACTTATTCCTTCACCCTGTCAGGCGGCACTGCTATCTTTGTTTGGTTCTTTATGTCAAGTTATCCGTCAGGACCGTATCATCGTGAGAATCATCTTGAAATTCTTTGTTGCCTTCAGAGCGTGTGGGTGATTGGCTGGCATTATGACCATCTCACCACCTTTCAGATGAATAGCCTTGCCGGAGATGACAATTTCCGCTTCGCCTTCAAGTAGATAAACCAGCGCGTCAAACGGTGCTGTATGCTCACTCAGGCCCTGTCCTTCGGCAAAGGCGAAAAAGGTAACTGTGCCTGTCTTCTTATCAATTATCGTGCGACTCACCACCGAACCTTCTTGATAGTCAGCTAGGTCAACTAACCTTATGGCTTGCCCTTCGAGCTTCGCTAGCTTCTTCTGCTCCATTCCTTTCACCTCCTGATCGCTCTGAGGCAGTGCTGCCCAACCTCTTCAAAGTGTGTTCTTCTCCGAGTGAGCGTGAGACCCGTCAGACACCGTGGACCCCGAACCCAGACGTGGGCGCTCCGCGTCCAGTCAGTTTCATACCACGTCGACGGACCGACGCCATACTTAAAGACGTGCGTTGGCCCGCAACGATCCAGCATACTTATCGCCCCTGAGTCAAGCATTATCTGGGCGGCTGACTCCAGCAGAGCATCCGGCTAGTCTTCCCACACCCAACCCTTGAGAGCCAGACATCGCGCACACCACTGTGCAAAGGCCGAGCACTGGCATCGTCCCTTGCCTTCACATTCGCAGGACTTGTCTGTAGCCTTCCATGTCCATGAAGCCGTGACCGGAGATGTTAAACAGGATGACCTTTCTTTCTCCTGATTCCCTGCACCTTGTTGCTTCGTCAATCGCTGCCGCAACCGAATAGGCTGATTCGGGAGCAGGCAGGAACCCTTCCTCCCGCAGAAATGTCTTTGCCGACTCAAAGACGTATTTCTCATCCACGGGGTAAGCAACGGTGTCAATGTAACCCCTGTTTCTCAGCAGGCTCAAGATGGGAGAACAACCATGGTACCTGAGACCGTCGCCGAAAATCGGCGGCATGTCTGTCGTATGACCTAGCGTGTACATCTTGAGCCTGGGAGTGATACCGGAGTAGTCGGCATTGTCGTATCGATATTCCCCTTGCAGATTTGGAGCCGACTCCGATTGCGCAGCAACAAACCTCATCTTCTTACCTTTCGTTAGAACGTCTCCGAGAAAGGGCAGGGCAATGCCACCGAAATTGCTTCCTCCGCCCAGACAAGACACAACTACATCGGGATATCTATCAATCAGCTCTAATTGCTTTCTGCATTCCAGTCCGATGATCGTCTGGTGCAGCAGTACGTGGTTCAAGACCGAGCCCAGAACATAGGCTGCCTTGTCGTCAGATAATGCATCTTCCAGTCCCTCCGAAATGGCTATCGCAAGCGAACCCGGATGGTCAGGGTCTCTCTTCAATAACCTCCTGCCCGTCTCGGTGTTGTCTGAGGGGGATGCGCGAACTTCAGCTCCGTAGAGATTCATGAAGTCACGCCTCGCCTCCTTCCACTTGTAGACAGCTCTCACCCAGTAAACGGTAGCGCTGAGGCCGGTGATTCTGGCCGCACAGGCCAGCGCGGTTCCCCACTGCCCTGCCCCAGTCTCTGTAACCAGTCTCTGAAGTCCCTGCTTCCTTGCATAGTACGCCTGAACGACGGCGGTGTTTATCTTGTGAGAACCAGTCGGGCTAAAAAGCCCCTCGGCCTTGTAGTAGAGTTCAGCCGGCGTATCCAGAAGCTTCTCGAGGTTCAGCGCCCGAAACAGAGGCCTCGGCCTACCAATCTGGTGGTAGATCTCCTGTAGTTCCTCAGGGATTTCTATCCAATTCTCCTGCGAGAACTCCTGAGCAAGACACTCCTTGATCATCGTCCTGCCCATTGCTGTCATGTCACCCTGGGGAGGAGGCAGCGGTTCGGGCAAGTCAGGGATGATGTTGTACCATCTGGTGGGCAGGTCTTCCACCGGCAAGTTCACCTGTCTCACTTTCTTCATGCGCTCACCTCGCGATACGCAGGGCAGATTTGTTTGCAGATCCTGCGAGCTCTTGAGAGGCACCCTGAATCCTCTGCTGCGCGGATTCTACAGATGGCAAGCTTCTGCACAAGCGGGTGCCCCTGGAAAAAAGAGGACGAAACCATACTTCGTCAGATCTCTGATAGCACTCGTTTCCCAACCCAGTATAGCACACCCGGTGGAGCAGCGAACGCTAGAATCCCGGTCAGATGCTCCGCACGATAGGCAGCCGCCGAGATGCAGACAGGGGGTTGTCTGGCCTGATCCATCCCCCGACAAGACAGTCTGCCAAAGTCTCTCAACTCGCTTGGCCAGATTGATCGTCCGTCGCGTGGCTTCCCTCTGTTGACCCCGACCGTGTCCTGCATGCAGCAAAGACTGCCGCCCCGTCGAATTTTCTCAGCCAAAGGTCCGGCAACCTATTGACAACGCTTAACACACGCACTAGACTTTTATAAGCACATCTGCAAAGTAGTTCGGTAGATTGCTTATCCCGCCAGTCACAATGACCCGAGGGACAGAGACCGGCGGGGATGTGCTTTTGTTGAGCAACATGACCAACACTAGAGGGTACGTCAGGCTTCTGAAGCACCTGGGCATTGCCTTGATATTCGCCCCTGAACCTTTTACCACGCCATTCGGTGTCGCGTTTGTACTTGTCGCGCGTCATTTGTCCAAAAGACGTGAAGACAGTGTGAATAATCGCCTCCGCGAAACGGTCCAGTACTATCTGGCCCACACCGGTCATTTTGGCGACTACGTTGACGGTGAATCCGGTATCCTCGGCCCCGTCAAGCGGCGTGGCTTGAGTGAGGAACATCCTATTCTGGGGCAAATCACGGGCAGTCGCAGCTTTGGAGCCAAATTTTCAGTTCGGCAGGGTAGGCGTGATATACAACGGGGCACGGCAAACCACGCCACGGATACGGAAAGTCTTTCCCGGCGTGGCAAATACGGTCATAGTCTCTCTGACACGTCCACCAGAACACAAAAGGTGATTCATCACACGGTAGATGTGGGGTGGCTTTCCCGGCGCTATGAAAGCGCCAATGGCGCTGTGGCTCACTCCAGTCGGGCTACAACCTCCGGTGGCGTAGAGGGAGCAACACACCACTCGGTCAACATGGTGCTACGTCCCCAGCATCACGGGACAGGGATTGTTGGACAGGCCAAGGCAAAGTCCCCTGCCACGAACATAACCCAGCGCCAGCAACGCTATGGCTCAGCGATGAGCTACACGGCGGTTCTCAGTGCCCTGCAAAGCAACAACCACTACTACGACGTACTGTCTAGAGGGAATGTCATTGGGGGTTACTAGTGCTCAAGGGCACTTGATGCGAACCATCCGGTCGACAGGCTGAAGAAGAGGGCACCAGAGCAGAAAAAATCGTTTTTGCTGTCAATATCTCTCAGGGACCCTCTGACCAAAATGTTCCCCACCAAATCCACTTCCCTGGCTCCGCCAATCGTCACTGAAGCATGGAATCGCTTATATTTCTTTGGCGGGAACGGCGCTTAAGGTTTCGACAATGTAGCCTGTCTCAATTCCTAGGTCCACCACAAAGCTCATAGCCTTCTTAGGGTCGGGTGCTTCAAAAACAACTACGCCATCATACCGCCCAAAGGTGACATAAACATCATGGATTGTGATTCCCTTCGGAGCTTTGAGCTTTTTCAGATAGTCGATAGCCTCTCTGCCTATTCCTATCGGTGATAGAAGACTCATGAATAACATAGCTGACCTCCTTATTTGTTTTATTATCCAGCCACACGCGCTGGCTGGGCTACGTTCATTTTATTCCCTTGCTATCTGTAGAAAAGCAATGAAATAGAATCCGCTCGAGATCGCAGACAAATCGTCCCTTATCTCATCGCTTCTTCGGGCCCTTCCGAAGATATTCCGCGCCTTTCTTTCGCGCGTTCTTTCCTGTCTTTTTTGCTGCTTTCTTCTGAGCCATCCGCCTCCTAGTAGACGCAATTTCCTTTACGAGATTATAGCAATCTGGTAGACAACACACAAGAAACGTAAGGTTTGAGGACAGCCTGAAGTTTTGTCTCCAAATTCACTGGCCGGGTTACTTCTTTTTTGCGCAGGGATGCTCTACAACCTTGCCGTGGCATTCTTTGATTTGTTCAGGACTACATCCACCTGGTTTGCCCTTTAGCCTCTCCGGGTGCTCACATTTTTTTCTGCCTTCCAACTTGCGCATCTCTTTAACCTCCTTCATAGGACCCACAGAATCTTGAAGATAGTCCCATTTTAGCACAGGGATAAGCCGTAGTGACCTACAGGACTCGTAACACAAAGGTCATCAGTGGTGCCTTCTGCCCTCGTCTTTGCGACGCTGCCGAAATCAGCCAAAGCAACCCTGTGGTGGGACAGGGAGACTATCACGGGATTCATGTGTAGGGAAGAGAACACTACTCCACATTCCAGAGCGAAAGACCCGTGACTTCATCATATTTTCGTTCGAGCTTCGGGCCTTCTAACTGACGCAGGTACACTTCAGCGGCGAAAACGATTCCCTCCAACAGATGGCCACCCTTGGTATTTCCCGTTTCGTCGGCAAGCACCACGTGTACATGAGCAAAGGGCTCCCCGTCCTTTAGCGATATGTTGCCTATGCAACTTGCCATTTCATGAGGCGAATCAATCTTCATTTCCCGATACTCGTGATTCTTCTGGTCGTAGTATCCGAGTCTGGCTCGCTTCAGGGCACCGATCGCCGTGAAGCTGCCTGCCTCGATGGCCCTGCTGCTGGCAAGTTCAGCTATGGACTGGACCAAGTCCGCATCATGCTTGAGTCGCACAATTAGCTCCTTGTTAGTGTTACACTCAGAAAGCTTCATCGGGTCATGACCAGTCTTCATACCGTCTCATCTCTCCTTTCACGTCAGACAAAGGTGCCCTTGACCGAGTAATTATGACTATAGCCTTTGCTGCATCTTGAATATAACCCCATTCTACCACAGAGATAAGCTGGCCATAGCTGCTCTGATATAATTCACATGTGTGGCTTCTGTATGTTCGCCGTGCCCGGGTCGGCGGGGTATTTTTGGGTTCAAAGATTAGCCCGCCTTGGCTTGCGCTCGCCTGCGACCTTGTCCCCTTCGCCTATTCCGAGCACAGGATAGCTGGAACAGCTGCTCAACTCGTCAGGGGCGCAAGAACGCTCTATTTGACTCCTATTCTGGATGCCACGTCTTCTTGCAAAAATAGCAGTAGTATAGCCCCCAAGCATAGAACAGCAACGTGACAGCGAAGTACAGATGAACGGCAATGGGATTGAGATACCATAGTAGGTCGCCGATATCATTTCGGCCCCAGGCTAACCCACAGGAGTAGTTGAAGGCACTGTTTATGAAGGGTGACAGCATCCCGATTATCAGGATATTGAACCATAGCCACCTGCGCTTGGGTTTAGCTTCGAGAATTATCAAGAGGGCGGCGAAGAAGATGAGCAGATCGCAGACGTACGGGGCAGCTGTCGTAAACCAGGTCGTGGAGCCCTCCCAGCTTACATACCCCCAATAGAATTTGCCTAGGTCGAAGGTGGGCCAGAATACGAATTCTGTGACATCAGCTCCCTCCGCCATTGCTGCAAGGGCGTGGCTTCCCTCATGCCTGATCGTGCCGATGATCTGGTACACGGGATATGCGAGAAGCCACAGAAGGTCCTTTCTCTTCATCTAGTCATCCTTGAGGCTCCAGCTTATATTATTGCATTGCCCGATGAAATTGTATTGCGTTTTTGGCAATTTATCAACGCAAACTGGTAAACTATTCACTATATAGTCATAGCGGGTCGGGTCTTTTCCATGTGGCTTCTGTATGTTAGCTGTGCTTGGGTCGCCGGGGTATTTTTGGGTTCAAAGATTAGCCCGCCCTGGCTGGCCTTATTCATCGGCCTTATCCCCTTCGCCCTTGTGCCTTTCCTTCCAAGCAGTAGAAAGACCTTAGTAATAGCCGGAATATGCCTCTTGGCCCTCCTCGGCGGGGGACTTCACTTCACGTCAAGCTTACCCCCAGCAGATGAGCATTCCCTTTGCTTTTACAATGACAGGGAGACAGTAGAGATTCAAGGAATGGTGGCAGAGGAGCCCGATGTTCGGGATAGATTTTGCCTGCTGACGTTTTCTGCCAGTGAAATAATCGTAAATGGCGAAACGAGAGAAGTATCGGGAACTGCTTTAGTTCGAGTGCCTCGATACCCCACCTACCATTATGGGGATGTGCTCAACATAAGTGGCGAGTTGGAGACGGCATCCGAATTTGAAGGTTTTAATTACACGGCTTACCTGGCACGCCAGGGGATCTATTCGGTCATCTATTATCCTGCGGTGGAAATCCTGGACCGTGGCCAGGGCGTGAAACCTTTGCAGTGGATTTACTCTTTGAGGGAGCGCCTTGCCGATTCCTTAGCCAGAGCTTTGCCCGAACCACAAGGCTCATTGGCTCAGGGTGTTCTGCTGGGACTGAGAGGCAACATACCTGATTCTCTCAACAGCGCCTTTTCCAGGACGGGAACAGCACATATATTAGCCATCTCGGGCTTGAATATCAGCATCGTCATTGCCATGTTCCTGAGCCTGGGCGCCCTCTTCTTTGGCCGGCGGCGCTCCCTATACATCTGGTTGGCCCTCGCATTTACCTGGCTCTATACGCTGCTAGCCGGGATGAATCCGCCGGTGATTCGAGCGGCAATTATGGGAAGCTTGTTTCTAGTAGCTATATACCTGGGTAGGCAGGGAAGCGCCATCATTGCCCTGGCTTTTGCCGCCGCGGTGATGGTTGGAATCCAGCCTCAGCTGTTGTGGAGCGTCTCTTTTCAGCTCAGCTTTCTGGCCATGGCCGGGCTTATTCTCTTTTATCCCTACTTCCAGACCTGGGGAAGGAAAGGCGTTGCTCTCTTGTTCAAGAACAGCGAGAAGATTGTGCCCACAGCCAGCATAATAACTGACGGCTTTGCCGCAAGTCTGGCAGCTATCCTGGCAGTTGCGCCGCTCATAGCCTACAACTTTGGTATAGTCTCTCTGGTCGGCCTGCCGGCAACCTTTTTCTCTCTCCCTGCCTTGCCATTTATTATAGTCACGTCAGCGTTGGTTGCCTTCGTGGGACTCCTTGCTTCACTTGCCGCCCAAGTACTGGGCTGGCTAGCCTGGCTTTTTCTCAGCTATCTCGTTCTCTTGGTTCAAGGCTTTGATGCCCTGCCCCACGCTTCATTAGGGGTAGCTACTGTCTCCACCTGGCATGTCCTGGGATACTATGCTATATTGGCTGGAGTCATAGCATTCCTCAGCCGCCGAAAACAGTTGGCCGATTTGTCATCCAGGTTGACTTCAGGAATAAAGAGAGCCGTCCAAGATATTCCTAAGCCCCGCCTCGGCTTTTCTCCGAAATGGCTCGTCCTGCCCCTTTTGATAGTAGCTATCCTGGTATGGTCCGCGGCTCTGACCATGCCCGACGATAGACTTCATGTGAGCTTCCTCGATGTCGGACAAGGGGACGCCATCCTGATTCAGACGCCCAACGGACAGGACATACTCATTGATGGCGGCCCTGACCCCCAGGAAATCAATCTGGAGCTGAGTGAGCAGCTTCCCTTCTGGGATAGGACGATAGACCTGGTGGTCTGTACCCAACCCCACGCTGACCATGTCACAGGCCTGATAGATGTTCTTCAGAGGTACAGGGTCAAGCGGGTGCTTGACCCCGGAGTACCTTATGATTCAGCTATCTATCAGGAATGGCTCAGGCTTATCGAAGATAGGGAAATCGAGTATAGCATAGCCCGGTCTGGACAGGAGATTGACCTGGGCAACGGAATCAAGATTGAAGTGCTGAATCCGCCGGAGAGCCTATGGGAAGGAACCGGTGACGATGTGGACAACAATGGAGTAGTGCTGAGGCTGAGCTGGGGTCAGGTTAGCTTCCTGTTTACTGCCGACATCAGAGAGGAAGCTGAATTCGAGCTTATCGGACAGCGAGCTAATTTGAGAAGCACTGTTCTGAAGGTCGCCCACCATGGCAGCGATACATCCACTTCTCAGCAGTTTCTAGCGGCGGTTGCCCCTGAAGTGGCGACAGTCTCCGTGGGGGTGAATAACACTTTTGGCCATCCCAGCCCTGAGGTGCTGGAGAGACTGACCGACAGGCTGGGGGAGGACAATGTTTACCGCACGGATGAGGACGGCACCATCGAGTTCATTACCGATGGGGAGACACTGTGGGTGAAGACAGACAGCTAAGGAATCTGCTCAGTAGCCAGGCGTCTACAAGGCAGGCTTCCCGCCACAGCGGGACTCCGTGCAGGGCAACCATCAAACCGCCTGGATAGCCCATCACAGGGACTGCGACGAAGCTCCGCTTTAGATCAGGATCTTCCCGTCTTTGAGGAAGAGAGTCCCATCTACACGCACTTCTCCGCCCTGCCGGAGGTCGCACACCATGTCCCAGTGAATGGCGGACTGATTCTTGCTCCCTGACTCGGGATAGCCCTTTCCCAGGGCCAGGTGGATTGTGCCGCCAATCTTCTCGTCGAAAAGGGTGTTCTTGGTGAACCGCTGGATCCCGTAATTGGTACCAAAGGCAAACTCTCCCACATAGCGTGCCCCCTTGTCGGTCTTCAGCATCTTCAACAGGAACTCCTCATTCTTAGCTGCCGTGGCCTCGACGACTTTTCCGTCCTTGAACCAGAGGCAAACGTCCTCCACCTCTCGCCCATAAGCGCAAGCCGGATAGGTGTATGTGATATGCCCGTTCAGGCTGTCCTCGATGGGCCCGGTGAAAATTTCCCCATCGGGAAAGTTCTCGTGGCCGTCGCATTTTATCCACTTCCTGCCTGTGACTTCGAGCTTGAGGTCGGTATCCGGGCCAACGACATGGATTTTCCTGGCCTTGTTCAACCAGTCAACGATGCGCTGCTGTTCCCTGGAGATTTTCTTCCAGGCCTTGATGGGGTCGGGCTCATGAACCAGACAGCCGTTATAGACGAAATCCTCGAACTCACGGAGCGACATCTCCGCATCCTGAGCGAAAGCCTGGGTCGGGTAGATAGTCCCCGTCCAGTGCAACTCCTTCTTGGCCGCACGGTCGAGAAATCGATCGGACAGGGGACGCAGCGCCGTCGCCCGGCGCGACTGCTTGGCAGGGTCAGCATTGGAGAGGTGCTTGGTGTTCACGTCTGTCCAGATCCCGATGGCTGCATCAATCTGTTCGATTACGTCCTTCCTAAACGGGGGAACGTAATCAAGCTGGGCATTGCTGGCGTACCTATAGAGAAGCTCTCCTGCCTCATCCAGTTCAAGCTGGAGAAAGGGGTGAGCACCACGCTCCAGAACCTTCTGATAGACAGCCAGAATCAACGGCGCACCCTCAGGGGCACCCGCTATTCGCACCAGCTGGTTCGGTTTCACCTTTACAGAATAATCGACCAGGATCCTAGCTACGGTTTCGACTCTTGGGTCTACCATTTTGCCTCCTTTGACGCGCTCATATTGGAGTGTTTCGGCAGTCTAGCAGGTGCTGTCGAGGGTAGTCAACTGACCAGCGTCCTGGCGATAATCAACATACATCGCACAGATGGCGTAAACACCCGTGCCTGTCTCTGAACTTCGCTCTGTCTATGCCACTCACTCCAGGTGAGCCATATTGCGATGGT
>Ga0315288_10008432_pt1 | contig 13000 bp, 10 predicted proteins | sample YL17G11_20_MG_FD_203454 | JGI IMG/M metagenome (GOLD analysis project Ga0315288, IMG submission 203454) | Sediment microbial communities from Yellowstone Lake, YNP, Wyoming, USA - YL17G11_20 | ecosystem: Environmental > Aquatic > Freshwater > Lake > Sediment | place: USA: Wyoming | collected...
TGAGCATCATCCTAATCTTCCCCGTCCTATCGGCGCTAGTCATTCTTTTCCTGCCCAAGGATGAGGTGAAATTGATCCGCTGGACGGCTTTGATCGCCAGTTTCATTCCCTTTGGCTTGGCGCTGGCAGCGTGGTTCCAGTTCAAATCTGACATGCCTGGTTTCCAGTTCGAGGAGCAGTACACCTGGTATGCGGCAATCAACTCAACCCTACACCTGGGTATTGACGGCCTGTCCCTGACCATGGTTCTACTAACCACACTGCTGACCCCACTTGCCATCCTGGCTTCATTCAGCATAACCGACCGCGTCAAGGCTTACATGATGCTTTTCCTTCTGCTGGAAATGGGGATGCTGGGCGTTTTCATGGCACTGGACCTGCTCATATTCTTTGTTTTTTGGGAAATTGGACTGGTTCCCATGTACTTCCTAATCAACCAATGGGGCAGCGCCAACAAGGACTACGCATCCTTGAAGTTCCTGATCTATACCATGGGTGGTTCGCTAGGATTGCTACTTGCGATCCAGATGCTGGGTGTGGCATTCGGCACGTACGACCTACCCCGATTGTTCGATCTATGGCCGCATGCTGCGGTATTACCCAACATCTCCCTTGGACTATCACTCAGTACAGTCAAAGCCATTGCATTCTGGGCTTTTGTAATCGCATTTGCAATCAAAGTGCCAATCTGGCCTTTCCATACATGGCTTCCGGATGCACACACCGAAGCACCAACCGCAGGTTCCATGATCCTGGCTGGAGTGCTGTTGAAACTAGGCGCCTATGGTTTCCTGCGGCTAATCCTGCCTTTATACCCAGTAGAGGCGAAATACTTTGCAGGTGCACTTGCCATCCTGGCAACAGCGGCAATCGTATTTGGCGCGTTCGGGTCTTACGGACAGGACGATTTCAAGCGCCTAGTCGCATATTCTTCCATCAATCATATGGGATTTGTAGTGCTCGGAATAGCAGCGGCGGCTTTAGCAGCAGGAACATCCAATGCCCGGATCGCCCTGAATGGTGCCATCCTGCAAATGTTCAACCATGGTCTATCTGCAGCCGGCATGTTTTTCCTAGTAGGTGTCATCTATGAGCGAACACATACCCGCAACCTGAACGATTTTGGCGGGCTATTCACACTTGTACCGGTGTACGGCGGTATCTTGATCTTTACATCAATGGCTTCTTTAGGACTGCCGGGATTGAACGGTTTCATCTCTGAGTTCCTTATCGTGCGAGGCAGCCTGCCAATCCTGACAGTCTACACTGCGATCAGCATGTTAGGCCTGCTATTCACAGGAGCGTATATATTGAAAGGGATCAAGAAGGTATTACACGGCCCAGTGAACGAAAAATGGGTTGGACACCTAACAGAAATAAATATACGCGAAATCATAGTGATGGTCCCGCTGATGGTCCTAATCCTTTGGATCGGCATCTGGCCGGCCTGGATCCTGAATGTAATTAACAAAGCCGTGATGATGCTATTCTAACCGAGGTGCACAATGGCATTTCCGATCCTGAGCATAATCGTTTTTACCCCAATCACAGCTTCACTGCTCATCCTACTCATACCGGGTGAGCGCAAGACAGAAGTGCGGGCAACGGCACTGGCGGCGGCAACCATTGCAGTAATCCTATCCCTGTGGGTTTACTTTACATACGATCAAACAGCGGGTGGATACCAGTTCCAACAACAAGCGAGCTGGCTCCCCGCATTGGGCATTGGTTATCATGTTGGCGTAGATGGGATGAGCGCACCATTGGTACTGCTAACGGGGGTAGTCATGTTCACCGGCGTGCTAATCTCATGGGGTCTTGACGACCGTCCACGCGAGTTCTTCGCATTTCTATTCATACTGGCGACAGGTGTTTTTGGTGTGTTCGTCTCTCTTGACCTATTCCAATTATTCTTTTTCTACGAAATCGCGGTATTTCCGATGTACCTTTTGATCTCGATATGGGGCTGGGTCAAGACGCGAGAGTATGCAGCGATGAAGCTTACATTGTACCTGTTCATCGGCTCGGTTGTAGCGCTGGTTGGCGCGCTGGTAATGTACTGGACAGCGGGTCAACATTCTTTCGATATGCTGGTACTAGAGAAAGCAGGTTTTTCAGCTGCATTCCAGCGCATCTGGTTCCTACCGGTTTTCCTAGGATTTGCTGTCCTGGGCGGTATCTTTCCATTTCACAATTGGTCTCCTGACGGTCACGTGGCCGCACCGACGGCTGTCTCCATGTTCCATGCAGGCGTGCTTATGAAGTTAGGTGCATTTGCTGCACTGCGGGTAGGAATCATGCTTCTACCCGAGGGTGCAAAGACCTGGGCATGGCTAATCATGAGCCTAGCACTGGTCAATATTGTATATGGTGCCTTCATCGCCATGGTGCAGACCGATTTTAAATATGTCATTGGATTCTCTTCGGTCTCACATATGGGTTTGGTGATGCTAGGTTTCTCAACACTGAACAAAACGGGCATGACCGGTGCGGGGGTGCAAATGTTCTCGCATGGTGTGATGACGGCTTTATTCTTTGCTGCCGTCGGAATGGTATATGACCGGGCGCATACACGCGACATCCCCAAGTTAGGCGGGTTCGGAAAGGTCATGCCATGGGTAGCTGTCACTTTTATCATCGGTGGGTTAGTCTCGATGGGAATGCCGGGTCTCTCCGGTTTCGTAGCCGAATTTCCAATATTCATGGGTGTATGGCATGTTAAACCAATCATCGCCATTGTAGCAGCGATCTCCATCGTGGTGACGGCGGCGTACGTGATGCTGGTCATCCGGCGGGTGTTCTTCGGGGAGATGCCAGAAGAGTTCGCAGGGCATATCAGCGATGTTACCGCCCTAGATAAAATCGCCCTGACAGTGATATCGGTCATTATGATCGTTCTTGGCGTTATACCAGCATTAATGGTGACAATGGTGCAAAAGGGCGTTGAGAATATCCTAAGACTACTGGGAGGTGGGTAAGTGTTTACAGCGAACATTGACCTGACATCAGTACAAGCAATCCTACCGGAGATCCTCTTATTAGCCCTTGGCATTCTAGTATTAATCCTTGACCCATTCTTGAAAGAGGGGGACCGCCGCAACCTGGGGTGGTTGACCGGGGGTGGATCACTGGTAATTGTTATCGTAAGTCTCCTTGTGGCTCGTCCGGGTAATCCAACGATGGTTTTTGGTGGAATGCTACGATATGACTGGCTGGGTTTCTTCTTCAAGATGTTATTCATCTTCAGCGCTGCGGTGACAGCATTATTCATGATGGATGTTGATAAGCTTAATCGGCGAGGGGAGGCATACCTGCTGCTCCTAACTGCCACATTAGGTATGAACCTAATGGCTTCCGCAGCGGACTTGGTGATGCTCTACCTGGCGATAGAAACGACCTCGATCCCACTCTACATCCTGGCTGGATTTCTCCTATCAGACGACCGCTCAACAGAGGCTGGTTTTAAATACCTACTCTTTGGTGCGTTGACCTCGACAGTCATGCTATACGGTTTCAGCCTGTTATTTGGTTTCAGCGGGACATCCAGTATTTATGACTTAGCAACCAAGTTCACAACCGGGCAGATAAATGAGGTTGTCACCCTTGGATTGGTATTGTTAATCATAGTTGGATTAGGATTCAAAGTCGCCCTGGTACCATTCCACTTCTGGGCACCGGATGTCTATCATGGGTCACCCACTCCGGTGGCGGGTTTTCTTTCAACAGCTTCCAAAGCAGCTGGTTTTGCAGTTCTGATGAGGTTTTTTCTGGTCGCTTTTCCAGATATAGCGGTTTCGTGGGCTTCGATCCTAGCAGTGCTTGCGACTATTACAATGACCCTAGGTAACCTACTGGCTTTATCGCAGAAGAATATCAAACGGATGCTTGCTTACTCTTCGATCGCACATGCAGGATATGCCATGATAGGTGTTGTGGCAATCAGTCCATTGGGTGTCACCAGCACAGTCTTTTATTTGAGCGCATATATATTAACCAACCTTGCTGCATTTGGAATTGTAGTTGCATTTGGACGGGTTACGGGTTCTGATGAGATCTTGGCTTACGCCGGGATGAGTCGTCGTTCGCCAGGCCTGGCATTAATGTTGTTAGTGGCTTTCCTATCTTTAGCAGGGATGCCGCCCTTTGGTGGATTTGTCGCAAAAATATTTGTGTTTACAGCGGCAATCCAATCCGGCATGGTGTGGTTAGCAGTGGTAGGAGTGGTCAACTCAAGCATTGGCCTATACTACTACCTGACCGTCCTAAAAGTTGTATACCTATACCGATCCGAGGATGAAGAAAAGCCATTGCCGATCTCACGTCCCTATGGGATCGCCCTGGCAGTTTTAACCATTGGCATCCTACTAATCGGCACAATTTTCGCACCGTGGTTTGGTTTATCGGGGGCAGCAGCATTAAACTTATTTTAATTGACGCAGCCAAAATCCATGTGATATAATCCGCGACCATGGAACAGCCAGATGACCAGGGAAAGGAGCGCAAGCAACGCGCATATAACCTAACCCTGGCAAGTGTAGCCGGACAGGTGGGTTTTATCACCTTGTTTATAATCTTCATAGCGCTTTTCGGCGGACTATGGCTGGATAGATATCTCAACACAAAACCGTTTTTTACAATATTATTATTAATCAGCAGTATACCTGTTACAATCTTCATCATGTTCAGAGTGGTGAAGGCGGCTACTGACCGTATAAAACCAATCCAAAGGAATTCATCTTCAGAGGAGGAATCATAGCGTGGAAGTGACTCCAAAAAAGAAATGGTGGCGTTGGGGAACCAACAGGTGGTTCGTGCTCTTATTTATCATCGGCGGTGCCATCGCTGCCAAGTATTACCCGCCAATCCAGCCGCATGTCCAGCTACCGGCAGAACGATTAAGCCATGAACCATTATTCACATTGCTTATCATCGGTGATTTCTATTTAACGAACACATTACTGGCACTGATTATTGCTGATATCGTCCTGCTACTTATTGGTTTCGGTGTATATCGTGCGGTTAAAAGTGGCTCGCTTGTCCCTAAAGGATTATCTGGTGCTGTAGAAGCTTTCATGGAAGTCATTTATAACCTAACAGAAGGTACTGCAGGGAAATGGGCGAAAGCCATCTTTCCCTGGTTCGCAACTATCACGTTACTGGTGCTGGTAGCGAACTGGACTGAGTTGATACCAGGAGTAGATAGTATTGGGATACTTGAACCTTCCGAGCATGGCTATGCGGTGAAAAACCTAGGATGGGCAACAACCATCATCAAAGGTGATCCCCTCACAGGAGGTGAGACAGGAGAGAGCGGAGGGGGAGAATTATTTGGGTTAGTTCCGTTCGTCCGGGTCGTTTCCACAGACCTGAACTTCACAGTAGCATTGGCATTAATTGCGGTGGTCATGGTTCAAGTTATGGGTATACGCGCCCATAAAGTGAATTATTTCACAAAATTTTGGAATACCAGAACATTATTCAACAAACCAATCTTTGGTGTCATCGACTTTGGTGTTGGAATACTCGAATTGGTATCCGAGTTTTCAAAAATCCTTTCATTCGCATTCCGGTTATTTGGCAATATTTTCGCAGGTTCGGTCCTGCTCTTTGTCATCGGTTCTCTTGTTCCAGTATTCGCACAATCCATGTTCCTGATGCTCGAGTTCTTTATCGGTATGATCCAGGCAATCGTGTTCGGCCTGCTAACGATGACCTTCATGTCACAAGCAACACAGGGTCATGGGGAACAACACGAAGAAGCACACGTATAAAATATCAGCAGATGAGGATGCCTTGCCTTGAAAGAGCACCAATCTGAATGGGAGCAACCCTGCTGGAAACCAACTTGGAGGTTTATTAATGGATTTAGAAGCTGCAAGAATTCTTGGTAAGTTGATAGGTGCCGGTTTAGCGATGATCGGAGCCATCGGTGCAGGTGCTGGCATCGGCATCGTCACCAGTGGAGCGGTACAGGCAATGGGCCGCAACCCAGATGCGACGGGCACGGTTCAGACCAACATGATCCTTGGCATCGCCTTTGCCGAAGCTGTGGCTATCTATTGCCTGGTGGTCGCACTCCTGATCTTATTTGTGTTTTAAGCTGGATAACAAGAGGAGGCGACTTTGGAAAAATTAGGTCTTAATCTAGGTTATTTGCTCGTCCAAATATTTAATTTCCTTATCATTTTTGTTGTTCTCAAACAATGGGTGTATAAACCGATCCTAGGGCTACTCGAAAAGCGGCGGCAGACAATCGCACAGGGTATTGAAGATGCGCGCATTGCTGCCGAAGCACGGGAAAACGCTGAAAAGGAAGCCAGCAAGGTCATCGCAGAGGCACAGGCAAAAGCAAATAAAATCGTGCATGATGCGACAGAACGCGCTGAAACTGCAACCCGAGAGATCAAAGCAACAGCCGAGACTGAGGCGATAAAAACACGCGAAACTGCGCTAACCGAGATCGAGGAGCAACGGAATCGAATCCTGGGTGACTTGAGAGGACAAGTGGCTGCTTTAGCAATCGCTGCAGCGCAGAAACTTGTCGGTGAAACATTAGATGAGAAACGTCAACATGCCTTGCTAGCCGAGTTTTTCTCGGGTGTGAAATCGGGTAAAGTAGTAGTCCTGGAAGACAGCAGTCTTGCTGGATCATCAGCAGAAGTCACCAGCGCGCTCACACTGACCAACGATGAGCAAGGCATGGTAAAGAAAGATATACTGAACAAAGTTGGGGCACAAGCAGTTACGTTCAGGGTCGATCCTTCCATACTTGGCGGACTGGTCATCAAAGTTGGAGGCAAGGTACTGGATGGTTCAGTAGCCGGCAAGCTTGAAGGTTTACGCCAGAACCTGCGATAAAGAAACCTTGACGAGAAGAGGGTTTTGACGTTAGATTCGTCAAAACCCTTTTTCTTTTTGAAAGAAAAATGAAAAAAGACCATCTAACGAAAACAGCACGGGAGATCTTTTCTGACCTTCCCATGAAAGTGCTCAGTGGAGTTATCCCGGAAATAAGGATCACGGATATCGTCGCGGATTCAAGACTAGTCATACCCGGCGCAATATTCGTTGCCGTGACGGGTGGTCTGACTGATGGGCATCAATATATCCAAGGAGCCATAACGAAAGGCGCTGCTGTAATCGTTGGTGAACAGAATATCAATGACTTGAAGGTACCTTATATTCAGGTAGAGAATACCCGTCAAGCACTCGCATATCTTTCAGCCGCTTATTATGATCATCCAGCACGCAATTTAACGATGATCGGTGTCACCGGTACAGATGGAAAGACAACCACCTGCAACTTAATCCATCAAATACTTCTGGAAGCAGGAATAAAAACCGGGATGATCACGACAGTAAATGCAGTAATCGGTGATGAAGTACTTGACACTGGTTTTCATGTCACCACACCGGATGCACCTGACGTGCAACGATATCTCGCAAAGATGGTGGAGAAAGGATTGACCCATGTCATCTTGGAAGCCACTTCTCATGGATTAGCCCAATACCGAGTGGATGCCTGCGAGTTTGACATAGGCGTGGTAACCAACATCACTCACGAACACCTGGATTATCACGGGTCATACAAAGCATATCGTGATGCCAAGGCGCGTCTTTTTTTGAGCCTGGATGAGACGCATGCAAAGCCACAGGGAAATCCTCGCCTAGCGGTGTTAAATCGTGACGATACTTCTTACAAATATCTAAAGGATGTTACCAACGTAAAACAGATATGTTACGGATTGGAGGAAGGGGCAGAGGTAAGGGCGGAGGAAATTATCCATGATAGACCAGGGTTCAGATTTATAGTAAAATCTCCCTGGTTTCGTGTAGGCATTATAAGTAATTTAAGTGGTAATCACAATATCTTGAATATTCTGGCTGCCATCGCGACAACGGTACCTGGATTGGGAATTAATCCTGAGGCTGCAGCAATTGGAATCAAATCCTTATCCAGTATTACAGGCAGAATGGAACGGATCGACATGGGGCAAGATTTTACAACGATCGTTGATTTTGCACATACACCAAACGCTCTGCGGGTGACACTGGAAGCTGCCCGTAAAATTGTAAAAGGGCGTGTAATTGTGATATTTGGTTCAGCAGGATTACGGGACAGGGAAAAAAGGCGAATGATGGCAGAGATTTCCGCTAAATTAGCCGATCTCACAATCATAACTGCCGAGGATCCGCGTACCGAGTCATTAGAGGAAATCCTGAAGGAGATGTCTGCCGGAGCCAGGGCTGAGGGTGGAATTGAAGGAAAAACTTACTGGCGGATACCAGACAGAGGTGATGCAATCCGTTTTGCAGTATCCATGGCGCAGCAGGGGGATATCATTCTCGCATGTGGTAAAGGGCACGAAAAATCCATGTGTTTTGGAACCACTGAATACACCTGGGATGACAGATTAGCCATGCGAGCCGCCCTGGCTGAGTACCTGGGTGTTCAAGGACCAGAAATGCCATATTTGCCCACGCAGGAGAAAAAATGAGCCTTCAACCGATAACACTAACGGGGAATTACGTGCGGCTTGAACCCCTTGAAGAGAAACATATCCCTGCGTTGGCCGCGGTTGGATGCGAGGACTCAATATGGAAGAACATGGCATATGGCTGGATCCGGAACGAAGAGGATATGAAGGTATGGATTAAGGACTTGTTGAACCGGCAAGCCCAGGGGACGGACCTACCCTTTGTGGTCATACATCTTGAAGCAGACCAAGCAGCCGGTGCCACACGTTATCTGGAATACCGGCCAGAGCATCGAGGATTAGAGATCGGGGGAACATGGTACGGGTTAGAATACCAGCGAACAGCAGTAAACACCGAATGCAAGTATCTACTCTTGAAACATGCTTTTGAAGAGCTTGGATGCATCCGTGTACAGTTTAAAACGGATTTGAGGAATGAACGCTCCCAGCAAGCAATTAGAAGGATCGGTGGTGTGAAAGAGGGAATCCTTCGTAATCACATGATCCGGGCTGATGGGAGTTACCGTGATTCTGTTTATTACAGCATCATTGAACGAGATTGGCCAGTAGTTAAGATCAGACTTGAAACGATGTTAGGATGAACGGCGGGATAAGCAATAGAGAGCAATAGTGCTGGTCAATCCAATCAAAAAACCACCATACCAAATAGCCTGGGGGCGAATTGTGTCACTCAACCACCCACCCAATACAGGTCCAATGCCTGAGGCGATACCCCATGTGAGGCCATAGATGCTCATATAACGACCCCGCATATCTGTTGGGGCAGTATTAGCGACATAAGTACTGGATGTTGGGACAATAATCAATTCACCAATGGTAATAATCACCATACTTAGCCAAAATCCCGAGAAGCCATGACCGAGAGCGACCGATCCTGTCCCGACCGCATAGAAGAGCATCCCGAATGCCATCATATTCAAAGGACGATAACGTTTGGTAATCCTGGTAACAACGAGTTGGAAGAGAACAACCATGGCAGCATTCGTTGTCGGGATGAGACCGTAGATATTTTCAGGTACATTAAAATTCTTATTCGCATAAACCGGCAGGATCATCCACATCAGGGCAGCAGTGATCCAACCAAAAGCAAAAGCAGCGATCGTGGAAATAAAGGGGGTATCTCGTAGGACCCTATCGTATCCACCCCATCTTTCAGTTTTTCTGCCAACAATCTCAGGGGGTGAGGTGGGTAAAGTCTCCCGTGCGAAGAAGAGCAACAAGAGACTATACGTACACATGCTGATGGCTGCAGAGTAAAATGTAAAGGTATAGGATGAGGCAGAAAGAAAACCTCCGATAGCCGGACCGAGGGCTACACCAAAATTAGTAATTAACCGCACAAGGGCATAGGCATCGATCCGATCCACGGAAGGGATCAGGTCGGCGAGCATGGCATCCGCCCCGACACGGTACAAGGGATTGACCGTTCCGCCAAGGATCAATAAATAAGCGAAAACGGGATATGTGTCAGCACGGATCATCAGAACATACATCAAAGCCATTGATGCCAAGCTAACAACCATCACCCATTTACGCCCAACTTTATCTATGATTGGACCGGCAACAAAGGAGGCAATCAAGCCAGATACAGCATAAATTGTCAGGAGTGAAGCGGTTTTTGTCAGAGGCAGGCTCAAGCGATTGCTGACATAGATCAACAGGAAAGGCCAGATCATACTGGAGCCGATCGAGCTTATCAGCATACCCCAGAAAATGAGCCAGTATTGGTTTGGATATTTCTGTTTAATACCCTGGAGTTGTTTGAGCATTATCAGGTATCGCGGATATTGAAACGGGCGGTGAAGAACCGCCCGTTATTATGCTTGTGGTTATCGCCGATTGTAGCCACCACTGTGGCGGTCTCCACTTTGGCGACCTCCACGAGGAGGACCACCCCTGGGACGACCCCCACCACCAGATGGACGTCCCTTGCGGTCATGCTGCATCGCCTCTTCAGCAGTCCAGCCTTCCAAGACCGCCTGGCGGGACAACCGGATCTTACCCATTGGGTCGATGTCGATGACCATAACAGTCAATTCGTCACCGACACGAACAATATCTTCCACTTTATTCACACGCTCGCTATCCAATTGGGAGATGTGCACAAGACCATCCATATTAGGGAGAATCTCGACAAAAGCACCGAATTCAGCTGTTCGGACCACACGCCCGGTATAAATGCGACCAATCTGAGGTACTTCGGTCAGGGCTTCGATACGTTCAAGGGCAAGATCAGCACCTTCCCCGGCAGTTGCAGCAATATAAATCGTGCCATCCTCTTCTATATCAATACGTGTACCACTTTCCTCCTGCAAAGCCCGAATGGTCTTACCACCAGGACCAATGATCGCACCAATCTTATCGACTGGTATCTTAATAGTCGTGATGCGTGGAGCGTGCGGCTTGAGGTCGGGTCTGGGTGTCGAGATGGTTTCGAGCATGTGATCCAGGATGACAATACGTGCCTGGCGGGCTTGTTCTAGCGCCTGAGACATTATGCCAGCGCTTAGACCAGTTATCTTGATATCCATCTGGAGGGCGGTGATGCCCTTATCTGTCCCGGCAACCTTAAAGTCCATATCACCTAAATGGTCCTCAGCACCCTGGATATCTGTCAGAATCTTATAATTGTCACCTTCTTTGATAAGCCCCATAGCGACGCCTGCAACAGGCGCCTTTATGGGTACACCACAATCCATTAAAGCCAAGGTTGAGCCACAGACGGCTGCCATTGAAGTTGAGCCATTGGAGGACATCACCTCAGATACAAGCCGCAAGGTATAGGGAAATTCTTTCTCAGGGGGAATAACCGGTTCGAGCGCACGTTCTGCCAGCGCACCATGCCCGACCTCACGGCGAGACTGACCACGCAATGGATAGACCTCGCCCGTTGAGAAAGGAGGGAAATTGTAGTGGTGAAGGTAACGCTTGGTATCCTGAGGAGTCAGGTTATCCAGTTCCTGGGCTTCGCGAAGAGTGCCAAGAGTAGCCAAAGTGAGAACCTGGGTTTCGCCGCGGGTGAACAAACCTGAACCATGGGCACGTGGGCTGATATCCACCTCACACCAAATAGGTCGAATGTCAGCAGAGGTGCGACCATCAGGACGCTTATCCTGGTTGAGGATACGAGAACGGACAAGCCGCTTTTCAGCTTCCGTAAAGGCGGTCTTGATATCAACGGCAACAAGGTTCTCATCCTGGGCAGTCAAGTCTGCAGTGATGTCAGCCAACAAGGCATCCATACCTTCGTAGAACTCAGCCTTGTTAAGTGGTTTGTCAAGCAAATCATTCATGGGGACATTGACCCTGTCAACGACCTTGCTTTGCAGGGTTTCATCAGGAAGCCTAAATATTGGTTCACGTTTGGGTTTACCGATCTCTGCTACCATCTTTTCCTGTAAATCGATGAGAGGCTGGATGGATGCATGCCCGAACTCGAGCGCGGCAACCATAACATTTTCCGGTATTTCAAGAGCACCACATTCCACCATGAGGATGGCATCACGGGTTCCAACAAGGCGTAGGTCGAGATCAGAGCGCTGCATCTCTGCGAAAGTTGGATTGGCGATAAACTCACCATCCAAACGAGCGACGCGGACAGCGCCAACTGGACCATTCCATGGGATATCCGATATCGATACTGCAGCCGATGCTGCGTTAATAGCCAAGATATCGATGGGATTCTCAGAATCGGCTGAGAGTGAGTACATAATCACCTGAACATCATTACGCATGCCATTGGGGAAAAGAGGGCGCAGTGGACGGTCGGTCAAGCGGGCAACGAGGATGGCATCAGTACTGGGTCGTCCTTCACGACGGAAGAACGAACCCGGGATACGCCCACCCGCATACATCCTTTCCTCATAGTCCACACTGAGTGGGAAGAAATCTATACCTTCACGAGCGGTAGAGCTCATGGTAGCAGCGGCAAAGACAAGCGTACCGTTCAATTGAACGGTCACAGCACCACCTGCCTGGGCTGCCAGTTTACCGGTCTCAAAGGTAATCGTGCGGCTGCCCACGTCTGTGGAAAAGCATTTTACATCTGGTTTCATTTTTATCTCCTAAAATTCCCACCTGGTCGGGGACTGAAAAGTGGTGTTAACACCAGTTACCAGCACTTTTCAATTCCCAACCCGCGGGTAACGAATAAAAAGAGTAGATGGGATCCACCCATCTACTCGGGTTGAATCGGTGGTACTACTTACGGCGAAGGTTCAAGCGTTCGGTGACAGCCAGGTAAAGCTGGTATTCCGTCTTTCTTAGATATGCCAACAACCGGCGGCGATGTCCGACCAGCTTGAGCAACCCACGCCGGCAGGATTCATCATATTTATTGATACGAAGATGATCGGTAAGTTGATTTATCCGACTGGTGAGGATCGCGACCTGTACCTCCGGTGAGCCAGTATCACTCTCATGACGATGATAGTCGTTAATGATCTGAGTTTTCTTTTCCTTATCGAGCGGCATGACGTATGCGATCTCCTTATAAATTATGA
>Ga0315288_10008434_pt1 | contig 12999 bp, 11 predicted proteins | sample YL17G11_20_MG_FD_203454 | JGI IMG/M metagenome (GOLD analysis project Ga0315288, IMG submission 203454) | Sediment microbial communities from Yellowstone Lake, YNP, Wyoming, USA - YL17G11_20 | ecosystem: Environmental > Aquatic > Freshwater > Lake > Sediment | place: USA: Wyoming | collected...
CGATGAAATGGCTCCACGCGGTTGCACACGACAGCCTGGATAGGCTATCGTCATCGCGCCGCTGGCCCTGGGGTGCTCCTCGAATCGGGCGGACGGCGTCGCGCGGAGAGCCATCGTGAATACCCATCGAATCGTCGCATTCCTTCTCGCGTGCGCCTTCGCCGTCGGCGCCGGCGCGCAGGCACCGGCGCAGGCCCCGGCCCCGACTCCGCTGCGGGTCATCACCTTCGACGGCGGCTGGAACCTGCCGCTGTGGGCCGCGCAGCGACAAGGCTTCTTCGAGGCGAACGGCGTCGCGGTGCAGTTCAGCTACACGCCGAATTCGGGTGCCCTGGTGACCGGTCTGTTCGACGGCCGCTACGACATCGCGCTGGCCACCATCGACAACTTCATCGCCTACCAGGAGGGCCAGGGCGAGGCCAAGATTCCCGACAACCCCGATCTGTTCGCGTTCTTCGGCGGCGACAGCGGCTTCCTGTCGATCATGGCGTCACCCGCGGTGAAGTCCTTCACCGACCTCAAGGGCAAGACGCTGTCGGTGGACGCGATGACCAATGGGCTCGCGTTCGTGTTGAGAGAACTCGTGGTGCGCAACGGACTCGCCGAGACCGACGTGACTTTCGTGCGCGCCGGCGGCACGGCGAACCGGTATCGCGAACTGCTCGCGGGCAAGCATGACGCCACGCTGCTGCGCACACCCTTCGAGTTGCTGGCCGCCCAGCGCGGCCTCAACCGCCTGGCCACGGCGGAAGCCCTGGGCGCCTACGAGGGCACGGTGGGCGCCGCGCGGCGCTCATGGGCCCAGACCCACGAGGCCGCGATGGTCGGCTTCCTGCGCGGCTACAAGGCGGGTGTCGATTGGCTCTACGACCGTGCCAACCGCGAGGTCGTCGAGGCGCTGCTGATCGCCAACATCCGCGACATGACGCCGGCCCTGGCCAAACAGTCCTACGACCTGCTGCTGGCCGACAAGGGCGGCCTTTCGCGCGATCTGACGATCGACATTCCGGGCGTGCGCACCGTGCTCGAATTGCGCAGCAAGTACGGCACGCCGAAGAAGGCGCTGACCGACCCGACGAAGTACATCGATCTGACATACCACGACAAGGCCTTCGGCAGGCGCTGAAGCCCGCACGAGACGCCGCCATGGCCAAGAAGAAGACCCGCGAGCCGACGATCATCCGGCCCGACGACATCGACCCCCATCACCAGTGGAACCGGCCGTTGCAGGCGCCGGGCCACATGCAGGTCGACTTCGAGGAGCGCGTCAACTTCCGCCGCTTGCACGACTACCGGCTTGCCCGCACCCGCGCCGCGCTCGCCCACTCGGGCCTGGGCGCGCTGCTGTGCTTCGACCAGCACAACATCCGCTACACCACCAGCACCGTGATCGGCGAATGGGCGCGCGACAAGCTCACGCGCTACTCGCTGCTCACTGGCAACGGTGACCCCTACCTCTGGGACTTCGGCTCTGCCGCCAAGCACCACAAGCTCTACACGCCCTGGCTGTGCCAGGACCACTGCCGTGCCGGCCTGCTGGGCCTGCGTGGCGCGGTGGGCGGCGACGGCAAGCTGTTCCGCGCCGCGGCGCGCGAGATCAAGGCCCTGCTCGATGCCGAAGGCGTCGGCGACATGCCGCTCGGCGTCGACATGGTCGAAGTGCCGATGATGCTCGAGCTGCAAAAGCTCGGCATCGATGTGCGCGACGCCCAGCAGACCATGCTGCAGGCGCGCGAGATCAAGAACATCGACGAGCTGATGCTGCTGAACATGGCCGCGGCGATGGTCGACGGCGTGTACCAGGAAATCGCCGAGAAGTTGAAGCCCGGCGTCAAGGAGAGCGAAATCGTCGCGATGGCGACGATGCGCCTGTACCTGATGGGCTCGGACTGCGTCGAGGCCATCAACGCGATCTCGGGCGAGCGCTGCAACCCGCACCCGCACAACTTCACCGACCGCATCATCCGGCCCGGCGACCAGGCCTTCTTCGACATCATCCATTCCTACATGGGCTACAAGACCTGCTACTACCGCACCTTCAGCGTCGGCATGGCCACGCAGCCGCAGCGCGACGCCTACCGAAAGGCGCGCGAGTGGATGGACCGGGCGATCGACCTGCTCAAGCCGGGCGTGTCGTCGCACGTGGTGGCGGCCTCGTTCCCAACCTCGCAGGAAATCGGCTTCGCCACCGAGATGGACGCCTTCGGCCTGAACTTCTGCCACGGTCTGGGCCTGGGCCTGCACGAGCGGCCGCTGATCTCTCGCCTCTCCTCGCTGGAGGAGCCGATCGAGCTGAAGACCGGCATGGTGTTCGCGGTCGAGACCTATTGCCCGGCCAGCGACGGCGTGTCGGCCGCGCGCATCGAGGAAGAAGTGATCCTGACGCCGACCGGGCCGAAGGTGATCTCGCTCTACCCGGCACAAGAACTGCCCATCGCCAACCCCTACTGACCCCGACATGACGCACGCTGCAATGAAACTCGGCTGGATCGGCATTGGCCGCATGGGCTATGCGATGGCCGAACGCCTGGCCAAGGGCGGCGCCGACGTCACGGTGTGGAACCGCACGCGCGCCAAGGCCGAGCCGCTGGCCGCTGCGGGCGCCAGGATCGCGAGCCGGCTCAGCGAACTGGCGGCTTGCGACATCGTCTTCGTGATGGTCTCGACCTGGGACGATGTGCGCGAGGTCATCGCCGGGCCGCAGGGGCTGCTGTCGGGCAGCCAGGCGCCGCGCATGGTCGTCGAGTGCTCGTCGATCTCGCTCGAAGGCTCGGCCGAGTTGCGGGCACTGCTCGCATCGCGCGGCGTCGAGATGCTGGCCGCGCCGGTGTCGGGCAACGCGAAGGTGATCAAGGCCGGCAAGCTCTCGTTCGTCTGCTCGGGCCCGAAGGCCGCGTTCGAGGCTGCGCTGCCTTCGATGAAGATGATCGCGCCGTCGGCCAGCTACGTCGGCGAAGGCGAACTCGCGCGCATCGTCAAGATCTGCCACAACGTGTTCCTCGGCGTCGTGATCCAGTCGCTGGCCGAGATCACGGTGCTGGCGCAGAAGGCCGGCGTGCCGCGCCATGCCTTCCTCGAGTTCATGAACCAGAGCGTGATGGGCTCGACCTTCTCGCGCTACAAGACCCCGGCGCTGGTGAACCTCGATTTCAAGGTCACCTTCACACCCAAGCTGCTGCGCAAGGACCTCGACCTCGGCCTGGACGCCGCGCGTCACTTCGAGGTGCCGATGCCGCTGGCCTCGCTGACGCGCGACATGGTGCAGACCCTGATCGGCAACGGCATGGACGAAGAAGATTTCGCCAAGCTGATCGTGCTGCAGGCCAGGGCGTCGGGGTTGGAGCTGCGGTCGGAAAACGTTGCAGTCGACGATGGGCTGGGTGGATGATCGACCTCACAAGGAGATGACATGAAGCGTCGTTGGCGTTGGGTGGCCGCCCTGGCAGTCGGTGTGCTGTCGTCGTCGTGGGTTTTTGCGCAGGAGTTTCCGAACAAACCGGTCAGGATCGTCGTGCCGTTCACCGCTGGCAGCGCCACCGACATCCTCGCGCGCACGGTCGGGCAGAAGCTCTCGGAGCTCTGGGGCCAGCAGGTCGTGGTCGACAACCGCGCGGGCGCGGGTGGCACGATCGGCGCCGGCATGGTCGCCAAGGCGCCGCCGGACGGCCTCACGCTGATGGTCCATTCGGCAGCCCAGGCGGTGAACGCCTTCATCTACCCGAGCCTGCCCTACGACACGCTGAAGGACTTCGTCCAGGTCGTGCCGCTCGCCGGGCAGCCGAACGTGCTGGTGACCGCGCCGGCCAGCGGCTACAAGACGGTGGCCGACCTCATCGCCGATGCGAAGAAGAAGCCGGGCGGCCTGAACTTCGGCTCGGCCGGCATCGGCAGCGGCACGCATGTCAACGGCGAGAAATTCAAGCTCGCCGCAGGCATCGACGTCGCGCACATCCCCTACAAGGGCACGCCCGAGGCGCTGACCGACACGATGGCCGGGCGCATCGCGTACTTCTTCTCGCCGATCTCGGCCGCACTGCCCCATGTGCGCGACGGCAAGCTCATTGCCCTGGGCGTCAGTTCCGCGAAACGTTCGAGTGTGCTGCCGAACGTGCCGACCATCGCCGAGTCCGGGCTGCCGGGCTTCGACTACAACCTGTGGGTCGGCGTGTTCGCCCCGGCGGGCACGCCGGCCGAGGTGGTCGAGAAGATCAACCGCGACGTCAATCGCGTGCTGCGCGAGCCCGAGGTCAGGGAACGGATGACGGCGCTGGGCGCCGAAGCGATGCCGATGACCCCGGCCGAGTTCGACAAGTTCATGCGCCTCGAGATGGACGACGCCGCGAAGGTGGTCAAGGCGGCCGGCATCAAGGTGCAGTAGCCAGCGCAAGCCCGCGCGTGCGGCTGCCGCCGCACGCCTGTCGCGCCGCCGCCGCGGGCCGCGGCGCTGGTGGGCAACCTATCATCCGCTCATGTTCGCGGCACCTTCGATCCAGGAAGCGCTGGTTGAACTGGCCCGCGCCGCCAAGCGCGCTGTCGCTGGCTGGTGGGGCATCGTTCGCCTAGGAGCGCAACTGCTGGAGATGGCGCTGACGCCGTCGACCTACAGCGGCGAGGCCTGGCGCAACCTGGCACAGCACATCGTGCAGGACACGACGCCGATGCTGGCGTGGTTCACGGTGCTGACCACGCTGATCAGCCTGATCGTGATCCGCATCGTGATGGTCACGGCAGTCAGCTACGGGCTGACGCAATACGCGTTGGAGATGGTGGTGCGGGTCCTGGTGCTGGAGCTGATCCCGTTGACGGCGGTACTGTTTGCGGCACTGCGCTGCACGATTCCCAATGCTGCGGAAGTTGCGGCGCTGCGTCCGCATGAAGGCTGGGAGACCTCGGTGAGCGCGGGGCGTGAGCCGCTGCGCCGCGAGGTCCTGCCGCGCGTGGTGTCCGGCCTGTTCAGCGCGCTGATGCTGGCGGCCGTGAGCTGCACGGTGACGTTGGTGGTGGCCTACCTGTCGGTGTACGGGCCCGTGACATCGGGCCTGGCGGCCTACACGCGCACCGTGGGCCATGTGTTCAACCCCGCCGTCTCGCTGATCCTCGGCCTGAAGATCGTCTTCCTCGGCATCGCGGTCGCGCTGGTGCCGATGGCCGCGGTGCTCGACGCTGCGCCCACCCGACGCCGCGCGACGAGCGCCGAGTTGCGCGGCCTGGTGCGGATGTTCGTCGTCATCCTGCTGATCGAGGCCGCCTCGCTGGTCGGCAACTACTATTGATGGATCAGGCCACGCCCAGCGACCCATGAAGGACCCCGTTCCCCCCGCGATGCCCGCACCGGTCGCTCACCTGCAATTCAAGGCCGCCCTGCTGCTGGCGTTGTTTGTGCTGCTGGTGGGCGGCACCGCGCTGTACCTGATGTATGCGCGCGGCACGTTCGAGAGCACCCAGCGGCTGGTGCTGGTGGCCGAAGATTCCGAAGGCGTGAGTGTCGGCATGGACATGACGTTTGCGGGGTTCCCGATCGGCCGCGTGCGCCGCGTCGAGCTGGCCGAAGACGGCAACGCGCGCATCGTCATCGACGTGCCGCGCAAGGATGCGCGTTGGTTGCGAACCTCGAGCATGTTCACGCTGGTGCGCAGCCTGGTCGGTGGTGCCGCCCTGCGGGCCTACAGCGGCGTGCCGACCGACCCGCCGCTGCCCGATGGCGCCGAGCGCAAGGTGCTGATCGGCGACACGGCCGCCGAGCTGCCGCGCCTGGTCGCGTCGGCGCGCGAGCTGCTGCAGAACCTGGCGCAACTGTCCGCGTCCGACGCGGCGCTGGCCACCAGCCTGGCCAACCTGCAGGCACTGACCGACAAGGCCAAGGGCCCGCGTGGCGTGATGGGGGTGCTCGGCAGTGAATCCGACGCGCAGAAGGTCAGCACGGCGCTGGCGCGCGCCAACGCCTTGCTGGCGCGGCTGGACAGCATGGCGGCCAAGGCCGACGCGCAGGTCCTGGGCCCCGACGGGCTGGTGCGCGAGGGCCGCGCGACGATCGTCCAGCTCGGTGCCCTGCTGGCCGATGCCCGGGCTTCGCTGAAGCAGGTCGATGCCGTGCTGGCCGAGGCACAGGGCGTGGCGACCAATGTGCGCTCGGCCACCACCGACCTCGGTGCGCTGCGCAGCGAAGTCGACGCCACCGTGCGCAAGGTCGAACAACTGGTCGACGAGGTCAACCGCAAATGGCCCTTTGCCCGCGATACGGAGTTGAAGCTGCGATGAGCGGGCAGCGAGGCTCGCTGGCGATGCGCTGTGCCGCCGTGGCCGGGATCGTCGCAGCGCTCGCGGCCTGTGCCGGTGGCCCGCCCCCGCCCGATTGGCAGGCCAATGCGAAGGCCTCGATGGACCAGGCGGTCGCGGCCTACCTGTCGGGTGACAGCCCCGCCGAGGCCCGGGCGTTCGAGCGTGCGCGCGAGCAGATTGCGCGCACGGGCCGGCCGGACTGGGTGGCGCGGGCCGAGTTGATGCGCTGTGCGGCTCACGTCGCGAGCCTGGTGTTCGAGCCGTGCCAAGGCTTCGAGCGCCTGCGCAACGATGCCGCCCTGCCGGAGCGCGCCTATGCACAACACCTCGCCGCCCGCGCGCTGTCGCGCGAAGACATCGAGCGCCTGCCGCCCGCGCAGCGGGCCGTGGCCACGGCCGTTGCCGGCGGCGACGCGGCGGCTATCGACGTGCAAGGCATCGACGACCCGCTGTCCCGGCTGATTGCCGCGGCGGTGCTGTTCCAGGCCGGCAAGGCCAGCCCGGCGACGCTGGCGCTCGCGGCCGACACGGCCTCGGCGCAGGGCTGGCGGCGCCCGTTGCTGGCGTGGCTCGAAGTCCTGGCCATGCGCGCCGAACGCGCCGGCGCGGCCGACGAAGCGCAGCGGCTGCGCCGGCAGATCCAGTTGGTGCAAGGCGCCAGGTAGCACGCTCGACCCTAGCGGGTGGGTGGGTCCGCAACGAAGCCGGGTTGATTGGAGGGGAACGGCCGCGGCCTCACGTAGGCATAGGGGCTGGGAATGACGCCGGCGGCGACCAGACGCTCGTGGCTGTCGTATTCGAGTTGGGTGACCTGTTCCGGCGACGAACTGGCGCGCTCGAAACCCGTCCGGTGCGAGACCGACCACTCGCGTTGTCCGTGGCCGGTACCCAGACGGGCACCGGCGGCATCCGCCGCGGCGCTCTTCTCACGGGCCGGCGACTGCGCAGTCACTTCGCCGCTGGTGCCGGCCGCATCGGCAGCGCGGTTTTCGGAGCGGGCCGCGATCGGTGGGGAGGGCAGTGGGGTTACGGCAGAAGCCGGCGGCGCGACCACGCGCTCGCGGAACGCGGCGATGCCGATGACGCCGACGTTGCCGGGCCGACCGGTCTGCGCGGCGTAGGCGCGCTCGATCGGTGCGAACTCGAAAGCCGCGACCTCGGTGCCGGATTTGCGCCATCCGTTGATGTCGTAGGAGCGGCCGGCGTCGAGGACGTAGCCGACCTGGCGCCAATCGGCGGTCTCGCCGGAGATCACGTTGACGCCGTCGACGGACAGCACCACCAGCACCCTGGAGGGCGTGAGGTTGCGCAAGCGCACCGCGTACCGGGCGCCGGGGCGCCCGGGCACGAACAGGCGACCGTCCTTGGCGTAGGTCGTGACGACCTGCCCGGTGTCACGATCGAACACCTCGAGCGAGGCCAGGCCCTGGTGGGCCAAGGCGCCGGACGCGCAGCCGGCGAGTGCGAAGACGGCAGCGGCCGATGCGATGGTGCTGAGCAGTCTGCGCCGGGTGATCGCGGCGCTTCGATGGGTGTGGCTCATGGTGTGCCCCGTGGTGGATGTACAGGCTTGTACGCACCAGGGACCCGAGCGGGGTTAGACGAAGGCAAGACCCTTGCCCCGCAACGGCCGCCCACCGGCAACGGCCGACGGCCTCGCGGCGCGCGTGACGTCTTGCGTGAAGTCTCGCGTGAAGTCAGCCGCGCTGGTGCAGCTCGATCACGTTGCGATCCGGATCGCGCACGAAGATCCCCTGTGCGGCGGGGCCGAAGCGCACCGGCCCGCCACTGAGTGGGATGCCGGCGGCCTCGAGCCGCTCCTTGGCCGCCATGATGTCCGGGCACAAGAGTGCGAAGTGGGTGATTCCGGGGTGCTTGTCCGGTACATCCATCAGGACGTTCGGCTCGCTCGCGTTCGGCGCGTTGAGCACCAGATTCACTTCCAGTCCCGACGGGTGATCGAGGATCGCCACCGGTTCGGGGCCGATCGGGCCGGCGGTCTTGGTGAACCCGAGCAAGGCGTAGAAACGCACCGAGCGCTCGAGGTCGTGGACACGAATGCCAATGTGGGCCAGGCCCGTGATCGGGACGAGGGGGGGCTGCATCTGTGGGGCGGTCATGCTGTCTCCGGATCGGTGGGTTCAGTCTCGACCGCTGAGGTCGTCGGACTGCGCTCGCTGCGCGCTCGAGAATAGCGGCAAGTTGACCTGCGCGCAGCCGGCATTCGGCCAGAGTTACAGTAGCCGACGCATCGGCCAATGACTGCATCCTCCCGCACCGAAGCCCAGCGACGCGCCGACGAGGTTCGCGTCTTTCGGGATGAACTCGCGCGCCTGGAGCGCGACGGCGTGGTGCAGCTGGACCCGGCGCAACGGGCCGCCATTGCGATCCACCACGACGCCCTGCTCGCGGGGCTGTCGCGCAGTTTCGACATCGACCGCGACGCGAAATCCAAACAGCTGTCGCTGGGGATGCGGATGGCCTCCTTCGTTGGCGCGCTCGCGCTCGCCGCCAGCGTCTTCTTCCTGTTCAACCAGTTCTGGGGGTATTTCTCGACGCCGGTCCAGGTGGTCGTCCTGGTGACGGCGGCGGTCGGGTCCTTCCTCGCGGCAGCGTGGATCGACCTGCGCGATTCGACGGGCTACTTCACCAAGCTGGCCGCACTCGTCGCATTCGTCTGCTTCGTGCTGAACATCGTCATGCTCGGGCAGATCTTCAACATCACGCCCTCGGACAAGGCCTTGCTGCCATGGGCCGCGTTTGCGCTCCTGCTGGCTTACAGCTTCGACCTGCGGCTGCTCCAGGCGGCCGGCGTCCTGTGCCTCGTCGCCTTCATCTCGGCGCGCACCGGTACCTGGAGCGGCATGTACTGGATTCACTTCGGCGAGAGGCCAGAGAACTTCTTTCCCGCCGCGGTCGCCATGTTCCTGGTACCGCGGGTTTTCGACCATGCGCGGTTCACTGGCTTTGCGGCCCTCTATCGCATCTTCGGCATGCTCGCGCTCTTCTTGCCAATGCTCGTGCTGGCCAACTGGGGATCGTTCAGCTATCTCGATCTGGACCGCCGCCTCATCGAGGGCTGCTACCAAAGCCTGGGCTTCCTCGGCACGGCAGCGTTGATCTGGCACGGCACGCGCAACCGCTGGAGTGAGGTGGTGAACACGGGCGTCACGCTGTTCGTGATCTTCCTCTACACGAAGCTCTTCGACTGGTGGTGGGAGGCGATGCCCAAGTACCTGTTCTTCCTGCTGATGGGGCTGACGGCGATTCTGCTGTTGCTGGTCTTCAAGCGCTTGCGCAAGGTGAGCGCATGAAGTGGACTCGTCGAACCACGTTGATCTCGGGCCTCGCAATCGTCGGCCTTGCCAACGCGGTGGCGCTGGGAGGCGCGGCCTACAACCGCAATGGCGAACCGCAAAGCACACTGAGCCTCTCGGAGCGCGAGCTTCGGCCTCCCTACGTGTGGACGGGCCGCAAGGAAAACAGCGGGCTGGCGCTGCGTTTGCAGTGGCGTGTACTGGAAAGCGAGCAGACCGACGCCGGCCTGTCGCGCATGGCTGGCGATGGCCCAGGCATGCCTGCCTGGCTGGACGAGCCGAAGATGGCGTCACTCGGCTTCGACGTGAAGGCTTTTACTGGGCCTGCGGAGATGGATCGGCAGTCGGCCTACCAGCGCCAGCTGCCCCGCGAAGTGTTCGTGGTCCTGGAGTTGGACGGGGCGGCGTATCGCTCGGCGCTCGAACGCGCGGCGAGCGCGGCAAAGGCGTTGGCGACGAAGAACGAGCGCGGCGGTGGCCAGAAGGCCGCCGACGAGTTGATGGACCGCGAGAGCCACCGGAGCAGCCGGCTTTTTGCCGTCGATGCAGGGCTCGACCGCGAGGCTCTGCGCAGCCGGTTTCCCGATCGCGCCCAGTACGCGATCGTGCGCGGGCAAGTCCGCCCGGCGTGGGTTCGTCCGGAGGGCAGCAGGGCCGTCGGCACCATTACTGGATTGAGCGCGGCAACGATCAACGTGCCTCTTGAGATGCACGGCGCTTTCGAGGGCGTGGCACCCAGCAGCCACCCTGCGCCGACGGGGGCCGGCAAGCAGTTCGAGGCCAGGGTCGCCTTTGGTCAGAGGCTGGAGCCCTGGCTCGTTTCGGCTGCGGCGCGATGAGTCCGTCGGTTGACGTTGGCACCGCTGCCTCGGCGGGCCTGCGAACGGAGTGCTGGTGCCGGGGTGCCAGCCTTCGACGCAGAATGCACGGGTCACAGCGAAACCCTGCAACGCGAACTTCGCCACCATGAGCGACTGGCTCCTCGACTTCAACCCGCACTCGACGCCCGTTCCTGGTGCCGGCGCCAGCGCTGCTGCATCCGCCGTCGGTGGCGACTGGTCCCCGAGGCTGCAAGCGGCCAGCGGCGACGATGCGGCCCTGCTGGCCTTGATGCGCGAGGCCTCGCCGCTCGACGTCAAGCTGGCCGCCCTTGCGGCGCTGTGCACCGAAGCGGCGCTGAAGTCGGCCGAGCGTGAATTCCGTGACCACGACCGCCGTGTCCATCGGCTCGCCAAGCAACGCTACGAACTCGCGGTGGCGCAGCGCAAGGGCCGCGCCCGGGCCGCCGAGTTGATCGAGGACGCGAAGGCGTTGTCGCAGGAAGCGCTGATTCCACTCAACCGCCTGGTGGATATCGACCGCGCCTGGTCAGCGCTGGACGCCGAGCTGCTCGACGCCGAGCAACGCGCCGAGTACGCAGCCCTGATGGCGCAACTGGCAGCGCTCACGCGCGAGCGTGCCGACCAGCCGCTGAAGCTCAGGCGCTGGACCGAGCAGGCGCGCGACGCCCTGGCGGGCTTGAAGACAGCCTGCGCCGAGGCCGCGGCCGGCGCGCAGGACCGCCACCCGATCGCCGCCGCCGGCGCCGCGGCGCGAGCCGCCATCGACGCGGCACCCCCCGAGGCGGCCAGCTCGAGGCTGCTCGACGAATTGGCCCGTGCCTTGGACCTGTGCCCGCAACTCGAGGAACGCCTGTCGGTGCTCGAAGGTGACTCGCGCGGCCTGGGCGAGCGCTGGGCCCAGCTCGCGCCACTGGCCGACGCCTCACTCGACGAATTGCTCCAAGCGCGCCTGGCCCGATGGCAGCAGGCCCAGGAGCAGATGGGCGAGCAGCGGCGCACGGAGCGGCGCGAGCGTGACCAGCAACGCCAGCGCGCAGTCCGGGAGCAGCGCAGCCAGGCACTGTGTGCGGTGCTGGAACTCGCCGAGGCCGCGCTCGCGGCCGGTCAGCTCGCGCCGACACACGGCCACCTGGTCGAGATCGACAGGCTGCTCGCCGGCGGCGCGTCTGCCGGCGTCCTGCGCCAGCGCATCGATACCTTGCAGGCCCAGGTTGCGCAGCTCAAGGGCTGGCAGCACTGGGGTGGTGGGCGGGCACGCGACGAACTCGTCCAGCAGGCCGAGGCGTTGGCGGCGGCGACCAACGGCGGCCCCGCCGATGCGCTCGCGGTCAAGCTCACGACCAAGCAGCAGGCCGAACTCATCGATGAAATGCGTGCGCGATGGAAAGAGCTCGACCGCCTGGGCGGCGCCACCAGCCGCTCGTTGTGGCAGCGCTTCGACGCCGCGCTGAAGACGGCGTACGAGCCGGTGGCCCGGCAGGTAGCAGTGCAACGGGCCGCGCGCGCGCAGAACCTGCTGGCACGCGAGCGGCTCCTCGGTGAAATCGAGGCCACGCCGCTGCCGAGCGTGGACGAGGGTGCGCAGGCGCCCGACTGGCGCGCGCTGGCCGCGGCGCTCGATCGCTTCCAGCTCGCATGGCGCAAGCACGGGCCGATCGAACACACCGTGCCGCACCAGGCCCGCGGCCCGCTCCTCGAGCGCCTGAATTCGGCCCTGCAGCGGCTCGAGGCGCCGTTGCAGGACGCGCGGCGCGTCGCTCGCCTGCAGCGCGAGCGGCTGGTCGCGCGGGCCCAGGCGCTGACCGCCGAGGCCGGAGCTGGCGCCCAGGGCCGCGACCTGGTCGACAAGGCGCGCGAGTTGCAAGCGCAGTGGCAGCAGCACGCCCAGGCGCTACCGCTGGCGCGCGCCGACGAGAACGCGCTGTGGCTGGACTTCAAGACCGCGATCGACGGCGCCTTCAGTGCGCGCGAGGCCGCCTTCCAGGCGCGCGACGCGGAGTTCAGGGCCCATGGTGCCGAGCGTGCCGCACTGATCGAACGCCTCGAGAGCCTGGGCGCCGACACGCCGGCCGCCCAGCTCAAGCGCACGCTGGCCGAGGTCGACGCGCTGTGGCAACGCGCCGGGCCTGCGCCGCGCAGCGAGGCGCAGGCGCTGGAAGCGCGCTTCCGGCAGGTGCGCGACGTCGTGCGCCGGTGGCTCGCCGGGAGCGCCGAGCGGGCCTGGCACGCCACCTGCGACGCGCTGCAGGCCAAGCTCGCGCTGTGCGACGAACTGGCCGGCCGCGCGGACTCCGCCGACGCGAAGGCCGAGGTCGCATTGCGCTGGTCGGCGCTGCCCGCATTGCCGGAGCCACTGGAACAGGTCTTGGCGCTGCGCGCGGGCCTGCCGGGCGCCAGCGCACGGGGCGGCGACGGGCCCCTCAAGGCGTCCACCGACGAACTCCTGCTGCAACTCGAGGCCGCGTGGGGGCTGGACTCGCCACCGGCCATCGAGTCCGCGCGGCGCCAGCTCAAGTTGCAGGCGATGAAGGCGGCGCTCGAGACGCGCTGGCCGGCGGCAG
>Ga0315288_10008438_pt1 | contig 12997 bp, 21 predicted proteins | sample YL17G11_20_MG_FD_203454 | JGI IMG/M metagenome (GOLD analysis project Ga0315288, IMG submission 203454) | Sediment microbial communities from Yellowstone Lake, YNP, Wyoming, USA - YL17G11_20 | ecosystem: Environmental > Aquatic > Freshwater > Lake > Sediment | place: USA: Wyoming | collected...
TCCTTTGGTATTAGCGCGTAATCGGAAGCAAGCAACGGAAAGGGCTGAGGAGGTCACGGACTCTCTTGGCATGGAGCCTACCGTGCGGAAGCGGTGGTTTCCTGATGAAATTGAGCGGGATGGAATAAGTGTCTCTGGCGAGGATTAACTTGCTGGTAAGGAAGCAATTATGCAGTTGTTCCGGGGTAAAAAGAAAGAAACTCGCAGGGTTGTTGGAAGGGAGCTTATGATGGAGAATAGTCCAAATTCTATCGATACGTCTTTGAGGGATGCTATAAGGCGTTTGGAAAAGGTGGATCGGACACTTACACAGGTGACTGCTGACTTTGGGGCTGCGGTCAAAGCTATGATGGCAGAAACCTTAGAGATACGCAGTAGTCTGAATACCTTACTGAGTGCAAGACTTGCTTCCCTCAGAGCTCAACTTAATGAATTGCAGTTGGTAAGTTCTACGATGCCTATGGAATCTGTATCTATGCTAGAGTCTCCGCAAGAATTGGAAACCCTGGAATCAGAAGATCCTAGATTGGAAGTTGCTGAAAAACCGGAGGAAACTAGAAGTGAGATGGACATCAGTGGAGCTTTGAAACGTCGGGTCCAGGGTTTGAAGAATGAAGGAAAACGTCCTCTTCTATGAGTGACGATTCTGCTTATTCTATGATAATCGACCTTGCGTAACCCCGCTCAAGACTTGTATACTTAGCCCGTCTGCTGGAGCAAAACTTAGGCTACTAAGTATTGCAGTAGATATTGTAGAGTTTGAGGGGGTCTACGCTGGTTATGGTGATGCCCTTCACCAAAAATGATAAGGTCGAAAATGGTGCTCCTCTGCTCTTCCAGACGTAGACCCCTCTTTGATAGGAGGCGTCCCACGATGCCAGATGAATCAACGCGCTTGTTGACGATCGGAGAAGTTGCGAACATATTTAGTGTACATCCAAATACTGTGCGAATATGGGGAGATAGTGGGGTATTGCCGGTAATACGCCTTGGAAATAGACGAGATCGGAGATTTCGCCAGAAGGATGTTGCGGCCTATATTAACAAGCACTATGAAGGAGGAGAAGAACATACTGGCAAACAAATGATTGAGGATGTCATCGGTGGGGAAGGGAGATAGACCGTGATATGGTATTTGGGAGTATACATATTGGGTCTAGTCACAGGTATTTATATCGGTAGCTCGAAAGTTCGTACAAAAGTCAATGATGCATTCAAGAGCTGGCAGGATAAGATCAGAGAAAAGAAACACCGCGATAAACAAGAAGCAGAATCCGGTAAAGAGAATAAGCCACCTATGATGTAGCTGGGTGGTTTTCTTATTTTTAGGAGGAACTTTGTCACGTCCTGATGTGTTTGGTAACAGGAAGGATTGGGATCGATGGTTCGGGGGGACGCAGTCGGTGGAGCGAACTCGTCGTAGAGATGTCCCTGAGAAACGGCGTTGCCGGGTGGTCTATAAGCAATTTCAAACTAGTGTCATTGCAACTAGCAAACACGATGCGGTTGCCAAAGCCATGGGTCGGGATGTCAAATGGGAACGTATCGGCTTTATTGGTGACGAAAACTGTGAAGTGACAGTGGATGAAGAATCCGATTAAGATCCCTAAATTCGTTCGGTTTAATAAAAGGGATGTCTCAAAAGGGCAGATCGAAAGTAGTTTAGTTATTCAGCTCGGTCAGGCTCGGGTAAAACGGCGTAGTCTGCGATGGTTCAATTTCTTTGCCATGTTGCCTTTGTGGGGTAACCTGCTTTTCTATATTGAAGGTAAACGGGAAGAAAAGGATATCGACAAAGGCAAGATAGAGCAGAGGGTGGGAACGGACAAAAAGAACAAGAAGAAAGGCAATAAACGTGGGAAAACCAAGGTCAAAAAACGCTAGAACCTTCCTGTTCGCGGTATTGGGGGTACTAGTCCTCTGTGTTATCGCGGAAATCATTTTCGTCGTAACAAAGTGATGATGGTCATAGGGGGCACATGTCTCGTCCTGGAAGCCCGCGTCGCCGGGAAGATTCCGCTGAATATATGCGGAAATTCCAAATCCTTGTGGATGAAGGGTTTACTGCTAATGAGGCATGGTACATAGCACATACTAATATTGAAGCTCCTCCTATCATTAGACTGCGTGATTCACGCATTGAGCTTATCAATTCATATGTCGATAGCGGATACAGCCGGGGCGCATCCATAGCAGAAGCGAGAAGCTATGTTAGAGTTCGTGGGGAGACGGTTGATACTTGGGAGCGATTGAATGCAGTGTATCCTCGCCGTGGGATGCCACCACCACCTCCTCGTGAAGAGCCTGTTGAACCCGAAACAGAAGTGCCTCTAGTGGTGGAACGGCCACCGCAAGAACCCGGTTTATGGCGACGCATAATGCGCAGGGTGCCATTGGTCGGGAGATGGTTTCAATTTATGAGACAACGATAGGATTGGGGGCGGCTATGCTTGTAGAGTTTGCTCGTCCATTGCCGGATCATTTAGTTCGTCAGTCTCGGCCTTATCATAATTCCAGAGCCTCAAAATCCCGATCTGTTAGAGTTGTCTCCTGTCATCCCCTTACAATTGAAACTACAAGTGGATCTATCCCTATTGGAACATTGGCAGATTTTCTTGCTTTTCTTGGTAATCACAATACTATTATGGCGTGTCCACTACGGACGTTTTATGAATTCCTTGATGGGTTATTGGATCTGGAAACATTCCTTAAAGATAGATGTATTGTCGATGGAACATCAAGGCTGGTCATTGGTGACCGCGAAGGTTGTTATCTGTGGTGTCGTATGAGCAATGTATGGGGAACGGTATATTGTACCGATGAATCCATCCCGTTGAAACAAGCGGAAACTAGGTACTTAAAGCTTATCCGTGACCTTAATGTTCATGGATGGCATGTCGATAAGCTTCAGCCTCCAGGTAAAATGGCCACTGACATGATGCGTCAATTGTGTGCGATGAATGCCTTGCCGGATATCGGCAATGGGGAAATTGAATCTTTACATCTTGAGCGTGCCTATAACGCATTCAAGGGCTCTCGCATGGAAGCGGCGATATTAGGTTCCTTTAATGAATCCTATAACTTTGATATGAATTCCAGCTTCATGTCTATTATGAAGGATCTACCATCGCTTAAGCGTATGTTCGTGGAATGGGCAGATTCTCCGGTATATCAGAAAGATGCAATTATGGGATTTGTCTATTGTTGGGTATCGATACCTGAGAATATGCCTATTGGTATTAATGCCACTAGACTTAGCATCGGTAGCGATTCCAGGATGTTCTTCAATGTGGGAGAAACTGAAGGCTGGCGTACTAAAGACGAAATCGATTTGATAATGAAATATGATCTGGGAAAGGTGGAAATCATTGAGGGTAGTTGGGGGTTCGCGGCTACGGAGGTTCCAACTCCCTTTGCCCCTATGGCTATGACGGTGGATGAACTTCGACATCATGAAAATCCTGATGTGAGAAGTTTGGCAAAGACTATTGCTGCTGCAGCTTGGGGTAAATTTGCTTCTGAGTATCCTGGGAATACGTTGTGGAATCCTATGTATGCTGCGGAGATTACGGCTAAGGTGCGTTGCAAATTGGTGGAACTCGCTTTGGCTAGGTCTAAAGACTTGATTGCGTTTACTGTCGATGGTATAGAATCGCAAAGCAATTTTCCTAGGTGCCAAATATCAACGGAGCCAGGCAAATTCAAGGTGCAACATCGACGGTCTTTGTATAGCCTATCCGATTTCTATCGCCTCGATCCTAATGAATCATATTCGTGGGATATCTGTGATACCGGCGTAGTAATCCGTATGTCTAAAAGTATTGGATATGTGGCAAATAATGGAGGAATGGTTGGTGATCCTTTGGATCCCATTATTGTGCCTTTCGGCTCGTCAAAAAGACCGTGCCCGCGTAATCTAACATGGAAGGATTTGGAGCATGGGACAATTCCTTTGAAGCCTCCAACCCCGGAGGAGTGTCTAGAGCTCATGTTGTATAGGAATGCCTTTTTGGGAGACATAATGTGATGTCAGAGTATCATTTTGCTTGCCCAGATTGTTTAGGCATGATGGAGAAGCACATGGTTTATTATATCGATTGCAGTAGCAGCAATATGGGGGTGGTTTCGGTACAAGCGTGGGTATGCAAGGGTTCATGTAATGAAGCTCTGAAAAAGAAATCCTCTGATGTAGAAGATGCTTTAGGCAAGATCGGATTGTAAGATGCGAATTTTGGCTTTGTTTGTGCTTGGCATATTGGTTGTAACGTGTTTTGTGTTGTTGGGTGTGCGACGGAGCGCTGGGGACGATGATGTCACTGATCCAAGTGATGTGGAAACGATGTGGCGTAACAAGAAGGATGTTGATCCTGATTAAATCCAATGGCAAGGATTGTGATAGGTAATCGAATACTTGAAATTCCTGGGGTGCTAGGCGATCGAATCGATTTCCCGATATCTCCTGAGGCTTTGGTAGTCTTTGATCCTAATATGCTAACAAGGGTCTTGGAGATCGTTAAGGATATTGTTATCGATGCTCAGCCTTTGATAGATGTTGTCAAATTGCCTAAGGTATTCCACGAATCGGCTATTCGGTTCGATATCATCAAAGGAAAGGATTTCAATGACGAAGCTATTATGCGCTCATATCTTAAGTTGGAACGTAGCTATTGGGAATTCCGTTACAAGATCGAGGCATTCGGATGGTTCTGTCAATTTCATAGCACCATCAAAGCGTTCAATGGTCGGGTGGGGTCTCAATGGTTCCGGCTTTATGAAATGGTCAGGGGACCGATCCCCGTAGATTTTCCGAAGACGGTATCCTTTTCAGTCATGATAGAAAATGTTGGAAGTCATAGAGTATCCAAGTATAAACGCAAGGTGATTTCGGAATTCTTTAGGGAACACCCTGAGGCGATTATGCAATTACTTAAAAACGAAATCCCTCCAGGTATTCCGATACGTGAAGAGATTGGGCTTAATTATGAGCTTTTTTTGCGGGAGGCAATGCGACAGGCTATTGTTAAACGCGGAGTGTAGGATGGAGGAGATATGTTAAACCCCGTTTCGGCTTTGTGGGGTATTGCTGCGCTAACAGTAATGGTAAACATGGCAATACTAGGCAATTGGGTATGTACATGTAATGTTTCTGTGCTAGTGAATGTACTGTTATGCTTAGCCATTTTAGTAATAGGAAGTATTACGTCTGGACTATGCGCGGTATTGGCCCAGGCACATGGTGCTCACGATAATGCGGACAAGTTGGAGTATTGATTGTCTTACCCGGCGCGGATGGCTGTAGCAGCGGGGGCATTTGGCGGCGGCGCGATGGTCTATCATTTGGCCACTGATCCAATGGTAGCGGTTTTAGCTTTAATTATAGGATGTAGTGTCTTTGGGATGATTGCGTTTAGAGTGTGTCTTGCGCCGTGGAATAACGCCTGAGGAGTGATGCAAATGGATCTAGTACAGATACAAAATCCCAGGACAGGTCTTTGGATTAAGATTGATAGGGAATTCAGTATTCTTATGGAACGTAGTGATACGTCAGATCCATTTCCAGGGATCCCGATAGTAGCGGATCGACATCGGGATGTAGAAATAGGGAAATGGCGACCTGTTGATTGGCACAATCCGTACCTTCCTGAAACCACTCGCGTTTCAAGTATGGATACGAGGGAACTTGTTGAGGTTTTTGAAGAGGGTGCTACGGAAATGCTTAAAGTGCGAGAGCAGATGCTTATCGCCAGCAAAGAAGAACTGTTGAAAATCATGAGCCGATTTTGGGATGTTATCAATACGATGGGGACTGGTACGATATGATCTATAAGAATTTCAAAATAATCGCTTATCCTCGCGTCATTGAGGCTTCGTGTTCAAAATGTCATACGGATTTGAGGGAGGTGGATAGTGGCTGGGTTTCCTCAGCTCTGTTTTGTCCTAAGTGCGAGAGTGTCTTTGTATTGAAGCTTGTTAAGGTGCCGGATAGCGTGGTCAATTCGGGTTGGATGACGAGGGCAAGGGTGCGTGCGAATAAGGCGCTGGAGGCCGACTGCATAGACCGTGTTAGAGCGTGGGCGGAGGGCAACCTGCCAAGCGGTTCACTAGAGCAGTTGAAATCTATTCTTGGTGGCACAGAGTGAGCTCCCATTTCCTGATCGGGTGGGCTGTGAGAGAGCGCGGCCTAACTCACAGCCCCCTCAGGATTAGAATATAAGGAGGACTTCGTGGCTAGATCTGATGACGGAATGATTCGTATTTGTGAACCGGAAATTGGAGACGCTGAACGGAAATATGTGCTGGAGGCTCTGGATGAGGTGGAACTCTCAGGGCATGGACGGCATGTGGCACTTTTTGAGAAGAGATTGGCAGAGTATATTGGCGTCAACCATGCGGTTCTTGTGCCCAATGGTACGATAGCGCTTCATCTGTCATTGGCTGCTATGGGAATTGGCCCTGGTGATTACGTCGTGTTGCCCAGTCAGACCATAGCGGTCTGTCTTTTTTCGGTAATCCAACAGGGTGCTATTCCGATTATCATTGACGTGGACCCAGACACTTGGGTTATGGGCACGGAATTAAGTAGGGCTATGGATTGGATCCAAGATGATGCAAAGGGTGCGCAGGGGAAAAAGTGTGTGTTTATGCCGGTTCATATCTTCGCGGGGATCCCGTGTGATATGAACTATATCAGAGCAGCGCAGCAGGCTCTTAGTGATGGGGTGCCCTTGGTGGATGTGCGGGTATTGGAAGACTGTTCGGAGGCATTCGGGAGTCTTTACAATGTCCGTAATTCAAAAGATCCCCGATGGTGTAGAGTTGGGTCGATTGGAGATGCCGGTACTTTTAGTTTCTTTGCAAATAAAACAGTCGCATGTGGGGAGGGTGGTGCGATTACCACAGATAGCGATATCTTAAACCAACAACTGCGCTACAAACGCAATTGTGCTTATGGTAAAGATCCTGTGATGAAATTCCTCGCGGATGATTTGGGATTCAACTATCGTCCTTCAAATTTCATTGCATGTATGGGACTTGGGCAATTGGATCATGTAGATCAGCTTTGTCAACGACGGCTGGAATTGAATCATTGGTATAAACAAATGTTGAGCGCTGAATTTACAGTGCAGCAAGTCCCTGGTAATTGCGATCCGGTGCCGTGGATGACGGCGATTCTTGTCCCACGGAAACATGGTGTCAGTCAACGTGATCATCTCATGCAATATCTTTCTGAGAATGGCATAGAGACTAGACCAACATTCCCGCCTTTAGGGGATCATGGACTTATAAAGAAACTCAACATTTTCACAGTCAATCTTGGGGAGACTGTTTCTCGACGGATATGGGAGGATGGCGTGATTTTACCCAGTGGAGGTAGCCATCTGACTCTTTCAAGGATCAATTATATATGCGATACGGTGAATGCGTTTTTGAGGTAGTCGCCGATGGATCATAGGAGGATCATGACTCGCAAATTGAAGCTCCCTGATGGTAGTGAAGTGGAAGGGACTGCGGTGGAATTTATCACAACCAAAGAGGAATTCAATGAGTATCAGTTGTTGGATGGGAAACGAATGCGGGTAAAGGGCGTAGTAACAAATATATATAGGTTAGATCAGCAAAGGGATGTTGATGGAAATCCGGCGCTGTTCATAATGACTCATAATGTGGTTGTGGTGGAATAATGCGAGAAATAATTGGAAACCTATGGGATTTTCATACTAAGGGCAGATGGGTTGTAGTGCCTACTAATGGGGATGTGAATAGACGTGGGGAAGCAGTGATGGGTCGGGGAGTGGCATATCAGGCTCGTATGAAGTATCCGGGTATTGTGACGGATCTTGGACACTTGCTCAAAACGCATGGCAATCATGTATATCCCTTGACCAAATACCGAATGTTTAGCTTTCCGGTAAAAGTGCATTGGTATTTGATGGCAGATTTGCGACTTATTGCTTTGAGCTGTGATGAACTAAGGAAAGTGTTTGAAGTGGCTGCCAATCGCCGTGGAGATCATATGGCCGAAACAATATTGCAGATCGACAATGTGTATATTCCACGGGTCGGATGTGGGTTTGGCCAGCTGATTTGGAAAGATGTTTTCCCTATTTTGTCCGAACGGCTTAGCGACGATCGATTCATTGCCGTGTCTCAATCATATATAAAGGATGTTGTTGAATATGAGGATCCTGTGAAAGGGAAAACTGGTAAAGTAGCGAGGAGCCGTTGGGAAGGAGAATCGTGTGAAGGAAGCTCTTAAAATAGCTCGCCGTCTTATCCAGACCCTAGAAGGAATCGATGGGGAGCTTCGCACTATGCAACGTCGGGCAGAGAATGATCCAACGATACAGAAAAAGGCTATCACGGCATCTAAATCTATTAAGAGTGCTATCAAGCAATTAGAAGGATGTTTGAAGCAATAACGCGAGAAAGGAATAACAATGTCAAGAATTAAAGGAGTGGCTTCCGAAAGAATGTTTCCACGCATCCCATGTAGTGATGCGGAACATATGCGACGGAATGATATAAAGGTTGGGCATAAGTATACGAATGGAAAGGGGGCTATCCGAGAGGTAATAGCGGAAGGCCCTGAATTTAGAACATCTTTCGACCAGGAAGATTCCGATTGTATTCAATATCTGCAACTTGAACAGAACCGTGGTCCTAACAGGATAGGTGGTAAATACAACATCACTCGGCAACGGTTCGCAAATTGGGCTGTACGCGAGGAATAAACCTTGGTTGTTAGCACTGGGATCAACATAAAGGAATCTGAGGCTAAATTGATTATTGCGGCTCTTGCTCATGGGGAGCTCAATAAGCTACGGTTGCGTGGGGTTACTCCTCAGATTCTTTCTATGTGGGGAAATGTGCTGGAGTTTGTTTATGGCTATGAATCTAACTATGGTAAAGTGCCATCTGTGGATAGTGTATATATGTCCTTCGCGGATTTCCCGGTCTTTTCGGACGATAGTATTGATGTTGATTTCCTTATCGATCTTGTCATCGAAAACTATCGGAAGCTGAAGCTCCGAATCATGATGAGCAAAACGGCTGAGTTGTTGGAGATTAAGACTGTAGATGAAGTGGCGGGATTTATTCTGTCTCAATTGCCTAAGCTGGAATATAAGGGCTCGGCTCGGGCGACATTCATTGATCAGATTGCGGATGTTGCGATAACTAGATTTATGGAGGCTAAAGCGCTCGCGGATGCAGGAAAGATCGGAGGATTGCCGACTGGGATTCATTGCTTGGATGAAGAGGGTATATCGTATGAGGCTGGTGATTTCATACTGATCATGGGGCCGCCCTCGATCGGTAAGTGTGCATCGGGAAAGACTACGGTGATTGACACTACTACTGGGAAGCGGATAAAGATTAAGGATATTGTGGTTTCTAACACAGTTGTAAGTATGGATGAGGATATGAAACTAGTGCCTCAGAATTCTCCTATGCTTATTGATAATGGAATTGCAGATCTATATCGAGTAACAACCCGTAGCGGTAGAGAAATTGAACTTACTGCAAATCATCCTTTACTTACTATACATGGTTGGAAAATGGTATCCGAATTAAAAACGGGACGAGGATGGCATGGGGATTTCGGTGATTTTATAGCAGTGCCTCGGATATTGCCTTATTTTGGGCATAATGTAATAGAAGATTACAAATTGAAAGTTTTGGGATATGTTATCGCAGATGGATCGACAAGGAGTAATGCTATCCAATTCACAAAACGCGTAGATAATGACATTCTACGGGATTACATTAGATGTATTCAGCAATTTGGGGATAGATGTAATCAAAATGCGAAGGGGCAAGTATGGGTATTAGATCCTAAAGCTAGTAATATCTATTTATGGTTTGATGCAATTGGGATTATGGGATTAGGTTCACGGGAAAAGAAATTGCCAGAGTTTGTATTTGAACTTACTCCACGATGTCTAGGAATATTGTTGGCAGCTCTTTGGGATTGTGATGGGGAAGCAAGACCTGATTCTGAACAAACAGGGTATATAGCCTACTCGTCAACATCCGAGGAATTAATTAAACAGATGGCGCATCTATTATTACGGTTTGGTATATGGACTAGACGACGGAGACGGAGTATTGGTTGGGAATTGGATTGCCATCATGGTGAATCAATTTGTAAATTCTACGAGAATATTGGGCAATATATGGTGGGATATAAAAGACGGATGCTTGAGACATTGGTAATGCAAAAGCAGAGGGTGTTGGATAACGGTAATGAGATGGATACGTGTGATACATTCCCAAAAGCGATGTGGAATATTGTTTCTCAAGAAAGATCTCCATATTGTGCGATGCAATCAAGACATCCTGCGGGGGAAGTTGGTAAATGGCTTAAGACACGGAGCATAAGTCGGAAGATGGTGTCCAGATATGCTAAAAGGTATGAAACTGCGTTATTGGCTAAATATGCTAATAGTGACGTTCTTTGGGATCCTGTGGTATCAATAGAATATATTGGCAAGGGCCAAGTCTATGATTTATCGCTTATGAAGCATCACAACTTTGTTGCTAACGATATCGTTATACATAATAGTTGGGTATTGATTAAGAGCTGTGTGGCTGCATATGTTGTAGGTTGTCGAGTGATGTTCATAAGCCCTGAAATGCCAATGGAGGATGTGGCGAATCGTGCATATCCCATATTGGGAGGGCAGTTGGGATATAAGGGGTTATCTAGTGATGGGCTTAGTAAAGGGTATGGCATTGATATCAATAGTTACAAAGCATTGTTGGATACTTTGAAGAAACGTAGTGACTTTATTGTCGTGGATGATGTGGAGGGGGGTAATCTAACGGCGATTCGCATTGAAGGCTTGATCAAGGAATATAATCCTGATTTTATAGCTGCAGACACTTTGATGTTATTCCGTGCTTCAGATGGGAAAATGGGAGTGGATTGGCAACCGATGTTGGAAGTGGCTTACGATCTGAAATTCTTGGCAACCAGAACCGGGAAGCGAATTATGGCTAGTGCAGGAACGACGGCAGAGACATTTGATACTACAACGCCTGCGAAATTGTCAGATTTGGGGTTGTCCAAGAATGTTGGATATGCAATGGATCTATGCATATCTATGTCTAATTCAAAGATAGAGAAACATCGCAATTTGCGGGTTGCCAAGAAACGTAAGGGTAAGGGAATTTCAAAGATACTCCATATGCCTTTTGATCCTGATGTGGGGGTGATTGGGTGAGGAAAGTGGGAACACGAATACCCAAGGTGTCACAACAGATTGATTCGCGACAATACATAGAAGGATTGGGCCTGAAGATCGAACGCACCACAGGCGGAGAATTCTATTTGCGATGTCCCTTCCATGCGGATCGGAGCCCGTCGCTATGTGTCTCGGCCACCAAGCCTATTTGGTGGTGCCACTCTTGTGATTCGGGCGGCCACTTGTTCAAATTGGGGCAGTTGATGAGGGATCCTGCGTCGCAGATCGTGGATCATGTGGGGGAGGTGCAGCCGGAGCAGGAGATGAAGTACATCTCTTCGCTCAAACTGGAGGACTACCCCAGTCTTCCGAGCGCCAGGGATCTGAAATACTTCTTCGAGCACAACATCTCTACCAGGACGGTGGATCGGTGGGGCGTGAAGCGTACCAAGCTGTTTATTGTGTTCCCGGTGATTATGCATAGCGAGCTCAATGGGCTGGTACTGAGATCGTTGATCAAAGAGATCGAGCCACGGTATCAGAACCGGCCCACAGGCTTTCAGCGACGGGAGTATCTGTATGGCCACAATATGTATGAACCTACATTGACGGGAATGACTATTGTGACGGAGGGACCTTCGGATTGTATGAGGGTTTGGCAGGCCGGGTTCACAAGCGTGGTGGCGACATTCGGGGGTTACGTTACGGAGAAGCAGGTGGAGCTCATCAAAAGCCTAAGTTCCAGGACGTTGTTGTTTTTCGACAACGATGAAGCGGGGCTTCGAGCTTATGCCAAAGTAGGGGAAATCCTGTCTTTGATGGGTCGAGAAGTCTACGTGCCGGATTTCACCAAGTACCCGGAAAAGGGCGATCCTGCGAGTTTGAGTGATGATGTACTGGAAGAGGTGTTGGCTCAACCCATGTCGTATTTGCAGTATAGGATTGCTAATGCGAAGAAGGAATTTGTGATGCCATTTGGTAGAACGTAGGTTATGGATAGGATGATCGATATCAAAGAACATCCAGAAGCGCATCGGCATGGACGCGCATAGAGGACTAGATGGTCGTCCATACTGAGATGTATTGCATGGGCCGTGTGCCTGTGGTGGGTGGCATTAGAGAGGAGATGATTATGGCAATCAGAAAAGGCGCAGAAGCAATAAAGAAACGGAATGAGGTGGCGGCTAAATCTCAAGGACCTCTTATCCCCGAATTGGTTCTGACGGAGGATCTGGATACGGCTCTTTTTCGTATGCTGACCGAGGATCCGATAGATGTCGATATGCATGATATCAGCGAGGAGATTTCAGGGAGACCTCGGTTTGTGTATTGCCCTAGAGATGACGGGATTTCGTGCGAATACTGCGAAAATAGGGTCCCTCGACATCGGATCTTCATGATATGGGCCTATGTATATAAGATTTTGCATAATCAACAGAATAAAGACCGTACTTGGGCCGCTGAGAAATTGGGCAAGCGGGATGTGTATGCAGAGGTAATTGAAGATGTGAGACTCATCAAGCGCAAATTTGGCAAGGGTGGAGCCATGTATGCACAGTTTGAGGATAAGCTGGAGAATTATGGCACTTATACAGATAGAGACTATGCGTTAAAGCGTACTGGTGTACGGTATAGCAAGGATACTACTTATACATTGACGCCATTGGATGCATCTCCTCTATCGCCAAAGTTGATGGAAATCCAGGCTAACCTACCGGAATTAGAATTGGTGGCGAAGGGGATTGTGACGACGTTGAAGCCTCCGCAGAAAGATGGGCCATTAAAGAAACCTGCAACAGTATATCGGGAAG
>Ga0315288_10008439_pt1 | contig 12995 bp, 10 predicted proteins | sample YL17G11_20_MG_FD_203454 | JGI IMG/M metagenome (GOLD analysis project Ga0315288, IMG submission 203454) | Sediment microbial communities from Yellowstone Lake, YNP, Wyoming, USA - YL17G11_20 | ecosystem: Environmental > Aquatic > Freshwater > Lake > Sediment | place: USA: Wyoming | collected...
TGATTTCCTGGTTGATATCGGTTTGTCTCTGTGCGGCCCGGCGTGAAACTGCCCGGCGGCAAAGTAATAAGCGTGAGGATTCCTCGAATAGCATTTCGGCGAAAACCGCATCGATATCGGCACCTGAAAAGTAATCGCGCAACCGGCCTGTAATTAAGCCGGAATGCTGAAAATATCCCGCTATTTCGTGCATGTTTTTTTGATAAATCGAAACAAATAGTCGATAATATAAGTATATAGTCTTAGGGTTCTGTATGGGAGACAAGGCAGATGCGTTTGATTGTAAAAAAAGGCGGTCAAACCGTAAACGAGCTTCGGTTCGACAGGGGCCCTGTTTATATCGGCAGACATGAGCACAGCCAGATTTTTCTTCCCGACAGGGCGGTATCGAGACAGCACGCCGCAATCTTCGCTACGCAGGATGGCACGTGGGTGCTTGAAGACCTGGACTCGGCAAATAAAACATTTCTGAACGATAAGGCGATTCATAAGGCGCCAATCAAGACCGGCGATCGTATTCACGTCGGAGATTTCGAGATCGAAGTCACTCTTGACGCCGATGCCGGCAAAACTATTCATCTGGAAGACACGCTCATGCCCGCTCCGCGTGAGTCGAGCCCTGCGTCGTCGGCACCAGATCGTGAGATTATCGTTCGAAAGCCGGATGTCGAACTTGCTCCCGATATCAATCTGCCGGCCATGCGGGTGAAAGATTTTCAGCAGGCTACCGAGGCGATCTGCAAATCCAACGGCCCCGATGAAGTGCTCAAAACCTTGCTGAGCATCACATTGAAACAGTTCCGGGCGAACAATAGCTGGTGTGCTTTGCGGGCTCTGCCCGAAGGCCCGATGACCGTTCACGCCGGCAGGAACCGGGACGGCGGCACTCTGGAACTGGCCGATATAAAAGTTCATAAAAAAATCTCGCTGGCGATCGAACAACAGGAGTTCCTGCTCTTGCCGCGGTTTCCGTTGCAAGATGGGAAACCATGTTCTGCCATGATAGCCCCGATTATAGACCCATCCGGCTGCTTCGGCGTCTTGTACGTCGATAACGCCGGAGAAAAGCGGTACTATACCCTCAGCGACCTGGACTACCTTATGCTGCTGGCAATCCACACCGCCGCTATCGTCGAAAACTTCTAATCAACCTCCAATCCAGCTTTGAATTGGCTTTGTTTTTTCAAATTCCTTTTCGCAGTACGCTGAACGCCGAACACAGAACGATAATATTGGCTTTGTTTGGCTTTGTTTTTTCCGAGTCCAAACCGTCATATTTCTTCATAATCTCCTTTAAGATAATAGTTTGCGCCAATTCAGCCCTCCGGTAAATTGGCTTTGTTTTTTCAAAATGTATTTCGTCAAATTCCGTTGTTTCGGATTTAGAGCTTAGTATTTCGGATTTCCGGGCAAGGCCCGGCAAATTGGGTTTGTTTTTTCAAGTAAGGTCATATCTACAAAGCTACTAAGCATACCCTGAGCACCGCCGAAGGGGCACAAATGAGCAGAGGCACAGAGTGAATAATACCAATTGTACATAATTAGTGTGCTTGTTCGAGTCATTTCGAGCGCAGCGAAGCGGAGTCGAGAAATCTGGATTGTGACTAAACTTGCTTTTCGTTCGCAGCCAGATCTCTCCACTGCGGGCCGCTCCGCGGCCCTTCGGTCGAGATGACAAAGGCGCAATTTCTAAAAACAATTGGTATAATATTTGATTTGGAAACTAAAACCATGCCATGTCGTTTCTCGCTAAAAAGCACTTACGAATTGATTATTTATGATGAACTACTAACCATGAACTATCCATAGTTATGTAGGTATTATACCATGCGAAATGTTATATATCAAATGAAATCCTAAAAATTCTCCGTGAGACGGCGTTCTTTGTTCGTATTGCGTAGTTGTATTGTGCTTTTTCAGCTTCTAAGAGCTTGGCTGTGGGATTTTGTTCGGAAAAGGTTTGAGAACAACGGATTGGGCGTGGTGTCAAGAAAAAGAACTGTCTCAGGTAATCTGGTATTCAAAGAGGATATAATTTCATGATGCATATTTTTGCTTGTATTTGAGGCTGTGGAGTGTTATCATATATTTTATAACAAGAGCAGAAGCGGACTAAAGTATCTCATCAAGGATTGATAAATAGGCGAGCGAATGGATTAACCGCTTCGTGAAATTCCAAGTGTGACAGAGGAGATTAAAAATGAACAGATATATTTTATCTATAGCGCTGATAGTAGGTGTTTTATTAGTTATGTTTCCGCATTCGTCGTGTGGACAGGATGGAGAAGATGTTACCGATCCGAATGATGAGGATTCGGTCATTATTGCACTAACCAGTCTGGATGTAAATGACACTAAACTTGAATTGTCCTGGAAAATTAAGAACAATACTGACCATGATGTCTGGATCTGCGATGATGTGGACGTCTGGAGCACGATGGACTTTGAGGTGTACCTGTCCGAAGACGAACAGACCCTTCTGATAAGGAGACGTCTTGACGTCCCAACAATTGTATATTGGCCTGCATTGCCTTATGGTCGCTACGTTCTTTTACGCTCGGACCAGGAACGGACTGAATCAGTGTCGTTTGACGTGCCTGTAGGCCCCTTGCGTTTGTTCGAAAGCGGATTAGCATTAGCGAACTCTGACCACGCAAGACGCCTGGTTCTGGAGATTGGCTTTTACAACGAAGACCTGCCTAAGTTGATTCGTGACATTCTTGAGATGGCAGAGGAAGTAGATTGTGCACGCCTCGAATACAACAGCAAGTACACAACAGCTTTTTTTGCAAGCTACTTCAAAGGAGCTTGGATTGCACAGCTCTTTGGAGGATTGTCGGGCTTTGAAGAGTACGCGTATAAAGAGGGAAGCGAAGAGATCAAGATTCCATATTCTACATATTCCCGGCAGAACTTCGGCATTGAGCAGATCTTGCGGATTGAAGTAGATGGCGTTCACATTCCTTACGACGAAAAGGCATTCCCACACAGGGACGGTCCGCCTTGGCCTGCGCCGAAAGACAGAGCCTGCTTTCTTGCCGAAACGCCTGTGTGGGTAGACGGGATGATCGTGCCAATCTCCACGATTGCTGCAGGACAAGAGGTCCGCAGGTCTCTCTGTACAACGCCGGGACATTGGCCTGATCAGGTGGAGGAGATTCAGGAGCATACCGGCACATTCGAATGCCGTGACATTGTCCTGGAAAGCGGGAATCGCATCGGCGTGGTCGGCGCTCACTGCTTCATGCTCGCTTCCGGTGAATGGATCGCGGCACAGGACCTGAAAAGCGGCCTTAGTTTGCGAACTCTCCAAGGCGCTGTCAGAATCAAGAGTGTTACAGTGAGAGCCGCACCATATACCGGCAAGGTTTACAATCTTAAGATCAAGAACTCGGATGAGTATATCGTCGGCAGGGACGCGGTGATTGTGCGTGATTACTGATAGGGTGCAAATCGAATTGAGGAAAACCAGGGATAGTGGGACTGTTGAAAAAGTTTATGGTTTTCCCTGAAAATAAGAGCGAAATATTTCTGAATCAGGAAGAATCTCCGTATTATACGATTTCTGATTAGTAACTGCGCTTGCCTGGATCATCTCCACCGTCAGGTGTCCCCAAGGGAGAGCGAAGCACAGCTCTCACTTTCTGTCATCTCGAGCGAAGCGCAGCGGAGTCGAGAGATCTGGTTACTGTACATGGATTGTTTTCGTATACCAGATTTCTCCGCTTCCGGCCACTTCGTGGCCCTCCGGTCGAAATGACAAAAGTGCACAATATAATCGTATTTGGTATTAGATTTTAGTTTTTCCTGCCGTGCAGTCGAAATGCGAGAACTGCTTTGCCCGCCGGGCCGAAATCGCCGGTCAGTTGCAGCGTGCCGTTCTGGTCTGCCGGGATTGTTAGAGATGCCTCAAAAAGTTCACGCTGCATTGGGTCTATGGACAAATTCCATGTCTCTTGATCCAGTGTCCAGCCCGAAGGTTTGTCTGTGACTCGAATTGTGCCTTTTACCGGTTCGCTTGCGAAGTTGTACGCGAACATGCGCAGATGATAAGGCTCACCCGGATTGATCCGGTACTCGTAGCCCTGCGACCAGGGCAGCGGTTCGACCTTCATACTGGCGCTTCGCGGTATCTGCACCTGAAGCACAACAGAACAGACGCTGTTTTCCCGCTGTTCGGAGCGAGCGAGAGTTGTCAGTTTCACCTTGTCGGTTTGTTCGGCGGGAAGGACGATGAACAAAGCTTCGCCGCTCAGCTCGGCTGGTATTTCCTCCAGCCTGCGGCCGAGATAGTCGAATATTGCCTCGACCTGCCACGATTCGGGCAGCGAGAAGGGGACTTTTGTCCTGGCTCGCTCGGGCCAGTCCACTTTTTTTTCCGCCCATGTTACGAGCACATCCCGCTCCAATCCATCCGGCCGGGCGCGAAACGCGATGACATACGCATCGTCTCTGTCTGGGACTACCCATCGCCCGAGGCACTTGGCCCCGGCCAATAACCGACCGACCGCCGCCAGCGCGACGTATGCCGGTCTCGGTGTCATGTCCTTTCGCAGCAGTCCGAACTGGACGCCGTTGTTCTCATAGTAGTTACCAAGAATGAAATGGAAATGCCTGACACTGCCGGCGTAAAGACTGGATGCGTAAGACTGGGCGATATACCGGGCCTTGCGGATTTCATCCTCGCGTGACAGCTCGCACCATGGCTCGGGGCCGACGAACTTCAGGCCGCGGTCGGCCTCGGTGACCCAGATGGGCTTGCCGCACGCCCCCTGCCGGGCCGATGCCCACAGGCGCTCGTAATCGTGCGCCCAGTCATACGTATGGATGTTGTAGGTGTCGAAGTAAGGCCACGCCTCGTTGTCCAGCAGGCCCTGGGTGTGCTGGGGCGTAGGTGCGGTAGTGTACACGTTCCAGCAGACCGTGACATCCGGATCGCCGGCTTTGAAGCCGAGATATGCGGCCTTCTGGAAGCTGCACATCTCGTCGACGGTATGGCCGCCAAACGTGCTGACGTTCGCCTCGTTCCACGGCTCCCACGCAAGCACGCGCCCTTTGAACCTCCCGGCCATCGCTTTGCAGAATCGATACACGTGGCGCAGGTCTCGTGCGAAGCGTCCAGAGGGATGCTCGCCGTCAAGCTCGGTATTCCATGCCCAGTCCGGCGTAGAATGGAAGACCTGCAGCACCTTCAATCCGTAATTCGCCTGGATTGCGGCAGATGTATCATAAGTAGTGCCTGTCTTCGTGATTTGCCCCGGCTTCGGTCCCAGCTCGCGCCAGGTGAGCCGGTCGCGAATCCAGTTCACTCCCGCCAGGGCGGCAAGCGATGTGAGCCTTGCCTGGTCGTCCGGCCGGTCCTTGGCAAACCACGCCGTAGCCGAGTCCACGCATACCGGCGAATCCTGCGGCACCGGCGCTGCGAGCTTTTGCAGCACGGCCGCCGTGGTCCAGTGCAGGCATGAACGCTGCTCATCGAGAAATTCCACGCGATACCAGCCAACGGGCAATTGCTCCATCCGAATCCGTGAAGGCGGGACGGAAGAATCCTCTGCGAATACGCCGCTGCGAACCATCCGGTCTTTGTCGTCGAGCACGCGCCAGCCTTGAGTCTCTTTCGGCACCTCGGCTGGCACCTTGACCCAGACCGTCTCTGTATCAAGATATACGTTACCCGGACGATCGGCCAGCGGTGTTGGTATTGTTCGCTGAACAACGTGACTGTCAGACCAATACGCCTTATCGAAGGATGCGCCCGCCTGCGAGCATGTACAGATGCTTAGCGCCATTACGATAATAACTTTTTGCATTTTCATGCCTTTCTTATTGCGTTTAGGGCTTGTTTTGCCAGTTCACCGCGTTCAAAACCATCCGGGCGATGTTCTCGTTCTGATAATCCGATGCGCAATGTCCAGGCATGAGATAGACTATAGTCCCCTTGCCCCGGTTCCTAATCCACGCCCCGCGATCCTGCATGTATGTTTTGCCGGTCGCCTTGTCGGTATAAATCAGGCCGCACAGAACCGTCTTTTTACGGCCGTCGGTAAACCTGTGATTGATGAACACCTCGGAATCATCTTTAAGTTCAATGCAGGGATAGGATTTCTCCACGGCGGGCTGGTCCGATGAAGAATATGTCGCCTCGTCCTTCCACTCGATGTTGTGATTTGTGATATAATGCTTTGTGTTGAGGTTCACCAGCGTCCAGCTCGACGCTTTCCATGCGTAGCCGCCGTCTTCAATCGAGCCTTTGTTTAGCTGCATTCCCAGGAAGTCGAAATAGAACTTGTTCTCGGCCTTCCTGCTGCTGATAGAATGATGCAGGGAAATGAGCCGGCCGCCGTCATTGGTATAGTCGATGATGGCACGTTCGGTCTGCTCGTGCAATTCCCCGTGGATAAAGATGATAACCGCTTTGTACGCGGAGAGTTGTTTGGGGACAAACTGCTGGTCGACTATCGTCACTGGCAGCATGCCTTTTTCAGTAAGGAATTTCGCCAGCACATCCATCTGCGGCCTTTCATCCTGAATAATCAGCACCCCAGGTTGCTCCGCCTTGCCGGCGACACCGCAGGTTAGAGCGGCGATAAATAGGGCAATACAAACTAAGAGGAACTTCGATAGCGTAGATTTCATACGTTGGAGCCTTTCAATCTGTCTGAATTCATTTCGACCATGGCATTATAACAGACCTGCCGGCCCATGTTCAAGGGGATGTTATTGTCACCGAGCCCCATACAATCCTTATTTTTTTATCCCTCCTGGTGAAACAAGACTAAATATGGTATCATATATTCGCAACCTTGATCTCCATGTTCAGTGATTAGATGAATCTCTTGAAAGGTATTTCAAAATGAAAGCAAGTAGGAAAATGGTTCTCGGAATCACTGTTACCGTAGTAGTTCTTACCTTGATAGCCGGCTTTGTTTTCTGGCCGAATGGCTATGTGCATCGCTGGGCTCGGCGTCAAGCTTTTGTTCATATGAAAAAGGAGGTAAATGATGCACATCGCCATGCACATCTCCGTCGTGTGCTGCTGTTGTGCAATACAGACCATCAGGTGTTGTTAAAGGCATGCAGAGAAATCCTGAGCCAGGTACCCAGAGACAGCCTGAATCCCCGGCCCGATGGAATCAGTCATCTCGGCGACTTAAAATTCGTTCTACCAAAAGGAGTACAGATTCCGCAAGCTATCCGGGAGCTTAAACCACATATCTGCCTTATAAGTTATGACGGCTATCTGACACTGGAGATGCAAGGGGTCTTGGTGGATCATATTCAAAGGGAAATGAGCCATTTTGGGGTGAACATATACCCGGAAGATTTCGAAGAGCCGGAGCGTAATTTCAAATATGGTGACAGAGAGCTTCTTCCCGGATTATGGTATTACGATGAGGGATACCATTACGGTCCGGAAGAATATGATAAAAGGATCGAAGGGCTGATAGAAGAACATAAGGGAACGCCAGGCCCGACGTCACCTGGCGGGTAGCTATGCTTTTACCAGAATGGCCATGACGAATATCATCAGAATATGCACGCTGACGAAAACTACCAGAAGCGTTTTCATTAGTCTGTAGCGAACCGTCTCTTCATTCCGGTCCATTGTCACTATGCGGAACACGGGATAAAACAAGGCCAGATAGTACAGCAGATTGAAAGCTATCATCATTACATGTGTGATAACACCTCCACCCAGCTTTATCCCTATAATGCCGCCAAGGCTGGCAAAGATGAGCTGGGCGAGCACCCAGCCCTGGCCTATCACGAAGAACAGAGCTTTTATCTCGAAGAAATGTCGGGTCGAAAGAAAGACGAAAATCGTTATCGCAATACTGCAACCCAGAGAAGCAACCAGCGGCAATAGACACCTTTCACGGCGTGTTTTCGTCAGCTTCGGCACTTCGGCAGGATATCGCCGCCGCAAATATCGGCCGCATAGGAACATCGCACATTCCAGCGTTAGGAGGATTAAGGCAATCAATAAACCGTAAAACATTTGTTGCCGTATTCTTTCACTTGGATTCTCTGGTATGTCGGCGATTCCCTTTCTTATCCCGAGGACAGTTACTACCACACAGACGATGCTCAATACAATAAGAAAATTCCCTATGATACGTTTCATAAGGTTATCCTCATTAACCGGATAAAGCGTTTACTTGTCTGGCTCCGGCGATTTCTCGGCGGGGGCCGGCGGGGTGTAGCGGGGCAGCGTGCCGTCGAGCATTTGCTTGACATAGACGCCGAAGCCAGACGTTGGCTTGTAATCCCAGCCTGAAATCAAAGTCGGACCCGCGGCGGGATGGAAGTCCCACGCCGTATATGACCATTGGTGGTCTTCGATAGCCTGCAGTACGCGCATCAGCCAGTCGCCGTCGTTTCGTTGCATGCCGCCGGAGCGACGTCTGGACGGCTCCTCACCCGGCTTGTAATATGCGCCGCCGAACTCGCTTATGATGATCGGGAGTTTTTTCGCCGCCTTCTCCATGTTTGCAATCCATGTTTCCACAGCCTGATTCTTGTTGTTGTAGCAGTGGTTGGCATATATAAGTCCGTTGCCGGTTGGGTCCTTGAGCTGCCTGCCATCGAGGATGCCGGAAAAATCGTAGGCCCAGTCCAGACCGCCTATGACAACGAGGTTCTTCGCACCTGCGGCGCTGACGATATCGAGCAATTGCTGCATGCCTACGGCCTTGAAGGTTCTCGGTGTTTGATTTCGGCGGTTGGGCTTGTCGGTAATTTCTCCGCCGTTGAGCCAGATGTCCCAACTGACATCGTGCGGCTCGTTATACAGATCGTATATCACTGCGGGATGATTGGCGTAGATGGGGGCCAAATCTTTCCAGAACGCCGCGCTGTTCTCATCCGGCATGGAATGCTGACCTATTCGCTCGCCCCAGACGCCCGTATTCGACCAGTGCAGATCCAGCATGATATAGACGCCCTTCGATGCGCACAGCTTTACAATCTCATCTATAAGGGCGCGATAGACCTTGCCCTGATCGTTCTGTTCTGGCGCCTTTCCGAACCAGCGGTCCTGTGACATCGGCAGGCGGATATGGTTGACGTGCCAGTCGTTGATGGCCACGCGCACGGATTCGACGATATGCCCTTCGCCGTCGCTGGTCCATTCGAGGCAGGCGCAGTTGACGCCGCGCAGTCTCACAGGCTCGTTCTTACTGTTGAGGATTTGCGTTCCGACCACCTTCAAAGGTAGAGGCATCGATGCTGATTCGGCCTTTACCTGAGAAGCCGCCGCCGTCCCGCTGTTGACTGAGGCGGCCAGCACGGCCCCGGCGATAAACAACACAACACATCCCAACAATCTTTTGATTTGCATAATAATTCCTTCCGTTATCAGAAAGCCGGTTCTTTGTTATTTAATCATATCGACTTTGCGTTTCTTTTGCACAGTCGCTGCAACACTATGTAAGAGACCTCAGGTACTCAATCAAAGCGGGGATCTGGTCTATTGTCAAAAACAGCATGGACAGGATCGCGATGACCCACATGGCAGGTTTTATTTCTCTGACCTTGCCCATTACGCTTTTGATCAGTGTGAACGAAACAAAACCGAAGGCCAGTCCCCTGCTGATACTGTAACTCAATGCGATCATTACCATTATGATGAACGCAGGAAAGGCCTCTTCCATATTGGCAAAATCTATCTTTTTGACTTCCTTTACCATAAACAACCCTACCATAATCAGTGCCGGTGCCGTTGCGTACTTGGGTACGATTCCCACGACCGGCACAAACAACAGCGCCACCAGAAAGCACAGCCCCGTCACGATGGACGTCAGTCCGGTGCGTCCTCCCTCCTCGATGCCGGCAGCCGATTCAATATACGAGGCAATCGACGAGGTCCCCATCGCAGCACCCAGCATGCTTGCCGCGGCGTCAATCTGCAGAAGGCGATCAAGCCCCTTGATCGTTCCCTTCTCATCAACCATTTTTGCCTCGTGACAGCAGGCGACCAATGTTCCGATGCTGTCGAACATGTCAATAAACATCAACGCAAAAATGTTTCCAAACAGACTCCACTTGAGCGCTCCTAAAATGTCGAGCTTAAATGCTACAGCCGTAATGTCAAAATCGAACGATACCAGCCGTGCGGGTCTCTGAATAAAGCCGGCGACAATTGCCAGAACGGTCGAGAAGATCATCCCAATCAGCAACGCCCCTTTGACTTTCTTAATCGCCAGGAACGCCATGAGCAGCAGGCCGCACAGACCTATAGCAACCTTCCACGTCAACGGCCCCGCCGAGACCAGCGTCTCCTCGTTTTTCACGATCATCCCCAAATCCTGCAGCCCGATGAACGTAATGTACAGCCCAATGCCGACGGAGATCGCCGAAACCAGGCTCATCGGGATCGCTTCGACCAGCCGCTTCCTCAGCCCCAGCAACGTCAGCAGCCAGCATAACAAGCCCGAAAGGAACACCACGCCGAGGGCCACCTGCCACGTGATTTTGCCGCCCAGCACGAGACTGTACGAAAGAAATGCGTTGAGCCCCATCCCTGGTGCCATCGCGATCGGCGCGTTGGCGAACAGGCCCGTGACGATCGTCATCACGCCGCTGACCATGCAGGTGACAATAATAAGCGCCTGCTTGTCCATGCCGGTCACACCGAGGATGGCCGGATTGACGGCGATAATGTACGCCATGGTCAGGAACGTCGTGAGCCCAGCCACAAGCTCGATTTTTATACTGGTCTTCTTCTCCTGGAACTTGAAAAATTCGCTTAACATTTTTAGCTCCCTGACTTTTTAAATTCCACAGCCTTCCTCGGTAGAAAGCTCTGAGTTCAAAAGGCCGATCATTTCGGCGACGAGATCGGAAGAGTTTTTCGCTGCCAATATGTAAAACATCTGCTTATCCAGCACGGCTCCCTCGTCGGCGCTGTCACTAATGCTGCGGATCACGAGGTGGTCGATTTGCCGCTGGTAGCAGATTTGAGCGACAGCGGCACCTTCCATCTCGACCGCGTCGGCTTGCAGCTTTTTGCGCAGTTCGGCACACTTTTCGGTCGAGGCGATGAATGAATCCCCCGTGACAATCACTCCCTTTATGATTCTCGGATTTCTTTGACCCGCGACTGTTACAACTCGCTGCATGTCGATTCGCTCTGCGGCTCGCTGAGCACATATCAAGAGCTTTTCGTCCGCCGGGAAGAAGACCGGATTCTCCATGCCGTCGAGGCGGTTTTTGACGCCCTTGACGAAGAGACCCTCTGGCCATACGGTCCCCATGTCATGATGAGCGGTTTTTTCGGCGATAACAATGTCGCCCGGCCGGAGTTCGGGATTCACCGCTCCGGCGATCCCGGTAAAGATTATGTGTTCGGGCTTGAAGTGCTCTATGAGCAGCGTTGTCGTCATCGCCGCGTTGACCTTGCCGATGCCGGTCCAGACCACGACGACATTCCTGCCGTGCAGCCTGCCGGTGACGAATCTTATTCCCTCGATTTGATGCTCCTGTTGCTCGGTCAGCCGGTCCTCAAGTAATGTGACCTCTCTATCGAACGCTCCTAATATCGCCGTGGCCGGCTCGATATTCACCGCCCGGGGTGCTGAATGACATGAGATGCACAATATCAGGGTGGTTATGCAACAGGTGAACACTGCGAACTTGTTGTACTTCACTGCTTCGGCCTTTCTTAGTATGCCCGACTGCATATCTGTCGGCTCGATATTTTATTCAGCCGGAATTTGCTATTTATGAGTGCCGGCGTTGTTTACAGTTTGTTGCGAGGGAGCTTCCCAGTCTAATCTCTTGAATCGATCTTCGTCGACAAGTATCATATCCGGCTTGGCTGTACCAGTGCAGCAAAGCACTACGATTGTCAGAAGAAGACTTCGTGCAAAATTTTTTCTCAATTCAGCTCCTTTGCTTGAAATTTTCCTTTCGAGGGCAGACGCGGTTGGATTTTACATCGTCTTCAGTACCGAAGGCACTATCCTTACCGGCGCTGGTTATTATATATTGCGTTGTTCCGTTTTCTGTTTCTGTCCGCAACTGCATTAGATTCGACCACACATCCCGGACGTCCGAGGTGGGTAACTGCCATTGCTTTGACATAGAAGTCATGTTCTCAGGAATTGGCTCGCCGAGTTCCAGATGCATTTCTATAAGCATATAGAGTTTATAAATTCGCGTCTGGGTCATTGCTTCCGGATGGAGATAGGTTCTCTTGCTGTACTTATAGCTCAGTGATATCAAAGCGATACCTGCGATAACAAAGAGCAGTCCCAGCATCAGCCAGGTTGGATTGTCCCTCCTGAGGACGATCACCGATTTTGTACTGCGTTTTCCCTTTTCACCTTTACGTTCCGCCAGTTTGAGCGACAGAATACAGCCCATGAAGATGATGAATAATCCCCCGCCGAGGTAGCCGCCTGCCGGAGTTCGCGATGAAGCGGCTAAATATGCCAGATGAAAGTAAGGCGCTTTTTGCAGGACTGTACTTTGACTTATTATCTTCATCGTGATCCGCCTTTAACCTATATGTGTCATCGTTTTGATCCAATTGGAATTATCCGCCAAAATCCAGAACATTTCAATAATTGACTTGTGCAAATCTTTACAATTGCTGGCTTTGGTATTAAGAGTGCCTCTTGTTGCGTAAGTTTCCCCCCGGCAGCCCCCGAGACACCAGTAACGCACGAGACATTTAGAACACGCATTATTTGTATTTTCTATCGAGGTGAGTTTCCGCACATTATTGAGGACACGAGAATTGTTCCATGTTTGCACAAAATTAAATCCTTCATCTCTTATGTTCGCGACCCTGAATGCGTTGACGTTGGTGTTCAGGCATGGATAAAGTGTACCATCCGAGTCAAGCAGCAAGGTTTGTAGTCCAGTTCCACAAGATGGCCTTTTGTTTGATAATCTGCATGTATTGGCTGTTATCGTAAAGCAGTCACGCCCCATCAGCCTCCTCAGGTCCTTTCTATTGTTGAAGATACGGACAGCCTTTACGATAACAG
>Ga0315288_10008440_pt1 | contig 12994 bp, 10 predicted proteins | sample YL17G11_20_MG_FD_203454 | JGI IMG/M metagenome (GOLD analysis project Ga0315288, IMG submission 203454) | Sediment microbial communities from Yellowstone Lake, YNP, Wyoming, USA - YL17G11_20 | ecosystem: Environmental > Aquatic > Freshwater > Lake > Sediment | place: USA: Wyoming | collected...
TAATTGACGACCAGGGCAGACTTAAACTCTCGCGCAAGGCTGCTATGGCCGAATTGGGCTTGCCGTCCGAGGCCGACCCATCAAAAAGACCGCAAGGCGGCAGACCGGACAGGGGTAGCGACAGAGACAGAGGCGGAGGTAGGGATAGGGACAGGGATAGAGACAGAAAGAGACGTTAACCTCGGCCCGGACGCAGCAAGCTGTGCCCGCAGGGGCGGCTGACTCCGATGCGCCGCCTCGCTTTTTCGTGTATTGAGCATTATTCTCTGGGATTGGCAGGCAGAGGGAAGATAAGTGCAGCAGTTCGTAGCCGGTTTCGTTGTTGCTCTTTTGACCATAATCCCGGTTCTTGCTTTCGTTCTTCACGGAAAGGTCCGCGGGATCCGAAAAAGCCGCAACGACCGGACTGAACAGCTTGAGCAGTTGAGCAAGCTCACCGGCGGCCTTGCCCATGAGATAAAAAACCCCCTCTCGACGATTAAGGTCAACCTCAAACTCATCGCTGAGGAGTTGGATCGCCCGGGTCCTGCCCAATCCACCGCAGCGGCCTCGAACGTCGCCGGCCGGGGACCCGAAAGGGCGATTCGAAAAATAGCCGTCATCCAGAAGGAAACGGACAGGCTCGAACATATACTCGACGGCTTCCTGCGATACATAGACCGAACCGACCTCCGTCTGGCCGACGCCGACATCAACGAACTTGTCGGCGATATGATCGATTTCTATTCTCCGCAGGCTTACGCCCACGCGATAACCGTGCGCCAGGGCCTGCATAAGACCCCGCTCATTTGCAAAATCGACGCCGATATGTTAAAACAGGCCATATTGAATCTCTTTATCAATGCCCAGCAGGCTATGGACAACGCTGGAGAGCTGATGATAAGAACCGAACAACAGAAAAAAGACGCCATAATAAGTATAAGCGATACCGGTTGCGGCATCGCGCCTGACAAGCTGCCTCGTATTTTCGACGCCTACTATTCCTCGCGGCCGCACGGAAGCGGGCTGGGCCTGCCCATCGCAAAGAAAATAATTGAGGCGCACGGCGGCTCGATAGTCGCACAAAGCGACCTCGGCAAGGGAACGTCGTTCGCTATTCGATTGCCGCTCTTAGCTAAGTGAGGTGCCAGGTTGAACCAGAAAGCGGGCATAATCCTGGTCGTTGATGACGAGCGTGACCACGCCGACGGAATAGTCGAGGCGCTTGAGAAATACTGTGAAAAGGCAATCGCCGTGTACTCCGCCAAAGACGCCCTCGAGATTGTCTCCTCGCAGCAGGTCGATATAGTCATTACCGACCTGAAACTCGGCGGCGATATCGACGGCCTCGCCATACTCGCACAGGCCAAAAGGCATAACGACAACACCGTCGTTATTCTGATAACCGCCTACGGAACAATAGACACCTGCAAGGAAGCAATGAAACGCGGCGCCTACGATTACCTCGTAAAGCCCATCGATATCGACCAGCTTCGCTCGCTCGTCGCCCAGGCCGCCCGAAAAGTCGCCGTCGCCCATTCCCGCGAATCCCAGAGATACCGCGACGATAAGGAGGATTTCCAATTCGACGGCATACGCGGCCGGAATCCCGCAATGGCCGGCATCTTTGAAGTCCTAAGACGCGTCGCGCCGACCAACATATCCGTCCTCATCGAGGGCCGATCCGGAACCGGCAAGGAGCTGCTCGCAAAGGCAATACACAACAACTCGCTGCGCCGAGACAAGCCGTTCAGACCCGTAAACTGCGCCGGATTAACTGAAACCTTGCTCGAGAGCGAGCTGTTCGGCCACGTAAAAGGGGCCTTCACCGGCGCCGCCGCCGACAGAAAAGGCCTCTTCGAGATAGCCGACAAGGGAACCCTCTTCCTCGACGAAATCGGCGATATGCCGCTCAACATGCAGGCCAAACTCCTTCGCGTCGTCGAGGACGGCATAGTCATTCCCGTCGGCTCAAATAAGCCCATCGTCGTTGACGTCCGCATCATCTCCGCCACCAACCAGTCGCTGACGCAGCTCATCGAAGAAAGGAAGTTCAGGCAGGACCTGTACTTTAGAATCAAGGGCGTGAACATCTCATTGCCGGCCCTCCGCGACAGGGCGGACGACATACCCGAAATGCTCGAGCATTTCTTAAAGGAAGCAGCCGCCGAAACCGGCTCGAATGTCACCGGCATCACGCAAGCCGCTATGACGGCCCTTACTAACTACGACTGGCCCGGCAACATCCGCCAGCTCCGCAATGCGATAAGAACAATGGTCGTTATGTGCGACCGCGATCAGCTTGACATCCAGGACATCCCCCCGGATATGCGCCAGGTCCGCCAGCTTGGACCCGGCAGTCGCCCGCCCGCCGGTCCGGCCGCCGCTTCGCTCAACGAAATCGAGAAGCAGGCCATCGCCGAGACCCTCGCCAAAACCAAAGGAAACCGCGAAAAGGCCGCTAAAATCCTCGGTATCGGAGAAAGAACCCTCTACCGAAAAATCAGGGAATACGGCCTCTAAACCACCGCGCTCCACACTCCCCGGCCGCAGCGATCGTCATTCCGACCGAGCACAGCGAGTGGAGGAATCTATTCCAACAAGCCCGCCCCAACCCATTCCCCTATTGACCCGCAACAAATCCAATCCACAACATTTGACAATACCTCACGATTCTGTTTGTATGGTTACGCCGAGTCATTTCGCGGCAGATCTCGTGATGAGCTTTTAGACCGTGAGCTGTTTTATGGCGTCAAGGAGACGAAGGCCCTTGCGGAGAATTGGCGGATGGATTATAATCATTTCCGGTCACATAGTAGCCTGGGCTATATGACGCCGGCAGTATTTGCCGAACTGTGTCGCCAAGCCGGCTGCATCAGGCCGCATACGCCAGTGCTCGATGGAGTACATGACTGTGGAATCCTCTCATAGGCACTGGACCCAAAAAAAGGGGCAGATCAGAAATGAATTGCCGTTAGCATGGGGAATTCAAAGGCATACCGATGGAAGACATGCAAGTAAGTTCTCTTGAGACTCAAAGTCCAAAACACCTCGCCAGGGTGGTCCTTACGATGTTCATCCTTACGTTCGTTAGTGCGAGAATTCTGGTTTTTCTGATCATGTCTCGCACCGTTCCGGATCTGTACGTGTACGTCAAAGGAACACACATACATCATCTCAACTACGGCATCTTGCTGCTTTCGGCGGTGTGCGGTTATCTGCTCTTTCGGCGTCCTGCCGGCCAAAGGTTAGAAGCAGCAGCGATACTATACGGGATAGGTATGGGGCTCACGTTCGATGAATTCGGCATGTGGATACATCTGGGCGGCAGTTACTGGCAGCGTGCGAGCTGGGATGCGGTGACGGTCGTCGCCAGTCTATTTGGCCTGATTGCCTTCGCCCCATCGTTGAGAAAGGTTCGACCTCGACATTGGGTGACAGGGGTCATCTTGGTGCTGGTTTTGATAGTGTTTTTCTTCATGCTCGTTAAGTCCTTTGAATATGCCGGCGCAAAACTGAAGCCCGAGATCCAGAAGGTCGAATCCAGGGATCCTCACTGACGCCGACAGCTTGCCGTGTGTTCATACGTGAACATGGTAACAAAACGAAATCCCGAAATCCAAATACAGGATGATTGGCCATGTTTGACAGAGTATTGATCATATCCGTATCGGCTGGGGCCGGGCACCTCAGAGCAGCGCAGGCAATTGAAAAGGCATTTGGACTTCTGGGCGCCGCCAAGGAAGTACGAAATGTTGATGCGTTACAGTACACCAACAAGCTCTTCCACAAGCTGTATTCCAAGGCTTACATCGACATCGTCAACGAGGCGCCGGAGCTGTGGGGTTGGCTTTACGACCACTTTGATAAGCCCTGGCATAACGAACGTCGCCGCCTTGCCTTCGACAAGCTTAACACCCGGCCATTTGTCGAAATGCTGGAGGAATACCAGCCGAACATGACAGTCTGCACGCATTTCCTGCCGGCCGAGGTCATCTCTTGGTTGAAAGAGAAACACCGGCTTCACACCCCGCAGGCCATAACCATAACCGATTTGGATGTGCACGCCATGTGGCTGTGCCGCCACTATGAGCATTATTTTGTTGCCCTTGACGAGACTAAAGCGCACCTTGAAGAACTGGGCGTCCCGCCGGACAAAGTCACGGTCACCGGTATTCCCATTGACCCGGTTTTCGCCGAGCAGAAAGACAAGGTCGAGATGCGTCGTAAGCTGGGCCTCGATGCATCGCTAACCACCATACTTGTTTCTGCCGGCGGGCTTGGTGTGGGCCCGATGGAGCAACTAATACAATCGCTCGCTAAGCTGCAGCACAAGGTGCAAGTTGTTGCAATATGTGGAAAGAATGAGGAGTTAAAAGACCGGATCGATGAAATTGTGGCAGAAGTGCCGACGGCCACCCCCGTGAAGTTCAAATCCATTGGCTTCACGAGCGAAATGGATTCATATATGTCTGCCGCAGACCTGGTACTCGGCAAGACAGGCGGGTTGACAACAGCCGAGGCGCTTGCCAAGGGTCTGGCTTTTGTGATTGTGAATCCTATTCGAGGCCAGGAAGAACGTAACGCCGACCACCTGCTCGAAGAGGGAGCAGCTATCCGCTGCAACAACTTGCCTATTTTGGCGTACAAAGTGGACAGGCTGTTGGATGACCCAAGTAAGTTAACCGTTATGCAGGCAAATGCCAGGAGACTCGGCCGGCCCAACGCGGCTTGTGACATCGTCAATAAGCTGATTGCTCTGTAGATCGCGCACGGCCCAGGAGCCCGCTCCGTCGCCCCCCGCAATTTGAAATCGCCTTCCCTCCCAACAAGCCGCGCCCGTAAGGAAGCGGGTAACCCACGAATCTCCAGTGGCGACCAAACCCGCGTAACGATGCACGCCCGACCCGCGACCGCTGGCGTTCTCGCCCACCGTCATTGCGAGGAGCGAAGCGACGTGGCAATCTCAACTTCACCATTCAGAATTCGATATTCGATATTCGAGTTTCTTAGCACCCACTCCCTGTTTAGCCGCCGCCGGTACGGCGGCGCAAATTTCGCCCCCAGACCCGCGCCGGGGGTCATTCCGACCGAGCGCAGCGAGTGGAGGAATCTATCCTAACAAGCCCACCCCAACCCATTCTCCTATTGACCCGCGAAAAATCCAATCCACAACATTTGACAACAACTCGTCAACAACAAAACGCTCCCATTGGTTAGTGATTTCAGATCACGACGCCCTTTTCTGAGGCACATGGCTCTGCGGAACGCTTTATCCGCACGTTGAAGTGAATGTGTCGTGGGTACCAATATTTCAAACTCTCGAGGAGCTTCGTCAAACCCTATTCGAATTCAACGACCTTCACACGCATCACTGAATCACAGCCCCCTTGCCCTCTCTTCCTCTTCGATATATGGCTTCACCCATTCATCCAATTCATCCCACGACGCGTCTTTAGGTATGGGGTATTCGTCCCACGCAATACAGTCAAAGTTCGCACCAAAAGAAGCATCTGCACTCCGCCTGCTACACTTGCCAATCATTGACGAATAGAAATCACTATGGGTGTCGTAATGATGACTGTGAATAAACTTATTCCATCGTTCACACAGGGTCTCTTCACCAATGATATCAATAATTTCAATCTGCTCCATATTTCTTTGCTCTTTGTCTCCCCACCCTTCACTCAACAAATTCACCGCTTCGACATCAGAGCACGGAGCGCCATACCCGAAAACCGTGAACATATAAGCACTTTTCAAGCAAGATTTAATTCCGTCCCAACCGCTTCTAATGAATGGATCGGCGTTGTAATCCTTCTTGCTAATTGGATAAAGCAGTCTGCTCTTGCCAAGAGGCCTACTGCATTTTGAACACATATCTCCTTTATGGCTGATTTGTATCTTCTCGTGGTTCGTACATATTCCGATTGCAGTATTACTGTGTAAAAAGACTGGGCGAGGTAGATTCCTGTGACCAACGCGATGCCAATTTCTACACATCGCCTGCCATAAGAACGGGTCCCAGTTGAACGTTGCGACGACATCCCTCCCTGTTAATGATAGAACAAGGTGATCATAAAGGGTTGGCTCGTCAGGCAATTCCATTCGTCCAAAATAGTCATAAATCATTTCCTCAATAGGCCGTCTAGTTTCTTCATACTGGGAATCCTCATACAAGCCACTATACAAATCCTCAAATTTCTGACCCCTATAATTAATCCGACATTTCTCAAGGTAATCAGATAACCCAAGCACGGTCTCAACAAAATCATTCATCAAAGGCAGTTTCAGCCCATTCTTTTCCCCCTTGGGAAAAGCCGCAACACTTGCCCCAGCCCCAACCAGAACAAGGTGGGGTCGCTTGACATTCAAACCATATCGGTTGTAAGCCCGGTCTTCCATTTTCAAAAAACTATGAAACCTGGGGACAAACCTGAGGGGCAAAATCTAGGCCCCACCACCTGTTTTTATTCACCATTCTAATTCCTTCATCCCATTCAACAAGCCTTCACCGAGTATATCGCCCCTTCGCCCGGCAAACAAGCAGCGATTTCCGCAATCGCCTCAACAATCCGTGTTCACCGCGTTAATCCGTGTCTAACCAGAACCTGAGTTCTTCGTGTCTTCGAGTCTTAGTGGCCAAATCTCTTTGATCTAATCTCTGTGTCTTGGCTGAAGGCCCGCCGCAGGCGGGTGGCCAGAAAATCTGTGGAATCTGTGGTTAAGATTTACTTGACACCCAACTTCCCATCGTGTATAATATACATCTAACACATAGCTGCTGTTCAGTGGTAAATAGTAAATACTCAATGATAAATATCAAAGTAGTCATCCCGACAACGTCGGGATTCCGCAATTTTGCCCTTTGCACTTTGATTTTTGCATTTTCAAACAGGAGGTTCCCATCATGACTACCCAAGCCCAAATCATCGCAAACCGCCGCAACGCCCAAAGATCAACCGGCCCGCTCACCCCCCGCGGTAAGGCCCTCGCCTCGCAAAATTCCCTCAAGCACGGCCTATTAGCCCGCCGCAACGTAATCGCCCCCGAATCCCAGGCCGACTATGACCTCTACAGAGACCAAGTGCTCGACGAGCTAAACCCCGTCACCCCTATCGAATCAATGCTCGCAGACCGCGTCATCTGCCTCTCCTGGCGCCTCAAACGAGCCGTCCGCACCCAGAACCAGGCCATCGACGCCCTCCTCCAGCGTGATACCTCTAACCCGCTGGCCAAACTTGCCCAATCGCTCCCCCTTATATTCCCCGACCGCTCAAACAACGCCCAAACCCCCGCAGACGACCATCTCGCCCTTGGCCGTGCCTCCATAAAAGACCTCTCGAATGCAAGAGTTACCGAGCGTCTCCTGATGTACGAACGTAGAATCGAGCACAGCCTGTACAGAACGATACAAGAGCTTCAACGACTAACCCTCATCCGAAATCTCCAACCCCAGCAGGAACAACGAACAACGAACGATGAACTACGAACAATGAACTACGAACAATGTACTACGAACAATTATGCAAAACGAACCCAATTCCAAAACAGGCAAAATGAACTTAACCCCATACAATAAAACTGGTTACGAGAAAGACAGCCCCTTCGCCCGGCCAAAAAACGAACCCAAACAAACCCAATTTCAAAATAGGTAAAATGACCATAAGTACAGTAGCAACAAAGCCTTATCCCAATGAACAACGAACAATGAACAACAAACGCTACCCAAAACGAACCCAATCAAAGCCAATTCCACCCGTTCAAAGCCTCCCCGCCAACCTCATCTCCGCATTCTCTCATCTACTCATCCACCCATATACTCATTCTCTCTCTGTGTTCTCCGCGAGCTCGGCGGTAAGAGAATTACAATCCGGGTATGGCGTTTTCGGTGAACTTGATGATTTCGTTCATCATCAGGACGGATTCGTATGGGAATCGTCCGACCGCCGTTTCAGCCGACAGCATCACAAAATCGGTACCGTCGATGATTGCGTTGGCCACGTCCGTAACCTCAGCCCGCGTCGGCCGGGGGTGCTCGGTCATGTGCTCCAACATCTGCGTCGCCGTGATTACAAACTTCTTCGCAGCATTGCATTTCCTGATTATGTGCTTCTGAATAATCGGAATTTCATATATCGGCACGGCAATACCCATATCCCCACGCGCTATCATTATCCCGTCCGCCGCCTCAATAATCCCGTCTATATTGGCGATTGCCTCCCTGCTCTCTATCTTCGCCACCACTTTACATCTCGGCAGCCTCGGCTTTATCAGCGCCGCCGCCTCACGAACATCGTCCTCGTCGCGCACAAACGACAGCGCGACGTAATCGACTTCGTGCTCTATGCCGAACTCGATATCCCGTTTGTCCTTTTCCGTCATCCGCCCGAACTCAAACTTCGCACCGGGGATATTCACACCCTTTCTTTCCTTCAGGACCCCTCCTTCCACGACCTCGGCCTTTATGCTGCTCTGGCCGCTTTCCTTCACTCGCAAAATCAGATTCCCGTCGTCGATATAAATAAGCTGCTTAGGCTTTATCCGCCTCAAGTCACCCGTATAATCGAAGGGTATTGTCTTGGCCCCCTTGCTATCGGCCTCGTTGGTCAGCCATACCGTCGTCCGATTCTTCAACAACCTGGCCTTGCCGCCCGACAGATGCCCAATCCTTATCCGGAAGCCCTCCAGGTCCTGCATTATCCGAATGTGTCGGCGGTACTTCTTGTTCAGAAGCCGCACGAGTCTCAACGAATCAAGATGCTGTTGATGGCTGCCGTGCGAAAAGTTCAGCCGCACAACATCCAGGCCGGCCGTGTACATCTTCCGCAGCACCGCATAATTGCTGCTCGCCGGACCCAGCGTCGCTATAATCTTTGTCCTCTGCATCATTTCGATTTCCTTCGCATTATTCGCACCCAAAGCCAGCCAAATAGCCGGCTGCTATCAACTGCTATTTTTCGAGCAGCAAAGTCGGTTTCTTTTCCTGCAGCCATTCCGGCAGTTGTTCCCGCCTCACCTCAGCCCACAGACCCTTTTTCTGACCGCGTGCAGCCGACTCTAATTGCTTGTATTTGTTGTACAGACTGTGCCGAAACCGCACGTCCGCGTATGCAAAGCCGTCGGCCAGCAGCACCTCGTTCAAGAACCTCTTGTCCGGCAGTTGAACATATCCCAAGACCCTGCCGTAATAGCACCGCGTCCGATTCCCCTCGTCGAGATAAACACGAACCTTCTGACCGAGAGCGACCTCCTTCGTGAATTCTGCGGCCTCCGGACCGAAATACATCACCCCAACTTTAGGGTTCTTTGTCTCCGGCGTATCGACCCCCCAAAGCCGTATCCGTGTATGTTCGTATTCGCCGTCCGGCGCATCGACGTCGATTGTGTCGCCATCGACCACGTTCACCACCGTGAACGTCTTTCCGTGGTATCTCGCTATGTCGCCGGCCCGCGCCTGCTCTTGGGATCGGCCCTGAAGTTGCCGCTGCCGCTGTCCCCGGCTGGTGTGGTCGAGCCGAACCAACAGCACCGCCGCCGCCACGCACAGAGCCGCAATCCCCGTACGCAGCCGTCTGCTCATCGCATAGTGGCTTTTCCTTGTCCTGGCCAATTGCGCAGTGTCTTAATACTTCGTCCGCGCTTCCGCCTGTTTGTCCAGCTCGAAAGCAACACAAACGGCCTTAAGCGCCTTCTCCGCCTCGTCCTCATCAACGGCAACACTGATTCGAATCTCGCTGGTCGTAATCGAGTCGATATTCACGCGGGCCTCCGCCAGCGCGCCAAACATCTTCTCCGCGACACCGTAATGCGTCCGCATCCCCACCCCGACCACCGAAACCTCGGCAATGTCGTCGCGAATAAAGACCTGCTGGCAATTCACCTCGTCCTTTATCTGGTCAACGGCCTCTTTGGCCGTCTGCAGATCCGAAGTCCCAATCATAAATGACAGGTTCGCCTTCTCGTCGCTGATTTCCGTTTGAATGATGTCGTTGACAACCACCTTGGCTTTTGAAAGGTGCGCGAATATCTTCGCCGCGTTGCCCGGAACATTGTCAACTCCAATCAGACTTATCTTCGCCATATCCTTCTGAACGGTCGCACCTGATACTACAACGCCTTCCATTTTTGAGTCCTCAGCCGTGATTAGTGTACCCTCGTTTTCGTTACCACTGTTTCTAACGTGGATCTTCACGTTATATCTCATGCCGAACCCGACGGCCCGAATGTGCATAACGCCCGCCCCCAGGCTCGCCATCTCAAGCATCTCTTCGTAGCTTATCTGGCTCATCTTCACCGCATCCGGGAATATCCGCGGGTCCGTCGTGTAAATCCCGTCAACATCGGTATAAATCTCACACTCATTGGCTCCCATCGCCGCCGCCAGCGCCACCGCCGTCGTGTCCGACCCGCCTCTGCCCAGGGTCGTTATGTTCTCCTCCTCGTCTATCCCCTGGAAGCCCGCAACGATAACGATCCTGCCCAGGTCTAATTGCCTGTGAATCCGCTCGGCGTCAATGCTCTTTATCCTCGCTTTCGTAAAGACGCCGTCCGTTATCATCCGAATCTGACCGCCGGTGAAGCTGATCGCATCGTATCCCATCGCGTGCAGAGCCATCGCAAAAAGCGATACCGACTGCTGCTCGCCGGTGCTCAGCAACTGGTCCATCTCACGTTTGGGCGGATTCGGGTCGAGCTCCAGAGCATCCGCAATCAGCTCATCCGTCTGCTTGCCGCGGGCCGACGCAACCACTACCACCCCGTAGCCCTTTTTCACTGTGTCGATTACACGCTTGGCGGCCCTGCGAATCTTCGCCGCATTCGCTACGCTTGTGCCGCCAAACTTCTGAACAATTATCTTCATACTTCTTACCCTGCTGTAGATTCCAGTTTCAATCCTTTTACACAATTCGACTCCGCCGGTCAACCGCTAACTCCTCAGAAAATACTCCATCAGCTCGAAGCCGTTCTCTATCCTGAATCCTGATTGAGCCGCATTGGCCTCGCTGAAGCTCTTTTGCAGGGCGCCTTTGACACCGGTCCCCGCCATCGCAAACGGGACCGGTTCGCCCGAATGAGCGCCCGTCCGCACTGGCGTCGGGTGGTCCGGCATCACCAATATCCGCCAGCTATCCCGCCCCCGAAGCGCATCGAGCACAGGCCCGACAATGTGCCTGTCGATCTGCTCAATCGCCTTTTTCTTCATCTCGGCATTGCCGCTGTGACCCGCTTCATCAGGCGCCTCAACGTGAACAAAAACTATGTCGTATTTCTCCAGCGCCTCTACGGCCGCACCGCCCTTGCCCTGATAGTTCGTATCGACAAAGCCCGTCGCCCCCGGCACGTTTATCAGGTCGAACCCTATCAGCTTCGCCAGGCCCCTGACAAGATCAACCGCCGTTATGGCCGCCCCTCTAAGGCCGAACCGTTTCTCGAACCGCTCCATCTGCGCCCGCTTGCCCTGCCCCCACAGCCAGATCGAGCTGACCTGGTTCTCGCCGAGGTCCATCCGCACCTTGTTAATATCGTGGCCCATAAATAACTGCTGCGAGCGGGCCATCAGGTCGATAAGCAGCTCGGCGCCTTTGCCTCTCGGCAGAATCTTCTCCACCGCCGAGCCGATATGGTCATGAGGCGGGTACGTCTGAACATCGAAATCGACTCCCTTGAAAACCAGCAGGTGCCTGTAGCTCACGCCTGCATAAAAACGCATCTGCTCGCTGCCGAACTGCTCGTCAAGCTCCTTCACTAATTTAGCCGCCTCTTCCGTCGAGATATGGCCGGCGCTGTGGTCCGCCATCTTCCCGTCGGCAATCGTAACCAAGTTGCACCTGAAAACCCAGTCTCCCAGCAGCAGCTTGATGTTGCGAGCCACCGCCTCAATCGGCGCCCGCCCCGAATAATAGCGCCGGGGATCATACCCAAGCAGGCTCATCTGGGCCACGTCGCTGCCTGGTTCCATATCCGCAGGGATCGTCCGCACAAGACCCTGCCTGCCCTCCGTGCTGATCTTGTCCATATTTGGGGTCTCAGCCGCTTCAAGCGCAGTCTCCCCGCCGAACTGTTCGAGCGGCTCATCCGCCGCACCGTCCGGGACTATTATTGCGTATTTCATCATTGGTCTTTACATCTCGACAGGCGCCGCGCGCCGGCAACATCACCGGCCCCGATTTTAATCCCTGTCCTCAGGAATATCCACAATTCTTATGCACACCGGCTTGCCGCTGAATACGTCCAGCCCTTCAAGGTCGTTCAATGCCCCCGTTATATTCCTCTGCCGCGTCGTATGCGTTGTGATTACCACAGGCACCGTATTGTCCGGCCCGCTGCCTTCATGCTGCAGCGCACCGGAGATGCTAATCTGGTGGTCGCGCAATACCTGACCGTAGCTCGCCACTACCCCCGGCTCATCCTTAGCCATCACGCGAATATAAAACCTGCTCTCGCAATCGTCGATCCTTTCTATCAACGGCTCGATTTCGCTCCTCGGCCTGAGATGAACGTGCCGAAAAGTAGTGCCCGAATTGCCTATAGCAACGTCGATTATGTCCGCCACAACGGCACTGGCAGTCGGCATCATGCCCGCCCCTCGGCCGTAAAACATCACCTGGCCCACCGCGCTGCCGAATATGCTCACCGCATTGAACGGCCCGCCGACACGCGCAAGAGCGCTGTCATTGGCGATGAACGATGGGTGCACCCGCAGCGACACCCTGCCCCGCTCGTCCATCTGCCCGATCGCCAGCAGCTTGAGGCAATAGCCCATCTCCCCTCCGTACCGGATGTCGTCCCTCGAAATCGCTTCGATGCCCTCGACAAAAATGTCGCCAAGCGTAATCTCGTACCCGAACGCGATAGAAGCGAGAATCGCCAGCTTGTGCGCCGTGTCAATGCCGCTGATGTCAAGCGCAGGATCCGCCTCGGCGTAGCCCTTCTCCTGCGCCTGCGCCAGCGCAACAGCGAAATCCTCATCGTTGGCCGTCATATTCGAGAGAATGTAGTTGCACGTCCCGTT
>Ga0315288_10008441_pt1 | contig 12993 bp, 9 predicted proteins | sample YL17G11_20_MG_FD_203454 | JGI IMG/M metagenome (GOLD analysis project Ga0315288, IMG submission 203454) | Sediment microbial communities from Yellowstone Lake, YNP, Wyoming, USA - YL17G11_20 | ecosystem: Environmental > Aquatic > Freshwater > Lake > Sediment | place: USA: Wyoming | collected...
TTTTCTCGGTTGCATCCCAAGAGACTGTTCCTCCAAGAGATTCAATGATTGCTCTTATTGGAAGCAAAGTTCTGTTATTCTTGATAATAGGAGGTGAATCTAAAGTATTAAAAACTCCATTTACAATAAATGAGCTATTGCCAATTTGAAGACTGATTGTTATGGCGGTTATTTCTTTTTCAAAACTTGCTTCTATTGTATGGTTTGAAGTAATATTTGTAAATGTATATGATGATACTGCACCAACTGAAACTCCGTCAACTTTGACATATGAAATCTTATAGCCAGGGCTAGGGGTGATGATGAAAGACTTGGAATCACCAGAAGTAACTGCAATAGTGCCTGAAGGCGAGATTGTCCCACTTGTTCCCATATAGGATATTATAGTGTAGGTTTTGATTGCAAATATTACCTCAATGGTATGGTTTGAAGTAATATTTGGGAAAGCATATGAGGATATTGCACCAATTGAAGTACCGTCAACTTTTACATCTGAAATATTGTACCCGGGATTAGGGGTAATGGTGAAAAGTTTTGAATCGCCATAGTTCACTGTAACTGCTCCTGAAGGCAATATAGTGCCTCCTGCACCTGCAGAGGCCGTGATAATTAACACACTAGTTTCTACTTGGGCATGGACCTCATTCGAAGGTGCTGAATAATTAGGATGCGCCTGGCCATTAAATGCTTTCACATAGTAATAATAAGTTTTGCCTTGAGTTACATTACTATCTGTGTATGTTGGTGTATGAACATCAACTGTTGCGATTGGTATTTGGGATTCACCTCCTGCAGTCATACCTCTGAAAATTGCGTAACTTGCAATAGGATATTGACCTTGAGTTGAAGCTGTCCAGGTTAAAGAAATCGAACTTTCATAAGATTTTGCTATAAGATTAATTGGAGCGGAAGGAGAAGGCAGAGAATTGATTTTTATTGAGAGATTCTTTGTGGCAGTCTGGGTGCTATCTTTTACTTGAACTGTGAAATTGTATGTACTGGCAGTTGTTGGCGTACCTGATATTATGCCCGTTGAAGAATCAAGCGTGAGACCTGGAGGAAAGCTTCCTGATATGATTGACCAGGTATATGAACCTGTTCCGTATCTTGCTTGAAGTTTTTGCGAGTACAAGGCACATACTGTTCCATCGGGAAGAGAACTTGTATAAATGCTGAGGGGAGCTGTTATTTCGACAGAGTAACTCGAAGAGTCACCTCCAACAGTCTGTAGATGAACTGGATAACTTCCTGCTGTAGGTGGATTATGAATATTTGCAGAACTCAATATGGACAGGTAAACGTCTCCGCTGAACAATGGAATAGTAAAGGTAATAACAACTAATTGACCGCTTCCGGTAATGTTTGCAATTACCCCGCCTCCTCCGCTACTATTAATAAAGACATTTGAAGTAGATATGATTCCTTTGGGAACGGTAAATTTTGGAAAATCAATGGTCAATGCTGCTCCAGACTGGTATTGAAGAGTAAATTGAATCACATAAGAAGCAACTGAACCAGCAGTATTTGGAGAAGGTGTTACAATTAAATTAAGCATTTCGGCCTTTGCGTTCCCGTAAAAGCCTGGGATTATAAAGAGCACAATAAGCAACATAGCTAAAAATTTTTTCGTAATACCCCCCCTTTTTACTTACTGCTTATTACTTACTCCTTCAAACTTCTCAAAACATATCTCACTAGTCCCACAATCTGAAACTCGCTTTTTCCAAATACAAAACCGTTATTTGCAGGTTCCAGCCAGCTCTTTTGCCTCCGCTAGTCTTTTTGAATTTAACAGTCTTATCACTTCTTCTTTTTTCGTTTTCATAAATCAAAATAATAATAGCAAACTTTTAAATTTATTCAAATAATTGTACAGGTTGCCTACATTTGATACTCCGGGTAATATTTTAACAGGTAATTTATCAGTGTCAAGTTGTTAAGACTTTCATAAGGTCTTTCCATTTCTTATTCTAAAAGTATCTTTTTTATTTTATCAATAAAGGAAGAAAGCAAGACTCCCCTCATCTCCACCAAAGTAGCATCAGAATTTTACCTTGTTGAACTTTTTTAAATTTATACTATCTAGGCACAACAAAATCTTTATAAATACGTACTCTACAATACTGGCTCTTATCATTTGCAATTAAAATATTTAATTTAAGTTTAAAAATAAGTTTAAACCAGAAGTACAATTATAGTTTCGATTAACCTTGTTTAATACAACTAATCCTGTGCGATATATTCATTGCTAATAATAATAATTATTAATTTATTGATACCTTTAGGTAGTCGACTTATAGATAGCAAAGCATAAAATATTTTGAGGTGATGATATTGGCTGAAATAAACAAGCAAGTAGGTACTAATATAAGAAAATATAGAACTAAGAAAGGGTGGACTCAAGAAAAACTTGCGTTTGAAGCAGGATTGCATCGAGCATATATTGGGCAAATAGAAAGAGGAGAAAAAAACCTTGGTTTGAAAAATCTAGAGAGAATCGCAAGGGCCTTAGGAATTAAACCTGGAGCTTTATTGAATTATGAATATGGAAATTAATAACGAAACTCTTGGAGAAACGATTGAAAAGGTTATTTGTGATATTGCCCAAATTGATTCTTCTATGATTATTCACCGAACTAATCCAGTATTAGAACAGTGTATTAAGCCACTCCTGGAAGAAGTGTGCAGGCGGCTTCCACGTATAGTTAGACATGTAGGCACTGAAAGGGGACAAAGAGGTGGGCAAAGTAAGAGTACAATTGATTTTTATTGTGAAAATGGTGAATCAATTTCCGTGAAATCAAATAAAAATTCCAATTTTAAGGTTTGTCCGTCAGAATGTGGCCAGCCTGGAACGGATACTTTTGATCGATATTTTGGTCACCTGTATGAAGGAAAAATAAATTATCAAAAGTTTAAGATGGTATGCTTGCAAAAATCGCACGATATGATGCCAATTTATCTAGAACACCTTTTTGATTGTGATTACTTTGTATGGATTTACATAGGAGAATCCAAGCAATTTCATATCATACGCAAGAAAGATATTCCGAGCTTTGTTTGGGAAAAGGAAAAGTTTAGCTTCTCAAGAGATATAAATAACTGGAATGAAAGCTGCACGGTTTACTATGATTCAGTAATCATCGGGGAATATCAAGCTCATCAACATAGAAATTGCTATAAATTTCGATTTAATATCTTGCATCTTTGCAATATATTGGGGGTATAATGAGATGGGTCACCTGGCTATTGTTAATCAAGAAACAATAAAGTATGTGATTAGTGAAGGGTATATTTCAACTACAGGAACTTTGAAAAAACAAATAATCAAAACAATATCCGATATTTTCTCAGATGTTCTTGCTACTAGACCGGGGGATTTGGTCTTTCCCTGGATAATTGCAGGAAAATCTAAAGGAAAATCTAATGAAAATATAGGTTTTAAATATATTTTTAGAGTCAAAGGACTCCCTGTTTTGGTAAATGGAGATCCATATCCAGTTAAGGTACCTCTACAAGATGTTGGTTATGAGTTTGAAATCCCGCTATCCGAGCCCGAAGCTCTTGATCTCTGGACCAATAAACTATTGTGGAATGCAATTGGAAAGAAGTCGTTAGGAAGAGGTAGAAGTTTAACACATCAATTACCAATGGAAGATGAACGCTTGTTGGAACTATTGAAAGATAAAAATCCTAAACGCCCAAAGAAGATTAGACTAGGAGGAAAGCCAGTAAAAGGAGAGCTCATTCACATTAACCCGCTTCAGGACAGTTGGGATTCCATATTACAACAGACCCTTGAAGGTATGACAGAGAAAAAGCGTATATCGAATCTGGATCTTAGGGGATTGCCTTGGAGACGTGGAAATTTCTTTTACAACGAAAAAACTCTTGAAGCGTGGATGATGCAAAATATCGACACTTTAGAAACTAATAAGTTCAAAGAAGAAGTTCTTGTCCAGGAATTACCTGTTGAATGGTTTGGTAACTACCTTCCTTTTGGTGTAGCTGGTGGGAATATGGATGTAGTTATTTTGCAGTCAAATGCAGAAAATAAAATTTGCACAGTCATTGAATTAAAAGTTGGTAGCTTGAATCAGAAGAAATACCTGGAAGCCGCAAATCAAGTAATTAATTATGCTCACTTCATCCAGAGAGCATTTAATTCTTATAATATAGAAGCAGAAATGAATTCAGTTGTTCTTTGCGGCAGAACTTCAAGAGCTATAGGATATTTGCCTTTCAAATCAAATGGAATCGAGGTTAAGCTAATAACATATTGTATTAACAATAAAGGACAAGTAGATTTTCTAAGGTTGATATGATTTATTCAGAATGTAGATTTGTAGATGCATTATTATTCCGGTAGTTACAGAGAATCCAAAAAACCTATGAGATTAATAGGGAATACGTTAAAGGTGAATTAAAAGATTAAGAATAGGTAATCGGGATGCTCAGCTATGTGATGGTAGAATAGCTGATATTTAGCACTTTTACTCATATTATTTTGCCTAACAGCAAATTGACAAAAAACTCCATGACATGTATAATAGACAATGATGGACATAAAATGGAGGTTTAATGAAATTTTATTCTATAGCTGAAGTTGCTGAGCTTTGCAAGTTAAGTCAAAAAACGATTAGACGACAAGTGGCTTCTGGGCTTTTAAAGGCAAAAAGATTAGGTAACCAATGGCGAATTGAAGATGAAGATTTTTCTAGATGGCTTAATAGCGACTTTCAAACTTTCCCTGTGAAAAATGATTTGGATGAGCAACTTACGCTTTTCGGACACGAAAAAATAATGAAATTCAAAAGAAATATTAAGAGTAAGGTAGATAAAGTTAATTGGATAGATATTTCAGAAGATTGGAATAAGAAAAAATTCGAAAATATCTTCAATTATATAGATTTATTCTCAGGAGCAGGAGGAATATCTTTGGGGTTTGAATTAGCTGGCTTTGAGGGAATTGCAGCTGTTGAAATTATGTCTGCTGCAATAGAAACATATGCATATAATTTTCGATATCCCGTTGTATCTGATGATATTCGGAAAGAAGAAACAAAACAAAAGTTGTATGATATAGTCGAAATGTTCAAAGAGAAAAATAACATAAGGGATGTTGATGTTATTTGCGGCGGCTTCCCTTGTCAAGGATTCAGTATGAGCGGATATAGGATTATAGATGATAGTAGAAATGATCTATATGGAGAGATGTTAAATATCGTGAAAAAAATCAAACCTAAGTTTGTATTGATGGAGAATGTTGTTGGTCTAAGATCAATGCTTAAGGGTAAGGTAGAGGAAGAAATCATTAATGACTATGAAAGCATAGGCTATGATATAAATGTTACTGTTTTAAATTCAGCAGATTACTATACGCCGCAAATCAGAAAAAGAGTCATATTTATAGGGAACAGAATAGGCAAGATTAATTATCATCCAAAGCCCTTGCTTGATGAGAAAGATTATTTGAGCACCAAGGATGCAATCGAAGATTTGATAAATCATCCTGTAGATCCAGAATTTAACCATGTTCCAACAATACACACCAAAGCAATGAAGGCGAGACTAAAAGCAGTTAGGGAAGGCGGAAGCTTATACGAAAACTATTCGGATTCTTGGAAAAAATGCCCTTGGGATGAACCTTCTTGCACAATAAAAGAAAACCATGGTGGAGTAAATATTCATCCTATTTTACCAAGAGTCCTGACTGCTAGAGAAATGGCGAGGTTACAATCCTTTCCTGATGATTTCATTTTTAAGGGTTCGAAGAAATGGCAGCTCGTGCAAATAGGAAACGCTGTTCCACCATTGCTAGCGAAAGCGATTGCATTAGGCATAAGAAAGACATTATCCGGTGACTAAGAAAGCTAAAATTAAAAAGGAGCTTCTCAAGTGGTTTTCCGTAAACAAAAGGAGTTTTCCATGGAGAAATAAAAATATATCTTTTTATAAATTACTTATTAGCGAATTGTTCTTATGGAAAACGCGGGCAAATACTGTGGCTTTTTTTATTAAATTCTTTTTCGAGAAATATTCTTCGACGCAAAAAATTCAAACAGTCCCTGAAAGAGTATTGGCTAGAGATATCAAGAAACTTGGTCTTTCAAATAGAAGAACCAAACAGCTTAAGAAAATTTTTCAAGATTACAGTAATAAAAATATACCAAAACAAGAAAAACTCTTCAGGGAACGTTTTCACGTTGGGCAATATGTTGCCAGATCAGTCTTATTAATATATTATGATTTGAAATTATTCCCTGTCGACCAGAATATTAAACGATTCTTCACTAGAGTTTTCGACTATGATATCGAGAGCACAAGAAAAATATCCACTAAAGATGAAACTTTTTTAAATTATTTTGTTAAAAAGGGCAACAAGGAGATTGTTTGGGCGATAATTGATTTTTCTACTCTTGTATGCAAGAATAGAAACCCTAAATGTAAGGAATGCACAATAAATTACCATTGTAATTATTTTAAGAAAATTACAATTAAGAACAGATGAGAAAAAAGATTAATACGATTACTATTTCCATAGTTAGTGCGGCCACACCATAATGTATCTAAAAGTATGTAAAAATCTAAATTATTTTATTAAATACATTTTGAGGTCTAATAATATACACCCAAATTCGTAATAGAGGTATATTACTTAGCAATACTTGTATTTAACTGAAACTTATCGTAACTGCAATTTTATTGTAATATTACTGAAATTTCTTTTCGGAAAAATTAGTATTTTTTTAAATTTTTTCGGTATAACTTATTGTTCCTGTCTGACAAATTTTAAAATACTACAGTTCTTAAAATTATTTTACAGCGTTTTTTAGCTCTTTGCCGGCTTTGAAGTATGGAACTGTCTTTGCTGGAATACTAATCTTCTTTCCTGTTCTGGGATTAACACCGTTTCTCTTTGCTCTTTCTCTTGTTGCCCAACTTCCGAAACCGATGAGAGCAACTTTATCACCCTTCTTCAACGCTTCTTTGACTGATTCAATGAAAGCATTGACCGTTGACCTAGTTGCTTTCTTATTCATTCCTGTTTTTTTAGAAACTGCCTTAATTAGTTCTGATTTGTTCATTCTTTTTTACCTCCTTTAAAATTAGCATAAATACTTGCTTAATTAAAATATATGAGAATTTCATCTCTTGTCAAGGGTGTGTACAGGTTATATACATTTGATACTCCAGACAATATTTTAATAAGAAATTTATCGGTGTCAAGTTGCTTTATAGGTAGTAGTCTCGTATGTTTCGTAACTTATTCATTAGCGTTGACAAAGATTTCAATTTAGCAATAATTGATATTGAGAATAGATTTTACATTAGGCAGTAATGTATGATTAGATAAAGGGAGGAGTGGTATGAATGTTTTAAACAAAAAGATTTGTATACGAAGTACTTTAGATATTCTCCTACATCAGTGGTATATCCGCAATGCGTTTATGAACGAGCTATCTGAAATCGCATTTAGGAAGTGAGATCGTCTGATGGAAGCAATCATACAAAATATTCGGGATTGGTTTCTTTCAAAAAAGGAACACTTTGAGGTATTTGCTGAAGCAGACACTCGCCTAGAGGGATGGTTCAAGGGTGAACTTATTGTTTTGTTTAACAGCCTTTTGCAAAGAGGAGTAATTGAGAAGTTTGAGAGAGAACCAAAAATTGATACTCCTGCGGGTAGAAAGCAAATTGATTTTATCATCTCTTTAAATGGTGAGTCGCATCTTTGCGAACTCAAAGCACTTTGCATTAGTCAAGCTGCTGGGACACCTAGGAATCTTCACTTTTACTTTAGAGAAGACAATGTAGGAGTAATAAAGGATTTCAGAAAGTTGGAGTCCCTGTCTGGTAAAAACAAATGGGTTATAGGCTTCATTTATCCCAATCCCAAATATGAACATTGGGTAAAGGAGATTTCTTCATTATCAGACGACCTCAAACATTGGAAATGTATCACTGACCCATCTAACTTTCCAAATTTTTTGTTTATTTCAATCTGGAGATCTTAAAAATGCGATATCAGATAACAAAGCGTATATGCTGGGAACGTTATCTTAAATTCCGAACCTTGCTTTTAAAAGAAAGATTTACGATGTAAAAAGACAAATGAATTAAAGAGTAAAAACCCTCCCACCCACCTTATTAAAGAAAGTTACTACAAGCCGTCTGAAAAAAGAGTTCAGACCGCTTGAATAATTATATTAAGATGATATGCAGGTGTTTGGCAATGCAAACGGCCTTTTCATTCGCAAGCTCATTTCAAAAACCGTTTAAGAAGCATTGCACACCAGCATATCTGTGAAATGTTTTAACAAAGAGTTAAAAGAATTTTAGTTGGTGTCGCGCAAGTCAGACTATTCGCAAGCTCATAGCCTGATAGAGGCCTTGCACACCGTAATAATAGTTTAATAAAGAAAAGGACACAGAGTAAGTGATAAGAGGAAAAGATAAGGAGAAGATTGGGAGAAGATTGGGAGAAGACTTGGAAAGACAAACCATAAAAGAATTTTAGTCACCTGCAACAAAATTGAGATTTATAAACCAAACCCGAGACAGAGATATGATTTATATAACTCAATTTTAATATCGTTGCAACAGTTTCATAAGACCTTAAGCAAAAGATGATAAAGGAAAAGTTACTTACTTGCGGAAAACTCATAAGTGATTATTCGCATAAGACAAAGGCGCAGATAAGCACATATGAGTTAAAGATCCCCGCAAGTGATTATAAAATCAAAATTATCATCAAATCTTATATATCAAGGTTCCGCAAGTGAAATGATTTTAGTACAATTCTCTCATCCTCAATCAGTTATGAACCTGATGCAAGGGATTACAGGTTACAGAGGATTAAGAGAAAGAAAAAGAGGAGAAGATTAGAAGAAGATTTGGAAAAGATTAGGAAGGATAAATAAAACCCATAGGAGAAGATTTGGAAAAGATTAGGGAAGGACAAAAAGATTATGCGGTCGGTTGAAGATGTGCTCACACAAAGAGTTTTAGTTTAAAGACGTTCGCCTTACATCACTTGGGCTTTCCTGCGCTGAGTTGCTAAGAGCGTGCCTGACCTGCGTCCTTCGGACTTGACAGGCACAGCAATGGCTCGGAAAGTGACCACATAAAGGCAACCTCGCAACTATTCTAAAGGCAAAGATAAAATATTTATTATTTTTTTCTCTTACTGGCTCAACAGTTTACGCAGGTTCAGGGGACTCCTTTGACAAGGTCGTATTCCTATTTGCAGAACGAATTACGGCTTTCATTTTCAGACACTCCGATTGTTTCAGAAAGACGTGAAAAATTGGCCTCTAAAAATGAACCTTCCGTAATTCTAAATTTTCTTTTAGTAAGAAGACCATATTTCAGTTAAAAGAAAATTATCTTCAAATAGTCATCTCCACCTTGCAAAGCACCCTGAACTGCATTACAGAGCCCAAAGAAGAGAAAAGACAACTCTCTTCAAAGCCTGAATGTTTAGGCAATGGAGGTGCTGCTATGGCACTAAATGGTAATAACTCACAAGTGAACGTCTCAGAGAAGACTGAGAGAGAAAGGTTAGTAATCGCTAAGGAAGTTGTAATCAAGGCATTACTACCCGTTGTATTTGATGATATTCCCGAAGATGCAAGGGAATCAACCTTTGACGATTGGTATGACAAGCTCCTCAAACTCATTACAGGGATTGAAGATGATGCACAGCCTGTGAAAGTTCTCAGTGCTCCGCCAAAGGAAACTCCAGGTGCTTCAAAGAAGGATCCAGGGCAGTGTGTTCGTCCTGACAGTCCTCTTGAGAATAAAGCTACCGACAAGCAGATAAAGAAAATCTTTGCTATGGGACACACGCTCAACATGGGAAAAGAGGAACTTGAAGAGGAAGCATTCAAAGTTACATCAATCGACAGCCTGAGTCAGCTTTCCAAATCACAGGCAAGCGACCTCATAGATGACCTTTCCGCAAAGGAAGACCTTGTGAGGCTTTATGGATAGGGGGAGACCCCCTACCTTTGGAGGTTTAAGATGAAAAAGATAAAGGAAATGAAAGAAGAAGATTTGATGAAGATGCTCAAGGCCGTAAGGGAAGAGATAGACAGGCGTAGATTCGAGGCCTGGGAAAAATACACAGGCTTCAAGTACCCTTTGAAGAAAACTTTGAAGAAGGAGGCAGACGATGGAGAGAGGTGAAGATAACGACGAAGAAAGAGACGCTTTCATTCAGGCAGTTGAAAGGATGGTCCTTCAGTACCAGTGCAGGGACTTTCACAGGTGGCACTACTACAGGAACATGCTCCAGGAAGTTGATCCGCACAATCCTCTTCTTGAAGTTAGCTTTCACGGTTTGCCATACACAGGAGGGTTGAAGGATTGAAAAGAGGGGGGAGAAATTCCCCTCTTTTTTTGTTCGATTGATGATCCTGGCTTTTCAAGGAGTTGTTTTTAAATATTCCATCTAATTTTTCTGCCATACTTATAGTTTTCAGGCATCACATTATGACTAGCCTTTTATATTCAGCGTCAATTTTATACTTCTATTTATTTTGTTACTGTACTATCTTTTTTCTTCTCTATTTTATTCCTGTGTTAAAGATTTCAAAGCTTACTTTGTGATTTTGTTTTCTGAGAATCATTTTTTTAATTGTTTGAATGCTTTTTCTTTTCTGTACTTCACTGCCGAGTAGGAGAAAATAAGTTTCTTTTATAGTTATTGGATCAAGATATGGTTAACCAGTCAAGATGTATAAGCTTTCCAACTTATTTAAAATGACAATTTTATACCTAATCTTCCCAGTACTGTGTGCCTTTTTTGTCGATGAAACCCCATTTACCGTTGAGTTTAACAGATGCAAGACCTTTGAAGAAATTAATTGCCTCATCATACACTAGCGGTATTACCATATTTCCTTTTTTATCGATGAATCCGTATCTTGGGTCTACTCCCCCGTACTTTCCTTTGGAGGTATACACACCAACTGATGCAAGTCCTTCGTGGAAATTCCCTGCCTCATCATATATGGGTGGTACAACTAAATTCCCTTTTTTGTCGATGTATCCGTGCCCTCTATATTTTCTACTAAGTGGAGCTGATGATGATGCAAGGCATTCTGATACATACCTTGCCTCATCATGCGCAGAGAGTGTTATAATATTTCCTTTTTTATCGATGAACTCATATTTTCCGTTTAGTAAAACCGAGGCAAGACCTTTGAAGAAATTAGTTGCCTCATCATACACTAATGGTATGACTACATTTCCCTTTTTATCAATGAATCCATATTTTTCATTAAGTATAACTAATGCCAGTCCTTCGTGGAAATTCCCTGCATAATCATAAACAGGCGGTATGACCACATTTCCTTTTTTATCGATGTATCCCCATTTTCCATTCTGCTTAATTGATGCAAGGCCTTCAGAGAAGTACCCTACCTCATCATACGCAGACCGTTTACTTGGACTTATAACTTGAACCGCATATTCATACACTAGCGGTATGACCACACTCCCTTTTTTATCGATACATCCCCATTTTCCATTCTGCTCAACCCATGCAAAACCTTCAGAGAAAGGCCCCGCGTAATCATACACTAGCGGTATGACCACATTTCCTTTTTTATCGATATATCCATACTTTTCATTAAGCATAACTGCTGCAAGGCCTTCGTGAAAACCCTCTGCACTATCATACATAGGCGGTATGACCACATTTCCCTTTTTGTCGATGAATCCCCATTTTTCATTGGCATTTTTTATGTTGATTATAACCGGTGCAAGGCCTTCAGAGAAGCCCTCTACCTCATCATACGCAGGCGGTGACGGTATAAATATGTTTTCTTTTTTATCAACGTAGTACCTTGGTTCATCATACACATGCAGATGTATCTCTTTTCCCTGCTTAATGAATACAAGGCTGAATCCATATTTTTCATAGGGAGTTACTGCAACAGTAACCGATGCAAGGCCTTCGTGAAAATCCTCTGCGTCATTATACAGAGGTGGTATAACTACATTACCTTCTTTGTTGATGAATCCCCATTTGTTAGCCTCGTCTCCATGGAATTTCATAAATTTTGCAAGTCCTTCAGAGAAGGCCCGTGTGGAATCATAAACAAACGGTATGACCACATTTCCCTTTTTGTCGATGAATCCCCATTTTTCATCACGCTTAACTGCTGCAAGTCCTTCGGAAAAAGGCCCTGCACCATCATAAAGATACGGCACAACTACATTTCCCTTTTTATCGATGAACCCATGCTTTCTATTGATAGTAACTGAAGCAAGGCCTTCAGAGAAACTCTCTGCGTAATCATACACAGGCGGTAAAATTAACTTCTTGTTGCTGTCGCGGAACCCCCATTTATTTTGTTTTCTGCATCGAATAAGGAAAGGCTCTTCTTCTAATTTATTTATCTTCACCTCTATCATCATATTAATCTCCTTTTTCTCTTCATTATCATTATATAAAATCAACATTGATTTTTCAAATAAGGTTTGAAGGTTTCGATACATTCAAGATTTTGTATAAAACAAAACTTTTGAAACACAACTTTTTTGAATGGTTTTTATGAAAGGCAATGATTCATTTTCATATAGATTCTTGAAGTAGGATTTTACCGCTTGACAAAATTCTTAAAAGAGATAAATTTTTATTGAGAGATAATTCGGCTGAAAGGAGTGCAGAATACAAAGAAGCAAAAAAATCGCTCAATTTAGAAAAATATTATTCAGGGGTTTAGATCTATGTAATGGTACAGGTAATTGGCAAAAATCTATATTAAAATAGGAGGAACTAATAAGAGAATGAGAATTAGATTCATAAAATTAACTATTTTTGTTTTCATAATTTTTGTTTCTCTTACCTCACAATCATTTATAAAAGTTTCTGCTCAAACTGGTAAGCTTCTCGTTACCGTTAAAAATGCTGATGGCTCTCCTTGTTTAGGCCAACGTATAAGAGTTTACGAACAAGGACAGGATAGCACAGGTCAACCA
>Ga0315288_10008443_pt1 | contig 12991 bp, 11 predicted proteins | sample YL17G11_20_MG_FD_203454 | JGI IMG/M metagenome (GOLD analysis project Ga0315288, IMG submission 203454) | Sediment microbial communities from Yellowstone Lake, YNP, Wyoming, USA - YL17G11_20 | ecosystem: Environmental > Aquatic > Freshwater > Lake > Sediment | place: USA: Wyoming | collected...
ACGCACATGTTAACGTTTGCGGCCGTGCAAGACTTGACACCCAGACCTAGCTTGACAGGATCCAAGCGACAGTACTGAGTGGGTGTATACCACAGAAACCTGAGCCCAAGCTGATTGGCTTTGTCTCTGATTTTTGGCAAAAGCTCGTTCAGTGTTTCAAGTGGCAAGGCAAATTCCTTGCTTATCTCGCCGGCTTTTCCTGAATAGATGAGGCTATTGCATCCGAAGGATCCAACCCCGAGTTCCTTGATAAAGTCCATTGTCTGCAGAAATTCTGAAGCGTTGTACTTGCTAAGTGTCGTGTTTGTTGTGACGTAGACTCTCGTTTGAAGCGCGTTTTTGATTCCTGCCAAAGTCTCTTTCCAGCTTCCTTTGGCTGCCGTCATTTGGTCATGGATTTGAGGCTTGTGAGATTCCAGCGTAACCTGAACAAAATCGAGTCCGGCTTTTTCCAATTGCTCAGCGTAGCTCTTGTCTTTCAGCCTCCTTCCATTAGTGATAAGTCCTGTCACTGCGCCTCTGTTTTGCGCGTAGAGCAGGAGTTCGGGCAAGTCTTCGCGCAGAGTTGGTTCCCCACCTGTGAAAGTCAGGATGAAGACACCGATGCTGTGAAGCTTGTCGATCACCCGCTTCCATTGATCTGTGCTGAGTTCATCAGTCTCATGCGGACCACCAGCATAGCAGTGAATACAGTTGTTCTGGCATCTGAAAGTGAGTGCTAAGTCCATTCGGAGAGGCGCTGAAAGGCTGTGGGTGAAGGGTTCAACTGTCTTGACATCAAGATACGATACTGGACAGATTTTCTCCGTGCTAGCCATTGTGCTGATCGTGTAGATCAGTTTCTCATAGTCTTTCTTGGCAGTCTCCGCGTTAACCCTGTAGGCCCGACGAATCTTCTTCATCACTTCACCTGAAGATAGACCGTGCATGAAAAAGTAGACGTATGCAGTCGCTGTCTCGTTCAGGAACAATACTCTGTCGGCGTTAATGACTAAGATGCCCTCACCGTCCGATTCGACGCGAAGCTGTAAGGCCAGACCCGTTAACAGTCCTTTGCCACGATAGGTATGCCGTCCCGCGGGAATTTTCGGAGGACTAAGAATCCTTCGTATGGCACTCATGGTCGAAGATCACCTCTTCTGATCCGTGCCCCGCCACCGGCACACGCACATGCGCACGATACGCAGGCGCAGGCACACGCGCAAGCATGGCAGGCACACACGCAGCTGGCATCATAGTGAGCAGGTTGCTGTGAAGCTTTGCCAGGTGAGAAGGGAAGGATCGAGTTGGCAAATTTCTCGACGTTGACGACGATGCTGTTTGACGTGTTTTCAACTGCGCTGGCTACATTATTCGCGAAATCGGCTCCTGGAATCGTGGGTGGCTTTGTTGCCTGAGTCGGTGTTCCGATGTTGGGCGTGTATGTTGGATGTGGGTGATATTGCTGGTAGCCGTACCAGTACCAGAACCACATCGGGTTGGGTGTAAACATCGTGCTTTGAAAAGCTGTCTGTGTGCGCGATTTGTAGTTGGGGTCGAGGAAAAGCCAGAGTAGCTGTTCATCGTAAACGTTGGAAGCCAAATCAGGCGTTCCTGCTCCCTGTACTTGTTTCCACGCTTTGTCCACGACTTGTTTGTAATACTCAACAGTGTCTTTTCTCTGGAATCCCCGCATCTTCTCCTCAATCGTGTCTCTCAGATACATTACGGTTCCAGCGAGTTTTTCTTCGTCGAGAGTTCCATCGTCTTTCAGAGCGTTCAGAAAGTCGATCTCATAATAGCGGAGTGGTGTGTCGCGTGTTCCCTTTTTGTCTTTGAACTCTTCCATTATTCTGATTTTTATTGATGGTTTTGCAGACTCGATCCATATTGCTCTTTTCTGGAGGAGACTGTAGAGAATCTCTGTTACGATCATTGTTGGTTTCATTTCGAGAAGGTAAGAAGCCTCAACTGCAGTGAGTCCGCGCCTTATTCCAAGCGTTTCCATGCTGACTGTTGGGTTGAGATAGGCTTTCTTGCGAGCCACAGAGATTATGATTGCCAAGAACACTATGATGAATCCCACTCCAAAAAGTGGTGGGAGGTATTGCCCAAGAAGGTCTTGGCCCCCGCCGTTGGAACGTGGTGTGTACGAGGTGTAATTTTTCGGGACTGATACTCCAAACATGCTTTTTTCATCTGGAGACAGGCTCTGTCTTTCCCAGTAGATTCCCCATCGTCCATCCGGTTCGAGTATTGTGTTATTCCAATTCACGTTCGTTCCCACGACGCTCGTGTTTACCCCTTGGGGCAGAACGATCAGAACACGAAGGTCAGCCACTGTTACTGGATACCAGCTTGGTATGAATTCCATTCCAACGTTTGTTTCATTGTCTTCGCAGATCATTTGAGCAACGTTGGTTGTGACAGTGAACCACGTTGTTTGTCCGGCATGCAATGTGGAAGTAAGCTTGACTTCAACTTTGTAGTCCGATCCAGAGCTTATGTCCTCAATTTGCATGTTGTTTCCGTTCTGATCTGTTGCGTTTCCTATCGTGAAGTCGCTCTTGGGTTGACCGATGGAAACGTAGTTCATTTGGCCTGCATCCGTGGAAATGCTGATGTTGTAGAGGAGATCAATGCTTCCATTTTCTCTGATCCATATCTTAGACCATTCTTGGTTCAGATGATACGTCAGCGTCTGAGCTGATACAAAGTTGAGGATCATTAATGAACACGAAAAAACAACAAGTAGTAGGATCAGGTGACGTTTCTTCACCATTTTGGCTCCTCTGCCACCTCAAAGGTTTGTCCGCAGTATGGACATGTCGCGTAAGGCACTCCATCTTTGATCTTGATGGTGTTTGAATCGATTGAACCCGAGCAGTGGGGACATTTGATGGCGACAGCCTTCATTTCACCTGAAAACTCGACCTTCTGAATTATCGTCTTCGGTTTCCTGGTTATGTAGAAACCTATTCCAAATGCTACGACGAAAAGTAATCCTGCGACTATCAGCCTTGTCGGTGCGTAGACTGATGCTAGAGCGAAAATGATTCCGAAGAACAGGAGAACGGTAATCGCTATTGCCCCGAGAACAGTTTTCAATTCCATGAACGATATGTGATTCAGATTCTAGGAATTTAACTTTGCCTCGAGAAAAGCGTGTGGAAACATATGTTTTGAATACTTTCGTATTTTGAAGATTGCGGGGAAGTCCTATGCGGTAACTGTCTCTTCACCCGATTCTTCAGTCGTGCTAACATTCAACCTCTTTTCTTCCACGCTGCCTTCAGTTCAGCAACAAAACCAGCTTCATCTTGCGCTATTCTTTTCTTGACTTCTCTCCCAGTCGCGGGACAATCCTTGTATTTCGTGCTCACAATCTTGTGAATTATCTTATCGAGCTCTTGCCTGTTCTCCTTTGTGACCTCGATTCCCGCTTTCTTGAATATTTCCTGAAGGTGTCTGAAATAGCAAGTCATTGCATATTCCTCAAAGTACAAAATGACTTTTTGAAGTTTAAGACTTTCCGAGTTCACCATTCTGGCTTCATGTCAAAAAGCTTTCTAGGTCTACGTACTTTTTCGAGATGGCAGCTCTGACGCCTTTCTTTGGGTCAACAACCTGATTTATCTTCAAATCGACTGCCAGGCTGCCGAACATGTACGCTGTCTCAAACGGCCAACGATACTGTCGCATCAGAGCATTGGTCGCCGCTTCAGTTGCTAATTTGGCAGCTTCATCGAGCGTCTCTCCGCAAGCTAGTAAAGAATATGAATCCTTCGTCTCGAGAACTGGCCATTCTGGCTTCTTGTTCTTTATTATTTCGAACTTCACCGAAATTTCTCCTGGGACTTCAATGGCTGAGACGCAGAGTTCACCGTCTGCCTGAACAGCGTGAAGGTCTCCTGCAGCGAACAGGGCACCCTTGGCAAAAACGGGGAAGAACAGTTTGCTTCTTGACGTGATCTCTTTGACGTCCATGTTTCCACCGTGTCTTCCGAGCGATCCGCATGGTATTTCACTCTCAGCCGGCGTGACGCCGATCGTGCCGATCATTGGGTTGATACTTAACTTGGTGCCTAGAAAATCCGCGTGACTCTTGCTTATCCTGACTATTCTCGTTGAAGGTTCGATGCTTTTTTCTGCGAGAATCCCTTGTTTAGGAACGGTCACTATCACTCCCTTGTTAGGCACGGTGATATCGATTATTTCAACGGCAAGCGTGTCTCCAGGTTCCGCGCCTTCCACGTATATTGGGCCCGTTGCCCCATCGACTTTCGCCCAGTCAAGCGTTTGCACGGAATCATTCTCGTTTCTTATCTGTCCTCCGAAAGCATCTTCGGTTTCGATTGTCACAAGTTCGCCTGGTTGCACGAATGCCACTGGCTTGTGTTTCTTGCTGAAAGTGTAGATCATTCTGTTTCTTGACACGGTTTTCATGGTTTCACGTCCTCGATTCAGCTATCGTTTATTGTTTTGTTCAGGAATTTAAAAGCTGATCTGAGGCGCGGTTGTAGCTTCTGTGCTTCGAATCTTCCTGAAACAATGAGGCGCATTCAGAAGCGCACTTGCAGCAAAGGAAGCTATGAAAAATGTTATAGGAAAAGATGCGTCTATTTGGAAGTTCAGGAAAGCATGAGTGTTGGTTGAAGAACATGAAAGTTGGAGTTTTGAGCGGGGGCGGTGACGCTCCAGGAATCAACGCCGTAGTGAGAGCGGTTGTGAAGAAGGGAATTCAGAACTACAGATATGAGTTCGTGGGAATCATCGACGGTTGGGCAGGGCTTGCAAAAGAGGAATACATGCCGCTCGGCCTGAAGGAAGTGAGCGACATTCTGCCGAAGGGAGGATCAATTTTGGGTTCGTCCAGAACAAATCCATTCAAGAAAGAAAAAGGGCCTGAGGAAGTTGTCAGAAATGCAAAAAAAACTGGAATTGGAGCGGTTGTTGCCATCGGCGGAGACGACACGCTTGGTGTTGCACATAAGTTGAAGGAATTCGGGCTAAAGTGCGTGGGAGTGCCGAAGACAATTGACAACGATCTGCCGGGAACTGACTATACATTTGGGTTTATGACGGCAGTTGGTATTGCCACAGAAGCTCTGGACAGGTTGCATACCACGGCTGAAACGCATCATAGGATTCTGGTTCTGGAAGTGATGGGCAGGTACACTGGCTGGATAGCACTGGAGGCAGGACTAGCAGGTGGCGCTGATGTCATACTTATCCCTGAAAAACCATTTGACATAGAAGAAGTCTGCGAGTACATCAAGAAAAGGCAGAAAAGAGGCGAGAACTTCAGCGTCATAATAGTCGCTGAGGGAGCCAAGCCGAAGAGTGGAGCTGAAATAGTCCAGAATGAAAGCGTGGATCAATTTGGTAACACACGTTTGGGTGGAATCGGCCATTACCTCAGCAAGGAGATTGAAAAACGCATGAAAATTGAGACGCGCGCAGTTGTTCTTGGTCATCTTCAGCGTGGCGGTTCGCCGACGGCGTTCGACAGGATACTTTGCACAAGGTTCGGCGTTGCTGCAATAGATTTGGTTCATGAAGGCAAATTCGACTATATGGTTGCTTTGAAGGGGAACAAGATAGTTTCAGTTTCACTTGAAGACGTAATCGGCAAGAGAAAAACAGTGGATCTTAGACTCTACGACGAGGCGAGCGTCTTTTTCGGCTAGTTTCCGATTCTAGGTTGCCAGCACCGAAGCCAGTTTGAGCAAGTCAAGATCTAGAGGTTTCTCTGTTCTGCAGGACTCTTCCAAGTCTATGCTGGTAATCTTGCCTTTCTGCAAGCAAACTATTCGTTTGTCTTCCTCCTTCAGAAGCAGCTCAACGGCTTTGTCTGCAAAAAGATCTGCAAGAAGTCGACTTCTTCCCGTTGGACTTCCACCCCTTTGGGCATAACCTAGCACACTCAGTCTGACTTCTACTCCGGCTTCTTTCTCGATCTCTTGTCCAAGTTTGCGGGTGTCGCCTACTCCTTCGGCCGCAATGATTATGCCTGATTTCTTCCCTTTGGCGCTGTTCTCTTCCAGTTTTTGGACGATTTTCTTAACGTTGAATTTGACTTCGGGAACCAAGATTATCTCGGCGCCCACTGTTAGTCCTACCGTTACAGCAAGGAAACCTCTGGCTCTGCCCATGACTTCAACGATGAAGATTCTTTCATGAGAAATTGCTGTATCCCGTATCTTGTCGATTTCGTCGACGGCCGTGTTGAGGGCGGTGTCAAAGCCTATTGTCTCGTCGGTTCCGAATATGTCATTATCGATTGATGCAGGAATCCCCACTATCAACGTGTTTGTTTTCTTGCTCAAATCCCTAGCTCCACCGAAGGAGCCGTTTCCGCCTATGACTGCGATTCCATCGACATTGTTTGAAATCAACGTTTCCGCTGCCTTCTTGATTCCTTCAGGAGTTCTGAATTCCAGAGATCTTGATGTGCGCAAGATTGTTCCGCCCAGCTGGATTATTCCACTGACTGATCTTGGAGTTAGCGGGACAAAGTTGTTTTTTATCAGTCCTTCCCATCCTCTTTCAAAACCGAGAACCTGAACCTTCTTCAAGCTCGCTATGCGGGTTATCGCCCGAATTGCGGCATTCATTCCAGGGGCATCTCCGCCACTTGTGACGATGGCTATGGTCTTCAGCTGTGCTTCCTCCGTTTAGGCCTATTCTGTTCGGAACACGTATGAATGTTTCCAATAGAAGACTGATTCTTTAAACTTGGCTTTTTCAAGTTGCCCTTGTCAGTGTTTTGGGTTTTTTCCATTCTTCCCTGAGAATGCCGTATAGACATCTGTCTCTCCATTCTCCTCTGGCGAAAACGGACTTGCGAACTACTCCTTCTTTCTTAAACCCTAGGTTCTGCAAAACCTTCTGAGAAACCACATTTCTCGCATCCGTGTGAGCCTGTACGCGAACGATGTCCTTGGAAAGAAACAGGTAATCCAAAACAATTTTCACAGCTTCAGTGCAGTAGCCTTTTCCTCTTTCACCCGGAACCAGAACATAACCTATTTCCAGCAAGTTTCCTATGGGCCAGTGAAACATGGTTCCGATTTTGGTTCCATCTTTTTTCTCAATGAAGAACCACCTGGTGTCAGGGGGAAGGTTATCATACCTTTTCTCCCACTCCGTTCTGGACTGTTGTGGAAGCCAGATATACTCACCGAGAAATTTCGGATCGTTGCTCCACTCTGCCAACAACGGCAAGTCTTCCTTCTCCACAAGCCTCAAGTTGACACTCTTGCCTTCAAGCAATCCTTGTCACTCGTTCGATAGTTCTGGTCTTCCTTCTTTATGGCTTGCGGAGGAATCGGTTTGGTGGGGTAAAGTTTGATCCCCAACCCAACCCCAACGCTCGAACACTTTATACTATATATGAACACTCGTCCACTCTTGCACTCACTGTGGCAATTATAACTGACAAGGAGAATGTTGATCCAAAAAAAAGAAAGACCAATAGTGAATTGTCAGGTCTCGAAACTTCGATTGAATAGGTCACGTTGCTTCCTAAGAAATTTTCACTTTTCATTACCAGATAGTAGATCCCTGACGCTTCTATCACGGCTGTAAAAGAGGAAGACAAACGATAGTTGTCATACTCCATCACCTTAGCGCTCAGTCTGGTTGAATAGTTTTGATACAGTTCATAATTGGGAAAATCGACAAAAACATAGCTGAAATATTGACTTTCCGAGCTATTGGTTTTCACCATAATTTGATCCATCGTTTCAAGAGTGATGTTAATGCTTCTGAGCGGGTAGTTCGGAAGACCATCAAGAATCACAAGGTTTGACTCAAACGCTTGTCCGATCTGTCGAACACCGAACATCAACATGAAAACTATTCCCACTATGAACAGAACAGAAAACACTGAGAACAACCATTTGCGATTGTTTCTAAGCCGCCTGCTATTTGGGATTACTCTTTGCGAGCCAATAGCAACAGTCGCTAGAACAACAACGAAGACCAGAAATTCGATGTAAGGCACTGATGAATACGGTGCCAAATACGTGAAACCCGCTGGAAGTAGCGACGTTTGGGCACCTAGACCTGCCAAGAACATTATCATTGCAAGTCCAGTAATGAAAAAAGTGTTTCCGAGAAGCGCGGCCGCTTCCGAGCCAGCAGAGTATACTTCTTCAGAAAGCAAGGAGACTATGCTGAAACAGCAAGCCAGGATGAAAGGCAAGGAATAATACAACATGTATCCGAGGAAAATGTAAGTGGTCTTGATTTCATTTGTCGATGCTCCTATCAACAGACCTATTGTGACAAAAATGCTAACAAAGACAATGCTTATTTCAGCAATCAGCCTGCTCAATCGACTGTGCATATATGAGAATACTCGCCGAACCCTATAAAAATAGCTCACTTGCCTAGGGTGCCCATACAAAGCGCAAGTTTCATCGCCCTCTCTCCTGAGCTGGTTCCTATTTCCATGATTTCTCCATTTTTCCACATTTCGTGCATTGTTTGACGCTGTACTTCTTATTGCCAACGAGAATGGCGGAACTATGGTTGCAGGTAAGTTCCTTCCATGCTTGCAGTCCTTTCCCTGTTCGTTTTCTGATGTCAGGTTCAGCGATAAGTATTCCAGAACCGTATTGGGGGTTTGGGCTAATACTGAACGTTTTGTTGGACGTGTTGGCCTCAAGCCTAAGTGCAACAAGGCAAAGATTCTTGACCCCAGAGTCCGTGACGACTCCATTGAACATAAGAGCTTCTGGTCTCAACTGGAAGTTCTGCCCTTTTCGCCACATGTCAGCGCGGATGTCAATCGGCATATTTCTTGCATTTATTTCAAGTTGAATGTCCCTCGACTTTTTTCTCATTTGAAGATGCTGATATTGACACTGCAAATCCCAAGGCAAAACGTCTCCTGAAATCCATTCATTCTGTTCTATTTCCACTACTAAATGGTCATCCCGATCGAAAAGTTTCATTGAGAGATCGAGTTTTTGTTCACTGATGCTCAATGAGAGGAGACTCTCGCCATCAACAAGTAGGAAGTCGCCTTCTCCGATGAATTGATTGGTGCCAACATTGACGACAGGGACATCTTGATTCACTTTGAGCATTCCTTCGACATACCCCCTTTGTACATTGATTGGGTGTGCTTTGTAAGATCTCTGTTCTGGTTCTGTCATAGCTTTTGAAGTTGCTTCATGATGGCAATTTGGGCAAAGTAACATTATGTCTTCTGGTTTCTCGGAACCTCTGACAATGTGATGGTACTGTATTATTGGGAAGCCACATTTACAGCAACCAAAGCCTGCTTGTTGCCTAACAACCCTCTTTAAAGGGGCGGGTATCTCAACTTTTTCAACCACTACTCTTCACCTGATTTGGAACTGCAATTCGCGGAGTCCAACTCTCCTTTTCACTTCCAATGTATTTGGCCAAAAGAAGCGCTTCCTCGTTAGTTAAGGTTTCAATTTCCTGTTGATAACCCATTCTTACTCTTAATCATTCTTCTTGTTTTGATTCAGTTACCTTTTTGAGTAGACTGACTGTTTGTTCAATAGACAGTGTTCCATCAACTAATTTCATGAGCGGTGGATCATCAACGGAATGCCACACAAAAATCTGCTTGTTTTTTTGCATATGCATATCCTATGTCAAGACACACGCTTTTGCCTACATAGCCTTCGGGATTAACTACATAAACAACATCCGCGTCGTCTATCTTCTCCAGACAGCCCACGATGCCACGAGCGTCCCTAGTTTTTGACACTATAGACTCGATATCCTCTTTCCTAAGCATCGTTTCCAATTCCTCTATCTTGTCCAAAAATCTGAAACTCCCACAGACATACACTCTTTTCATGACATTCCCCCAGACACCAGAACCATATTGAATTGCATCCTAGTTTCAGCTATAACTTTTCCGACACTTTCAATGTTAGTTTGGTTTGGGGTAAAATCCTATCCCAATGGGGATCGATCATAGACGTGTACTTCATAAGTCTATATAGGGAGCTTCCTAGTGAATTTAGCTCGATAGACTGAATATCAAATACAAGATGTCTGCAAAACTTGGAAAAATCACCTTACGAAGGAGTAGAATTGGCACGAATTTCCTTTATAGCTCTGGGATGAATGAAGTGTGCAAGATCTTGATCTCTTCCTAGTCTTAGTGATAGCTTCCATTTCATTGTCTTTGGGTGCTGTTTTTTCGTATCATTTCAAAGCCAACAAAAGAAAGAAAACAATGGATGAATTGTCAGAACGTCGCTGCGACATTAACCAAGCTCATCAGGAATTGAATAGTCTTCTGAACAATGATCGCTATGTAGAACGGAGAACAATCGATTTATGGGTCAAGAAGTGGTCTTTTCTTCTTTCATTGTTGAGAGATGCAAAGAAGCTGAAGGTCGTCGATCCCGAGCTAAATGAAAAAACGACAATGCTCTTCAAAGTGTTTGAAAAGACATACGAGATCATTTCAGAAAGGAATGAATCATTCATTGAGCTGGAAACAAAGAAGTTTGAAGGGCTTTTCAACCAAATTGAGAAATATCCTCTAACAAAGAGCCAAATCCGATCCATCATTACTGATGAATACGCTAACTTGGTAGTTGCAGGAGCTGGAACTGGCAAAACTAGCACTATTGTAGGCAAGGCAGCTTACATCTTGAAGAAAGGTCTTGCCAAACCAGAAGAAGTTCTCTTGCTTTCTTTTGGACGTGATGTAAATAAAGAAATGAAAAGGCGAATTGGATCTCTTAGGCTCAATCTAGATGTGAGAACATTCCACAGTTTGGGTCTAAGCATAATAGCTCACGTGGAAGGAAAAATGCCATCAGTCTCAGAAATATCAACCGACAAGCTAAAACTTGACAGAGAAATTGAAGGATTCATAAAAGCCAACCTCCATGATGAACTCTTTTCAAGACTACTAAATGAGTACTTCTTGTTTCATATTCATCCATATGAGAGCATATTCAATTTCAAGTCTAGAGGCGAATACATCGATTATCTCAAAAAGCAAGAAATCAGATCATTAAACGGCGACAAAGTAAAAAGCTTCGAAGAATGTGAAATAGCCAACTTCCTATATGTAAACGGAATAAACTACAAGTATGAGAGAGAGTACGAAGTACCTACTTCTTCAAGAAAACACCGACAGTACAGACCAGACTTTTACCTTAACGACTACGGAATATACATTGAACATTTCGCCCTCAACGAAAATGGGAATACGCCAACATTCATAGATCAGGAAAGATATATCAAAGAAATAGACTGGAAAAGACGGCAACACACGACAAACAAAACAAAAATAATCGAGACATACAGTTACGAGAAATCAAAGGGCAATCTTTTGAGAAATTTGGAAGAAAAGCTTCAAAAATACGATGTAAAATTCAAGAAATTGCCTGAAGAGAAGGTTTTTGAAGAGATAAACAAGCTGGGCTACGTAAGTCGGTTTGCCACTCTTTTGTCAACATTCCTAAATCTGTATAAGTCATCACATCTTAGCATCAAAGATCTCAAAGAAAAAGCTGAACAAACTAAATCGAAAGCACGATCTCAAGCATTTGTCGATTTGTTTTCTTACATTCTAACATCTTACAACAATCTTCTTATTGCCTCAGGCAAAGTAGATTTCGACGACATGATATCACTTTCTGAGAGTTATGTTGCAGCAAGCAAACAACAAGCTAAGTATCGATATATCCTTGTGGACGAGTTCCAAGATGTATCCCAAAGCAGATCTAGGTTGTTAAAAACACTGTTGGACCAGAATCCTGACTGCAAACTTTTTTGTGTTGGAGACGATTGGCAATCGATTTATCGATTCACTGGCAGTGATTTGTCTCTAATGACCGAATTCCAGAAGCACTTCGGATACACCAAATCTCTACTATTGGAGAAAACTTTCAGGTTCAACGACAAGATATGCGATTTCAGCAGCAAATTCATTCAGCAAAACCCAAATCAAATACCTAAAACGCTGTCAACAATCGAGAAAGCCGAAAAGCAAACCGTGAAAGTAATACTGACTGAGTGTGAGCTTGACTCGATAAATCAAGTTTTAGGAGACATCAATTCAAAGTTTCTCAAGAAGGCTGATGTTTTCATCATAGGTCGCTACAATTACCAACAGCCAGAAAATTTGAACGAATTCAGACAGAGATTCCCAAGACTTTCAGTCAAGTTCATCACTGCTCACAGTTCAAAAGGCACTGAGGCAGATTATGTAATTTTAATTGGAATGAAGTCGGGAATATACGGTTTCCCATGTCAAATTGTTGGCGACCCATTGCTAGATCTTGTATTAGCAAAGGCAGATACTTTTCCGAGTGCTGAAGAGAGAAGACTATTCTATGTAGCGGTAACCAGAGCAAAAAAAGGAGTCTATTTACTTGCAGACAGAAAGTCCACATCCGAATTCATAACTGAAATTCTCAACAATGATTATGAAGTCAATGCGATCGGAAGGAGCTCCAACACAACAAAATGCCCAGAATGTGAGGCTGGAAACATCGAACCCATAACCTGGAACGACAGTACCTTCTACTCTTGCAGCAACTATCCCTACTGCAGATATAGACCACAAACCTGCCCAAAATGTAACAACGGATTCCTTAAGAAGGAAAGCGAAGCTAAATACGCTTGTGTCAACGATTATTGTGATTATAAAGCTAGGATATGTCCAATCTGCAATGATGGCTACTTGAAGATAGTTAAGGGTCCTTATTCTGACTTCATAGGCTGTTCAAATTTCCCAGATTGCAGACACAGAGAATAGATTGCAGGCAAATTATGACGACTTGAAATGTGCCTATGTGGCATACCAGTCTTTCATTTGCATAGTTGCCTCAGTTTTCTCCACAGCGAAGAGACCTTCCTTTGGTTGGTTGGGGCAAAGTTTTATAGTTCTGAAAAGCTTCAGAATGCTTGCGGTGGGTCTTAGGCGGGGGGCTAGGGGTCCCCTGTACCGTAAACCCTCTATAGGACGGGCCGAAAGCTGGGGCTGAGGCGTTTA
>Ga0315288_10008444_pt1 | contig 12990 bp, 9 predicted proteins | sample YL17G11_20_MG_FD_203454 | JGI IMG/M metagenome (GOLD analysis project Ga0315288, IMG submission 203454) | Sediment microbial communities from Yellowstone Lake, YNP, Wyoming, USA - YL17G11_20 | ecosystem: Environmental > Aquatic > Freshwater > Lake > Sediment | place: USA: Wyoming | collected...
CGTGCGACTTCATTTTCGTCGCGGCGTGCAATATCCAGGATCTTCCGTACATACTCTCACCACTGAGGTCGAGAATAAACGGAGGCGGCTACGAGGTGCTCGTGGAGACCGTCATGCCCGACACTGAGGACAACAGAGCCAAGCTCGCACAGTTCGTCGCCCAGGAGATTGTGATGGACAGCAAGATCCCGCATGCGACCAGGGAGGCGATCGAGATGATTATTTCGGAGGCGCGTAAGCGCGCCAAGGAAATCGACACCAAGGACAAGTCGCTCACGCTGCGCCTCAGGGAGCTTGGCGGGCTGATAAGGGCAGCAGGCGATGTGGCGATCGTCGAGCAGGCGAAGTACATCGAGGGGAAGCACATCAAGGAGGCGCTCAAGAGGGCGCGTCCCGTGGAGGACCAGATTAAGGAGAGGTACGGGAGTTACATGGGCGGCCTGTCCAAGGACCTAACCTCATCCGAAAAGGACTCCTCCCCCTATCACTACTGGAATTATCACGTGCACGACGACAAGCGCGGATACAGCTAGGCCATCACTCAGCTCTGGAGGACCTTCATCATTTTGAACGCGTCCTCGCCATTGCTGTAGAAGTTGCCTATCTCGCCGAAGATCTCGAACCCCTGCCTCTGGTAGAAACCGATGGCATTCTTGTTGCTCTTCCTGACCTCCAGCACCATCGTGTCCAGGCCTCTTTCCTTGGAGTTGGCGTAGAGCTCGTTCATGAGCCTTTGCCCCAGGGACCTGCGCCTGTGGTCGGGGTGGACGGCGAGCATCAGGACTCTGGCGGCCTTCTCACCGGACAAAACGGCGGCGATGAAAGCCACGATCCTGCCATCGTCCTGCGCCACCATGAAGCCGTCCTGCCAAAGGTTGTAGATCGTGAGATAGAGCGATGGCGGGTAGTTCTCACCCAAGGACCGCTTCACAACGGACGTTATCTGTGGTATGTCCGTCGGAGAAAACCTGCGGATTAGCAACATCCTCTAGCGTGAACCTTTTCGACCATGATTAAGTTTGCGCGCGGAATCCTTTCTTAGAGATCTGGCCCGGGAGACTGCAATGGCCGCAATGGCCACGATAACGGGAACGACCCAATCGAGCCCCACAGATGAGCTCCTTGAACCATGATCCGATGGATCGTCGTGCACCTCACCTCCGCCGCGGACGAACACGACAAGCGTGTCCATAGCCTCGTTTCCCCAGGAGTCGCTCGCAGTCAATTCGATTTCGTACGTACCAGGGAGCGAGAATGACAAGGAAATATCCTCCCCTCGCTCCTCGTAGTCGCCATCAGAATCTATGTCCCACATGAAATCCGACATGGCGCGATCGTCATGCGAACCCGCGCCACTAATCGTCACGTTCTGACCAGGATCAACAGTGAGATCAGGGCCAGCGTCTGCGACGGGGGGAGTCGTGTCCGGCACTGAATCGAGCGTGAAAACCCGCTCGAAGTAGATGGCGACTTCCTCTGAGTCCACCAGAGCGGCAAGCTCCCTGTTCTTCGCGAAAGAGGCGTAAACCCAGTTGTTGCTGGAAACGACCGACATTTCAGAGTCCACGACGAATCCCTTGTTGTGAAGCACCTCTGTGGGAGCCCTTCGGTCCATCAAGGCGAAGCATGAGGGTCCGATCGAGCCAGCGCACTGTTCAGTGAGGAATTCCAGACTCGCGTTGTTCGTCTCGGCACTGAACCACGAGGAATCGAATAGGATTGACGCGGAACAGCCGCGCCGTACCAAGTCCACCAACTCCTGCAGTATCGGGTTCGCTTCGGTCGATACTGACCAACGAGTCTTCCAGAGAAGGTCACATTGGAACTGCTCTGCGAGAATGCTCTTCGAATCAGCGATGAGGTCCAACACGAACGGTTCCGTTTTGGAGCAATCGGGGGACGCATACAAAGTGACGGTTGAGGGACTGCTAGAAATCAATGGTTCGAGCGCACCATTCTGATGGCTTGTCTTCACCTGCTGAGGCAATGTCCCGCTCCTGTTGAAGCGAGGGTCCGCCGTCCAGGACCTTATGTCCACCCTGCTAGTTCTCCCGTCATCATCGAAAAGAGATGCGAGGTATGAGCCCAGCGACGGGCTGCGGAACTCCACGCCCCAGCCGCGGTTGCCGTAAAGCCTGTCCACGGGCACCCCGACCTCAACGAAGTTCTCAGACTGCACTACGCACTCGCGCTCGTCGATGACGATGTACTTGGAGTGCAGGGCACCGATGTGCTGGACCACGCCATCGTTGATCCTCGAGAACGTCACGGCGACATCCACGCCGGCCACGGCCAGAGCGGAGAGACATGCCACTTCTCTTGCGCTCATCCCGCCCGCTGGGGCTCCGTCCAGAAGCATTCTCACCTCAACGCCCCTCCCCGCGCAATTCAAGAGAGCATTCGCAATCGGGACAGAATCGAACTCGTATGAACAGACTCGTATGCTCTTGCAGGCCGTCTCAAGATCATGGACGATTACATCCAGCGCGCAATCAGGGCTCACGAACGCCTCAAGGTCTCCGGGAGAGATTACTGCAGTCACTGGTACATGATCGGTGTAGCCGTATCTGAACTCCCTGAAAGGCATCCAATCGAGAGAGGTGTCAGTATCGAGAATGGACCCGCGTACCTCGATTCGCCTGAGCACCTCGCCTTGTCTCGCGGAGGCTATGGAGGCGCCCGACCACGCTTCACGATCATCGGATGTCTCACCATAGTACGCAGAATCCACAACGGCTCCCAAGGGAGATCTGAGGCAGAGGGAGTCGCCGACGTCTGATAGCCGGAAAGAACCGCAGACGACCAGTCCAGCGGATGAGCAGCCACCTGGTCCCAAAGACACGTTGGGGGGCTTGTTATACGCCTTCTCGAAAGAAGTCGAATTCATCGAGATGGCGAGCGAACCCATTGACCCGACCACCAGTGGCTTCAGAAACTTGATCGTGCCCTCGCCATCCGAGAGCGACCAGTTCAACAAGGAGATCCCGAAGTCTGCAACACACGTCAGGACGACGTACTCGTCGTTTGACATGGCGCATGGGTAGAACTCCGATATCAGTATGGTGGGGCTGGACGTCGATAGGTCTCCACAGGCGATATCAGAATAGGCGGTTGGATACGGAGCGCTCGTTCCGAAAAGGAAGAGCAAGGCCGATGACACCACAGCGAAACGGACGCCCCGCATCGATGCTAGTGCTGCTCATGCCAAATCAATAATGGTGTCCTTACATGTACGCTTCGAGAATCAGCCCAGACCGCGCACAAGGTCCAGGAGGACTGCCTTTCTGTCCTTGGCCTTCACAACGCCGCTCGCCAGGAGCACTCCATTGGTCCCAAGCTCGATGGCCTTCGCGACATCCCTGCCGTTCTTGACGCCGGCACCGCAGAGGATCCCTACGCTTCTGCTCACGGACCTTATCGCGGCGACCGTCTCCTTCACCACCTCTGGATTAGCGGTCGTTACGGAGATGTCACCACCTATCAGCTCTGGGGGTTCGATGGCGACGAATCCCGGCTCCATGGCCGCGCAGGCCTTGCTCACGCCTACGTTGTTCGTGCAGACTATGGTCTCAATCCCGACCCGCCTGGAACGCACGATTAACTCATGTATCTCCGCGATCTTGATCCTCCTCTCGGAATGGTTCATGAGCGTGCCTTTCGCTCCTGAAGACTTCACGTTCTCCACAGTCACGTGGCCAGTGGTGCTCCCAGAGGGCACATCGTCGACATGCTGCGAGAACACAGGTATCCTCACGCTCGAGGCCACCATGGCGAGATCGCATGTCGGCGGAGCCACCACGATCGCAGCCCCGGTCTCATTCGAGACCTGTTCGCAGATTCTCGCTAGCTCCAGTGCGGCTGGTCCGCTCGACTCGATGTAGGTCTTGAAGTTGACGACTATTACGGGCCGAGGAATAGTCAATATCTCAGTCCTCAGTTGAGAGGCTTCATGCGCGGTTCAAGCTTCTTGAGTATCTCCGGGCGTGTCGTGTATTCGAGATCCTCGGGCGAGACTATACCCGGCATGAAAGGTCCGTGGCCACGCATGTAGATCGATATCTCCATGGCCTTGTTCCGGACAAAGTCCCACTCCTTGCCAGCAAAATAGTCCACGGGCCTGTGATCGCCTGGCTTGGACCCCGGAGGCTCCAGGCCCTGTATTCTCCCGTTTGAAATCTGAATTCCAAGCGAGCAGACTCTGGGTGGGCCGTCAAAATAGGAGGGGTCGGACTGATCCACGCCGCATGGGTACCATGCGCCGTAGTGCGATCCCCGCATCCAACCGGCGACGAGCTGCGGAAACGCGAATGGCTGGAGCACCTCGCCCACCGCGGGTAGGCCTGACTGGCATCTCACGATCATGACAGGATCGTCCTTGCCGACATATTTCCCAGCCAAGATGTTGAGCTTCTCAGTCGACACGACCGCCGCGATGCCCACCTGCTTGTGGAGCACTCTCTTCACGGCGTATCTTGTGGTATCACCTAGCAAGGCCAGGATGTCGTACAGCTCGGCAGGCGAGCTCATGACGACCTTCTTGTGGTCCACGACATCTACAATCTCGATATCGTATCCGAGGTGCGCCCTAGCGTCTATTACGAGCCCGGTTGTTGTGAATGGGTCCATGAATACCTTGGATATCGGAAGAGAGTAGGCTGATGGCCCGCACTTGTCCGCAAGGAAGACGAGCATCGGCTCCGTTGGCCTCTCCTCGAACTCCATCTCAGCGGCTCCAGGGCCCTGACCTCTGACATTCCCAGAGAAGGCATCTGAGAGGAGGTCCTGGCCGGCTGCATAGAGGTGCATCTTCTTCGCCTCATTTGCCGCTGCCATGAACGCGTTCCATGCGAGCTCGTGCACTTCCCGATTGTTCTCGCCCTTCCTGTGTGTCATCAGGAGCTCGATGTCGTCCCCGCATCTTGTGACGTAGAAGTCGACAATCAGTCCGTCCCTGACGCCTTTGCCGAGGTGTTCAGCCACGACCTCCATCATGCGTGGATGAGGCCTGGAATGACCCGCAACAGACCCTACGTCCGCCTTAATCAATGACACTGTGATCTTGTCTGCCATTCCTGGTCCCTCCCGATACATCAGACCATTGGTTGGACAAATCCAGCAGATAAGTAGCTAGATGTATATTAACAGTTTTGGGGGTCGTGTCTGGTTTGCCCGCGAGATTGCACAACACGCCAGACTGATTCGCCGAAGCGATTCCAACACAATAGCGCTTAAGTATCGAACAGCGGATTTGGTCAAACGCGTTGTGAATGTGGCCTCCTTCGGGAGCCCTGCCGAAGCGATGCTGAGGAATGACAAATGGCCAGAGAGCAGAGCCTCAAGATACTGAAAGAGAAGAAGGAGAAGATAGTCAGGGACTGGGCCGACGCGATGCAGGCCTCGAGCCCTAGATACGCTGACATGCCGAAAGAGGAGCTAGAGGCCGATGCTTCCGCGTACGTTGACGGAGTGATAAAAGCGCTGGAAACGAGAGACTACTCGGAGCTTTTCGAGCTCCTGGGAAGGGTCGCCAGGTCTCGAAGCAGAATGGGCTTCAAGTTCAGCGAGGTCGAAAGGGCGTTGATGCGTGGGACCGAGATCCTCTTCGATGAGCTCTACGGCATGCGCGGAGGTGGCGCTGGCCGGGAAACATTCGAAGCGATCAAGAAGTTCTTGAGTGTCACGGACATGGCCTACCTATCCCTGGGCGACAGTTTCATAGACATCATGGAGAAGGAGCATTCTGCGGCGACGATAACCACCTTGGGCGCGGTCCAGGAAGAGCTGAATGACAAGGAAATCGGCAAGAGGTCCCTGGAGAGCGTCTGCAAGATTCTCGGATTCGACTTCGGCGCACTGGTGTTGAGATACCAACCAGGAGCAGCAGCGGAGTATCCTCCAGGCTTCAAGGCTGATGCAGCGTTCTTCGTTACAGTTGCTGGAGAGGTCTTCGACTCCGGGAAGATAGTCTCTAGAGATACGGAGCTCAAAGGGACGAATGGCATTGTTGCGCCAGCCATGTCTCCACAGAAGCTCAGGAGCGTCGCTGGAATACCGATCAGAGCAAGGGGCAAGATCGTCGGGGCTCTAGTGCTCGCATCTCCGGTGCACAGGATCTTGACCCAGCATGAGAAGGACTTCTCCACCGCGATCGCGAACCAGATAGGTATGTATTACGAGAATGCGAGAATCCTCAAGGAGGCGAGGCATCGGGCGGACTACTTCAAGAGCGGGTATGACGAACTGATGACCATACTGAGCCAGATAGGCGCTGCCGTTTACGTTGCAGACATGACAACATATGAGATAATCGCCACGAACAAGATCGTCGAGGACATGTTCGGAAGGGACCTCGTGGGGAAGAGATGCTACGAGCGGCTTCAGAAGGACCAGACCGGGCCATGCTCATTCTGCACGAACAGGTTCTTGGTCAAGGACGGCGTCTCTACTGGACCTTACACATGGAAGGTCAGGAACACCTTCACAGGACAATGGTTCCTGTGCACGGACAAGGCCATCGAATGGACCGATGGACGGCTAGTCCGGCTGGAGGTGGCATTCGACATCTCCGAGATGGAGAATGCACGAAGCAATCTAGAGGAGGCAAGGCAATTGGTAGAGTTGTACAACGACCTGCTGGTTCACGATATCCACAACTATGTCGGCGTTGCGAGGACCTACCTAGAGTTCATAGCTAACGAGCCTGCACCCTCGGAAAAACACGATGAGATGGTCCGCACGGTCATCGGCCAGCTGGACAGGATCTCGGGCCTTGTCGACAATGTCTCAAAGATGAGCAAGGCCCATGCGAGCGGACAGACGCTCATGGATGACAGGGACCTTGCGGCAGTGCTGGACGAGGCGGTTCACGAGGTCAGGACAGCCCATGGGCTTGGCCATGTGGAGATCCGTACGGACTACAAGAGGGGAGTGCATTTCGTCAAGCTGGGTGAGTTCGGCAAGGATATCTTTCTCAACCTTCTCACAAACGCTGCGAAATACGGAGGCGGCAAGCCCATGGATGTGACGATCTCCGAAGGCGATTTGGATGGAAAGCCCGCGTGGAAGGCATCCGTCATAGATGAAGGCAGGGGGATACCTCCGGAGAAACGCAATCAGGTGTTCAGGAGATTCGAGAGGCTAGATTCGCTCAGCAAGATCAAGGGCCTTGGGCTTGGACTTACTCTGGTGAGATCACTGACGGAAATCTATGGCGGAGAGGTCCTTGTCGAGAACAGGGTGGAGGGGGACTACACGAAGGGCACGAAATTCTCGATCGTCTTCCCCAAGGTCAAGAAGACCGCCTGAGCATGGGCTGAGATTAGGGGGAAACGCGTTTGGACGAAACAGAGATTCAGAAGGTCATCGACCAATCATACAGGAAGTTGTATCAGGTGGCCTCTCCTCCCATTCGACGGTACATCCTGGAGGAGGTACTGCAGGCTGACCCCGATGACGCAATCGTCCAACGGGTGATTGAACAGTGTGAAAGATATCCGCCTAAGATGAAGATACTCAGCTCGATACGCGAGGATGGCACCTGGCCAATCAGCAAGCAGAGGAAGATGGCTGAGGACAACGGCGCGGGACCACCACTGGGATGGACTTACATCACGATGCTCAGGAATCTCTACATGCTTACGGATTACTGGACTTCCAGGTCCGAGGGAAGGATCGAACTCGTGCTCAGAAGAATCCTAAACTGGCAGGTTGCAGAAGGATACATCCCAGGCCCGTGGACAGGCGCTTTCCCGATCCCACATTACAACGGGTTTGCGCTGCGCAACCTCCTCAGGTTCGGACTGGAGAAGGACAAGAGAGTCCAGAAGCTCATCGGGTGGCTCCTGAGCATCCAGAGGCCGGATGGAGGGTGGGTCATCCCGTTCCTGGAGGATGTGAAGTACTTGCCCGGTTACAGGAACATGAAGATGGCGGATTTCCTCGATGCGATCAAGACCGCCGACAGATCGAAATTGGATCACGGACAGTTCGAGCAGGTACCCAGTTGCATATGGACGACCATGGGCGTCGTGCGAGGGCTCATCCATAGCACCGAATGGGTTCACAGCAAGGAGGTCAGGAGAGGTGCAGATTTCTTCCTCGACAGGTTCTTCAAAAGGAACTATCATGCCACGTTCTACCAATCCGAAAAGAACTGGACGCGGCTGAAGTACCCGACATACTTCGGCAGCGGCCTCAGCGGCCTAGACATACTCAGTCACATCGGATATGGCCCTGATGATGAGCGGATGGACAGACCAATCAAGTGGCTCATGAGCATGCGGGCAAAGGATGGGCTTTGGTATCAATCCGAGAGGCCCCAGCCGGAAAAAGACCAATGGATCACCGCGACATCCTTGGTAATCCTGTCGACATACTTGCGCAACGGTCGAGGTAGAAAGGCTTAAGCGAGGGCATACGGTTTTGTGACTGCGAGTGATGGACTGATGGGAGCCGTCGATGAGCTCAAACCGATCTTTTCTCCGAAATCCATCGCTGTCGTTGGCGCATCTCGAAGCCCTATGAAGATCGGCTACGAGATCCTCCAGAATATCCTTGTCCAGGGGTATCAGGGCAAGATATTTCCAATCAACCCAGAGGCCACGGAGATCCTGGGCCTCAGGAGCCTTCCCAGCGTAATGGCTGTCAAGGATGACATAGATCTGGCTATCATCGCCGTGCCTGCTGAGTTCGTGCCGAAGGTCATGACCGAGTGCGCCAGGAAGAAGGTCAAAGGCGCGATCATAATCTCATCTGGGTTTGCCGAGACGGGAGAGAAGGGCAGGCTGCTAGAGGACGAGGTCCTTCAGATCGCGAAGAAAGGAGGCATCAGGGTCATTGGTCCAAATACACTCGGATACAAGGATCCGATCGACAACCTTGACGCGGCCTTCGTGTTTGGCATGCCGAAGCCGGGAGAGATCGCTCTCATCAGCCAGAGCGGCGCGCTGTGCGTCGGCATGATCTACTACGCAAATGGCGAGCACATTGGACTGTCGAGGGTCATAAGCGTCGGAAACAAGGCTGATGTGGACGACGCGGACTTGATAGAGTACCTCGACCAGGACAAGGCGACGAAGGTCATCGCGATGTACATCGAGGGGATCAAAGACGGCAAGAAGTTCCTCGACGCTGCCAGGAAGTGCAGGAAGCCAATCGTCGCAATAAAGGCGGGGAGGACTCCCGCAGGCTCGGCAGCCGCATCCACACACACGGGATCCCTGAGCGGTTCCGACGCAGTTTACGACTCCGCGTTCAGGCAAGTACACATCCAGCGAGCCTACGAAGTTGGCGAGCTGTTCGACTTCGCGCGGGCGCTCGCGTACCAGCCACCAGCCCAAGGGAACAGGGTGGGCATCATCTCGAACGGCGGAGGGGCTGGGATAATGATTGCAGACTGGTGCGAGTCGATAGGTCTCAAGGTCCCCAACCTGAACAAGAAGACCATCGAGGCCCTGAGACCCAACCTCCCCTCCATTACTATTGCCCGGAACCCTGTTGATGTCACAGGCGATGCGAGGTTCCACAGGTACTATGCGACCGGAAGCGCGATGCTAGCAGACGCCAACGTCGACGCCCTCATAATGGCCTGTGTTCACGCTGGAATAGCGAGACCGCGGGAGTATGTCGGCGCAGTCATCAAGCTTGTGGAGGACAAGCGGGCGGTCAACAAGCCTATCGTCGCATGCTGGGTCGGCGGGCCAGAGATAAATGAGGTCGTCCAGGAGCTCAGGGTGAAGAACATCCCAGTCTATCCTTCTGCCATGAGAGCCGCTAGAGCGGTGAGATGCCTGTATGATGAGGGAAGAAGGCTAGAGCTGCTCGGAAGAAAGAAGCAGAATTCCGTCGGCGGGCACTAGGAGTTTCAGTCGCCGTTTCACGAACGCATCAGAGGCTTCAAATCCTAGCTCGCTATCGCGCAGCGATAGATGGTATCCCTAAAGGATCCCTGGGTGACATCCGCTTACGCTATCTCCGCTGTGGCCCTATGGGGCCTGGCGTTCCCGCTCATCCAGGATGGGCTGGCATTCTTCTCACCCGTCATGCTGGGATTCCTGAGATTCGCCTTCGCCTCCGCACTCATCGTCGTTGTCATCGCTCTGAAGTACCCAATCGCCAGAATCGCAGACGTCCTGAGAAGGGAGTGGAAGCCGCTTGCCCTATTTGGAGTGCTTTATGTCACCGTACCGAACATAGCCCAGAACATTGGACTTCAGCACGGAACCTCATCGATCGCTTCCGTCATCCAGTCATCCGGTCCGGTTATTGCGCTAGTCTTCGCGGTGATACTGCTCAAGGAGAAGCTTACCTCCGTAAAGGCCTTGGGAACAGGCATAGCCATGACAGGAACGATCTTGCTTGTCGCCAGTGGAGGGCTGTCTCTCAGGGACGAGAACTTCGTTAGCAATATCCTGATCCTCATCTCAGCGACATCGTATGGCCTCGCCTGGGTCTCGGCCAAGAGGATGCTGCAGCGGAACCCTCCTCTTCTGGTGATAGGCCTGTCCCTCGTGTTGGGCACGGCGTTGCTCTCCTTGGTTGTGCCCCTCGAACCAGGGAGCGCGGCAGTCTTTAACTGGAATTCACTTACGAATCTTGTCCTCCTGGGCATCCTCTGTGGTTCCGGGTCGACCGTGCTCTACCTCTACTCGTTGGAACGGGAAGAGGTCTCACGGATGGCCTTCTTCATCTACCTCATGCCGATTTTCGCATCAGCTTTCGCTTGGGTCCTCAGAGGAGAGGGGGTTGCGTTATGGACAGCCGTCTGCGGTCTCGTAATTGTCATTGGCATCGCCGTCGCAACTAGAGTGCCGAGGGGCTAGGTCCCGGGGAAGGTGTCGGGCCTCGCTTCGCCGACAGACTCCGGACCGATTTCTCCATTGGCTGCAGCTTGATTGAAAAAGCGTCTGAACAAGATTGGCGCCAGGAACGTAGACACGAACGCCATGAGGACGAGGAGCGAGAAGAGCTGGTCATCGATCAAATTCTCCTCGAAGGCTAGCTTGGCGAAGACCAGCTCCATCGCCCCCTTGCCCATCATCATTGAGCCTATCGCCATTGATTCGTTCTCTCCGTGCCCAAGAAGTCTTGCAGGTATGAACGATCCTACGATCTTGCCGACAATGGCGACCGACGTGATTGCTAGCAGCATCGGCAGAGCGTTCGAGACCGCGTCGAACTTGACGCTGAAACCTATTAGGACGAAGAAAATGGGAGCCAAGAACCCGAGGGTGACACCCGAAAGGATGTCCTCAACGCGGACCCACACCTTGAGTCCTTTTCCAGTCTCCCGCAGGATGAGCCCTGCGATGAAGGCTCCGATGAACGATGGCAGGCCCATGACCTGCGCGATGACCGCGAAACCCATGGCGATTCCCACGGCTACGGCGAACGCTGCCTCACCCGTTCTCATCCATTTCAAGAGCCTGTAGATGTACGGCACAGCGTACTTCCCGATCAGGAAAGCGAGGACGAAGAAGCCCGCAAACCCTGCGGCGAGGACCAGCACATCGGAAATAGAAGTCGCCTCTCGTCCGCTGCTGATGACAATGCCCATTGCGAACAGAAGCACCAGATCTGTGATGAGAGCGGCGCTGATTATCGTCTCGCTAGTTCGAGTGTCCATCACGTCCAGGTCCTTCAAGATCCTGATGGTCACGGGCAGCGCGGTTACAGAGACGGCTATGGCGACGAAAACAAGCTCCTTGCCCCCAAGGCCGAAAATCGCGCCCACGAACGCGCCCAAGACCATCGGTATGGCAATACCCATCCCAGCAATCAAGGCGCCCCGCCAGGATGATGCCAGGATCCCCTTGAGGGAGAACTCGAGTCCAACGAAGAGCATGAGGAAGAGTATTCCCAGGTCGGCTAGGTCACCCAGGAATGTCGCGCTGTACATGGACCCGAGCTCAGAGAAGATCTTGCCCAAGATGAAAGGCCCGAGAATGATACCTGCCAGAAGCTCCCCAATAATCGATGGCTGGTTGATCCTCGAGACGGCCTCTCCGAGTGCCTTCGCCGTGGCGATCATGAGAAGGACATAAACGAGTATCGACAGTTCCATTCGGATGGCCGCTCCTTTTGGACGATAAGGAACTTCGCCCGTTGATTAATCTTGCCACGACATCTGCGCATGCCCGTGGTCGGGTTCATCCAGGAAAAGGTAAATACCTACGACTAGGTTACGCGAGAACGGTGGTAGGCCCTTGCCTCCGTGGCAACACATCACTTATTCGGACGAGATCAGGCCCGAGCACTTCGGCAAGCAGATCACAGTCGGCGGCTGGGTCCAGGACCTGAGGAACCTGGGCGGGATATCCTTTCTGCAGCTCAGGGACGGGCACGGCGTAATACAGGTCACGACGCTGAAGAAGACCAGCCGAGAGCTGTTCGAAACAGTTGCCTCGATCCAGAGGGAATCTGTCGTTCTGGTTACAGGGACGGTGAAGCAGAGCAAGGAGGCGAGAGCAGGTTTCGAGATCCTGCCTGAGAGGATTGATTTGCTCAGCAAAGCCGAGGCCCCTCTTCCGCTGGGCGTGATAGACAAGGTCGGCGCGGACCTGGATACTAGACTGAACAACAGATTCATGGACCTCAGAAAGGAGGAGATCAGGGCGATCTTCCAGATCAAGTCGAAAACACTGGAAGGAATCAGGGCATTCCTCTGTTCTGAGGGATTCGTGGAGGTCTCCACCCCGAAGATAGTCGCGGCAGGAGCCGAGGGCGGGGCAACCCTGTTCCCCATCAAGTACTTCGACAGGGCAGCCTACCTAGCCCAAAGCCCACAGCTCTACAAGCAGAACCTCATGGCGACAGGCCTTGACAGGATCTTCGAGATAGCCCCCGCATACAGAGCGGAGGCCTCCGACACAATCAGGCACATAGCCGAATTCATGTCCCTGGATGTTGAGCTTGCTTTCATAAAGTCGTCTGAAGACGTGATGGCTGTCGCAGAGGGAATAGTTGTGAAGAGCCTCGAGTTTGTGTCCAATA
>Ga0315288_10008447_pt1 | contig 12990 bp, 6 predicted proteins | sample YL17G11_20_MG_FD_203454 | JGI IMG/M metagenome (GOLD analysis project Ga0315288, IMG submission 203454) | Sediment microbial communities from Yellowstone Lake, YNP, Wyoming, USA - YL17G11_20 | ecosystem: Environmental > Aquatic > Freshwater > Lake > Sediment | place: USA: Wyoming | collected...
GCAATTCAGCCGCCGGTCCCGAGCCGTTGAACCTCTGGGTGTAAGTCCCGAAGACAAAGCCGATTTCCAGCGTGTGGCAGGCGCCTAAGATGCTACCCATTGCTGGTGACTTCCAGGTAAAAAGATAGCTATAGGAAGACCGATGACGACGCTGTTGTGACTCGACAAATTTGATAGCGGGCATACGAAACGTAGAGTCGGTCTGAATTGCCCGGTATATGGCTGGAGGTGAGGCATCCTCGCCACGTTTGACCCGGGCAGCCCGGTACGCTTCTACCAAGACCGGCACGCGTTTGGCCGGTATAAGGCGTTGACAGCGCTCGGCCAATCCGGCTTCGTCCAGCTCAGGCAGTCCGCGGTCTGCCATACCGATAAGCCCCCATTCGTCCTGATTGCTGCCAGCCATTACCAGGACGCTACCTGCGGAGCCCTGCTTGACCGCCTCTACCGGTATGGCCGGAAGTGTTTTACCATCGACGATAGGTTGGGTTACCGTTGCTCTTAGCTTTTCCCAAGGTCGTGCCATCTCGGCCCTCAATTTCATCTCGGCGGAGAGTATCTGCTCCACTGTCAGTGCCTTCAGGGCATCGACATCACCGGCGTTAAACCCAAATATTAGCAAGAATTTTTCGGCAATCAATACCGACTCTTTCAGCGGAGTGACCATGCTGGCGCCACTTTGAAGGATGGCTTTATGGAAGAGTCCCCGGGCAGACGGCATCGAGAGCAAACAACCGATACTGATGCCGCCGGCTGATTCCCCGAAGATGGTTATATTGTCGGGGTCACCTCCGAACCCGGCGATGTTATCACGCACCCAGGTTATCGCGGCAATCTGGTCGAGCAGCCCTTCATTACCCGTGGCCGGAATCCTGCCCCCGGTAACCTCGTCCAGGCGTAGGAAACCGAACAACCCCAGTCGGTAGTTGATGGTAACCACCACAACGTCGCCACGCCTGACCAGCTTATCTCCCGTATATAAAGGTTGCGAACCCGCCCCCTGGTTGAAAGCACCGCCATGAATCCAGACGAGCACGGGCCGGTGCGCACCGTCAAGTCCCGGACTCCATATATTCAGGTTAAGACAATCTTCATCCGGGATTCCCTCGACAGCCAGCTCCGGGACAACCCCGGTCCCTATCCCGTTCTGGGGGGTGATGGGACCGAACTTCAGCGCTGGTCGTACACCCTGCCACGGCTTAACTGGCTGGGGGGGCAGCCAGCGTCTCTCCCCGGCGGGGGGTGCTGCATAAGGCACACCCATAAACATATAAATGCCGTTTTGATAGATGCCTTGAATCTTCCCGGATTTCGTCTTGACAACTGCCTTTTCGCTCATTTTCCGTTCCTTCCGATTTCTCCTTATGGAATAAGGTGATATACGTTAGACCCACGTACGAATAAACACTATCGTATTTTTATATTCTGTGTCAAATTCCCACTAATCTGTGAAAACCCCGCGCCCTGCTAATGTTTCCAGTAAAAATTTACGTTCAGACTGAGCCTGATAGTGATTGTTTTTTTCCATGTTCTGGGCTATAATGAACTTGATGTTTTTATGGCAGGCCAACGGTCAGGAAAAGCCTGCTTAAACACAACAGTCGATGTCCGCCAGATTAACATATCGGAACGGACGTTTCTGGTAATCCCGAATTTATCTTAAAGAAGACGAGGATGTAAACATGGAATTATTTGGTGAATACGATGTCGTAATTGTCGGTGGTGGTACATCAGGCGTAGCAGCAGCCATTGCTTCAGCCAGGACCGGGGCCAGCACGCTCCTGGTGGAGCGTATCGGAACCCTGGGCGGCCAGATGAATGTCTCCGGCCCACCCGGTTTCGCTTATGCCAACATGTTCAGCCAGCGTTTCGAGCAGGTAATCGGGGGTATTATGGAGGAGACACATGCACGGCTTCTTAAGGAAGGGTATGCCCTGCCCCATATCAAGCCGGACTTCCGGGCGGGTTATACCTTCTCGTATGTCGACCCCGACTGGTGGGGGCTGCTCATGTTCGAGATGATGACCGAGAACGACGTGAAACTTCTGCTGCATTCACTGGCTGTTGATGTTTTGAAAGAGGGCTCTACGGTGAGGGGCGTTATTGTTGAGAACACCTCGGGCAGGCAGCTTATCCTGGGTAAAATAGTCATTGACTGCACCGGAGAGGGCGATATCTGCGTCCGAGCCGGGGCGCCGTATGACAAGATAGGGAAAGAACACATTCAACCCCACACCCTTTCATTTACTGCCGATGGTGTCGATTGGGATATATTTCTAAAATACGTGACAGAAAATCCCGAGGAATTCGACTGGCAGAGACTGATAAACCGGACCGGCTGGACCAAGGAGAAAATGCTCGAACGCGTCAGGAAAATTAAAGATATCACAGAGCTTGGCGAAGTAATGGGGTTTTACTCCCTAAGAGAGAAGGGGTTGGCTACGGGAGAGTGGCACGGATTCAGCGGCGTAGGGTTATTCCTGCTGCCGAGAGAGGGTGGCAAGATACAGGCCCACTTCCAGCATTCGTCCCAGGTAGATAAGGTCGACCCGACCGATGTTCGAGACCTGACTTATGCTGAGATCGAATGCCGGCGGCAGATTGTGATAGCCTGGAAATTCTTTAAAAAGTATGTACCGGGCTTTGAAAACGCTTATATCACCAGGGTTTGCCCGGAACTGAGGATACGTGAAAGCGGGCGTGTTGTGGGCGACTACATCCTGACGAGCCAAGATGTCCTCGAGTCCAGGAAGTTTAAGGATGTCATCGGGAAAAGCTCGTTTCCAGCGGCCAGCCATCACGTTGTGGGTACAGCCACACTCGTTCGTGGCGCTATATATCCCAGGGATGGGGGCTCATACGACATACCCTACCGGTGTCTCGTGCCCAAGGATGTGGAAAACTTGCTTGTCGCCGGCAAGGCGGTCTCAACCGATAGGGATGCCTACCTCAGATATTTGATGCAGACGATGGTTACCGGCCAGGCAGCCGGCGTGGCGGCGGCGGTGTGTGCTAGGAAAGGCGTGACACCTAGACAGCTGGAAAAGGATATCTCCGAGGTCCAGGACATCCTGGTCAAACAGGGAGCTGTACTATACGGTACACACTAAGATAGCCCTGACGGCATAATTTGCACAAACTTTGGCATATACCGGAATACCAGAACATTAAAAATCTGGACGTGCGGTTACTTGATTTGTAAAGTAACAAGGCGGAGGTTATAGCTTGTCATATAGGCGCTTCCACGAAGTTGGTAAACCTGCAGAGAGAACCATGGATAAATACCCTGCATTCGTTCATTTCTGGTAATGTTATACCGATGTCTGCGGCGTTTGGCGGTTTCACCGATTTTACGCTTAGTGCGAGGTACAACGTATGAAATTTCTGGAGAGGCTCAATAACATCTATCTGGTCGATACCAGGATGTTCGGTTTTGCGAAATACATGTCGGCCTATATCGTGGTCGGGAAAGAGCTAGTTTTAATCGATACCGGCTTCCCCGCTCAGATTGAGGCCGTTCGTTCCGGTATCAGGGCCCACGGATTCTCCGTGGGAGATATTTCCCGTATCTTTATAACCCACTCGCACCCGGATCACAGCGGCAACGTCGGCCCGCTGCTAAGAGAAAGCCCCGAGGCCAAAGTTTATATCCACCCTCTGGGGGTGGCACAGCTGATCGACCCCTCTATCGAGCTGGCTATCAGGAAAAAGGCCCTGCCGCCCGCGATGCATGCCAGAATCGGCGAGATGGAGCCCGTACCGCCTGAACGTATCCATCAGTTAAATGACGGCGATGTATTCGATCTGGGCAATGGCGAAAGCCTGAGGGTTATCTTCGCACCCGGGCACCAGCCGGACGGGATAGTCCTCTATGAAGAGAAGAACAGGGGGCTGTTCATCAACGATTTAGTCGGCAACTACCTGCCCGATGCCGACGCACACTATGCGCTCAATCCCCCCAACTCCGACCCCCGGCAGTCAATCAAATCCCTGCAAAAACTGATGGACCTGCCGGTAAAATACCTGTACCTGGGCCATTACGGAATCGTGGGTAAGCCCAAGCAGGTTATGAAACAGTCTATCGATAAGATACAGCATCTTTTGGATATCGGCACCAGTTACATGAAAGAAGGTAAACCCGAAAAAATCGCCCCCGCAGTATACGCCGTGATTATGCCGGAGCTAGAAAAGCTCCGGGCGGTCAGGGGGGAAGAAGTCTATCGATACGCCGCCGGAGACCACATCGCCACTCAGGCGGAACTGTTTGCCCGTTTCTGCCGGGAGAATCTGAACAAGTGACGAATTCACCAGGAAATGCCTCATATGTATAAGGTAGGTATTGACATCGGGGGTACATTTACCGATTGCGTTATTATTGACGCCGAGGGGCGGAGCACCATCTCCAAAGCCCTGACCACGGCGCACGACCCTTCCATTGGCGTGCTGGATGCCTTGGCCTCCGGGTGCCGGACACTGGGACTCACGGTGGAGAGGCTTCTTTCCGTCTGTGACGCCTTTTTTCACAGCTGCACCATCGGCACCAACGCCATTATCGAGCGCACCGGGGCCCGGACCGCTTTTGTTACCACGAAAGGTCAGGAAGACATGCTACTCATCGGGAAAATGAGCCAGAAAGTAGCCGGACTTACCGAAATGGAAATCATCCACACTTCACGGCTCAACCGGGCTGAGCCACCGCTCGTCCTCAGGAACCTGGTCTTCGGGGTTAGCGAAAGGGTTATCTGGAATGGTGAGGTGCTTGTCCCCTTGAAACCCGAGGAGCTGGACAGGTTGATTGAAGAGCTCTACGCGAAAAACGTTGAAAGCGTCGCGGTATGCCTGCTGTGGTCGTTCATGAACCCCGGACACGAACAGGAAATTAAAAAAGCGCTGGGGGAAAAGCTGCCGCACGTATACTGCTCCATCTCCTCGGAGATAAGCCCGACTTTCGGGGAGTATGAGCGCGCTACCGCCACCGTGATTAACGCCTATATCGGCCCGAAGGTCAAAGATTACCTGGTCAACCTGCAAACCAAGCTGACCGGCGCCGGATATGCCAGGCCGTTGCTGGTAATGCAATGCGAAGGCGGCACCACTTACGTTGAAGACGCTGTCAGGCGGGCCGTCCTCACGGTGGACTCGGGGCCGGTGGGCGGCGTGGCCGGTGGTAAATGGCTGGCGAAGAAATACCGGGAGCCCAATATTATCTGTACCGACGTCGGCGGCACCTCCTTCGACGTCGGCCTGATTTACGGGGGCGAGCCCCAGCAGGAAGACGAGCCGGTTATTGAAAAATACCGATTCCGAATACCCAAGGTTGAAATAAAGTCGATTGGCGCTGGTGGTGGCAGCATTGCCTGGCTGGACGCCGCCAATATCCTTCGGGTGGGCCCGCACAGCGCCGGTGCCTTCCCTGGCCCGGCCTGCTACGGGAGGGGTGGTCAAAACCCCACCGTGACCGATGCCGACCTGTTCCTGGGCTATCTCAACCCGGACTATTTCCTCGGAGGTTCCCTGAAGCTCGATAAGAAAATGGCCGAGGAAGCTTTATCCAAGCTGTCCAAAAGAATGCAAAAGGATGTCGTTGAGACAGCTCAAGCCATTTTCAAGATAATGAATACCCAGATGGCCGACCTCATCAGGAAATGCACTGTGGAAAGGGGCTTTGACCCGCGGAACTTCTCTCTCATCGCCTATGGTGGGGCGGGGCCGACTCACGTTGCTTTTTACAGCGCCGATGTCCAAGCCAAGCGCATATATGTCCCGCCCAACGCCACGGTTTTTTCCGCCTTCGGCATTCTGACCAGCCCTATCACGCACTATGCCATGGTCTCTCGCCGAAGGGGAAGCCCTTACTCGAAAGAGTACTGCCGGGAACTAGATAGTACGCTAAAATCTTTGACCGGGAAAATACTCGCCCAGTTTTCCAGTGAGGGTATCCCTCCGAACGAAGTGGAACTGGTCAAATCCCTTACCCTGCGGTATAACATGCAGGTCCATGAAATTGAAGTGGAGATTAAAGAAGATAGCATTACCCCCGAAATCCTGCAGAACGTCATCATACCGCGCTTTGAAAGCAAGTACAGTGAAATTTACGGTACGGGCACAGAGGCCAGGGAGGCGGGCACCGAGATTATTACCGGTAAGGTAGTCGGCCGGTATTATCATCTGGTAGTCGAGGATACTATACCAGGGGATTCGGGAAAGGCCAAGTCTCGGCATAGGCCGAAGTTAAAAGGTAAACGCAAGGCGTTTTTCGAGCAGAAAGGCCATCTCACGGAGATGGAAACGGCTATTTTTGACGGCAACGACCTCTCCGCCGGCGACCTGCTGACCGGGCCTTCGATTGTGGAAAGGTACGGCGATGCCATAGTGATTCCGCCGGGTTACCGCGGGGAGGTAGATTCCCTGGGGACTATCAGCCTGGCCATGGTGGATTGACCGCCGCGCGGTGATATCAAGGAGGTAGAAAGTGACCGATAATATTAAACTGGGTAAAGTAGACCCCGTCACATTCGAGGTACTACGCCACCGGTTATGGTCGATTAATGACGAGCAGGGCGCTATCGCCGCCAGGATATCCGGTTCACCAGCGATATACGAGACATTCGATTTTAATATTGGTATACTCACGTCGGCCGGCAAGGGCGTATTCACCGGCGTTTATATCGGTCATCATGCTATTCCCCTGGAAATCGTTGTGAAATCGGTCAAGGAAAAATTCGGCGATGACATCCACCCCGGGGACATGTTTTTCACCAATGACCCCTGGTGCGGGGCCTTGCACGCCAATGACGGCGTTCTGGCAGCGCCGGTTTTCTGGGAAAACGAAATCATCTGCTGGACGGCTATCGTCATGCATGACATGGATGTGGGCGGGCCTGTAGCCGGCAGCTGGGTCGTGGGGGCGCGGGAATGCTTCGGGGAAGCCCCCCTCTACCCCCCGATAAGACTGGTCAAGCAGGATACTCTCCAGCATGATATTTATTCCATTCTCCTGCGTAACTGCCGCATACCCGATAAAAACTATCTGAACATGAAGGCCCGGGTAAGTTCCCAAATTATGACGCGGCGCCGCCTAATTGAAATTATTACCGAATATGGAAGTGACACTTTCATCAATCTACTGGAGCAGGTTATCAACCATACCAACTTCATGGTAAAGTCACGCCTCGGTAAAATTCCGGATGGCTCCTGGTGGGAGTACGGCTATCTCGACCATAACGGCATCACCAACCAGGTATACAAGCTGGTCTGCAAGCTGACCAAGCAGGGCTCCAAGTTAACGTTTGATTTCACCGGCACGGACGCCCAGGCAATCGGCTCCATAAACTGCACTTCCTCCGGCCTGCGGGGTGGGATTCTTGGCCCGCTGTTTGCTATGCTGTGTTTCGACCTTCCCTGGAGCACCGGGGCTTTTGATGACATACTGGAAGTTATTTCCGAAGAAGGGACGGTTAATAACGCCGCGTTCCCGGCCGGATGCAGCATGGCGTCACTCCAAGGTGCACATGCTACCCAGCATGTTGCGCATAACGCCATCGCCAAGATGCTCTGCTGCAGTGGTACCTACAAAGAAGAAGCCCAGGCGTGCTGGCAGCCCTATCTTACAGGTATTTTCACTTCCGGAGTGGACCCAAGGGGTCAGAGTTTTGTGGACGGGTTCCCAGACGGGGGAGCCGGCGGTGGTGGCGCTCGTACTTTTGGCGACGGCATCGATTGCGGGGGTATGATACATTCCCTGCGTGCCGCCATCCCTAACGTCGAGACCAACGAATATGTCCAGCCGATTCTCCAGATATACCGCAAGTATTGTCCTGATACCAGCGGTCACGGCATGTACCGGGGAGGCGTGGGCCTGGAATTTGCCTATACCCCTCTCGGCACCCCGCAACCCCTAACCTGTGTCTACGTTTCCGCCGGAGTTTCCGCGCCCAGCGGTCGGGGGCTTTTCGGCGGTTACCCCTCCAGCATCAATGCCAACGTGGTCTTAAGAAAGTCCGATATACTGGAACTGTTCAGAGAGGGCAACATCCCCACCAGCATAGCCGGGATTCGGTCGGCCTCCATGGAAATATTGCCGGCAAAAGCTATGATTCAGCTGGAAAGCGGTGACGTCGCCATAACCATGGAATCCGGCGGCGGCGGCTACGGCGACCCTCTGAAAAGGAACCCTGAACTGGTCCTCCACGATGTCGCCAACGGTCTGGTTAGCCGCGAGGTGGCAACCAGAGTGCACGGCGTCGTCTTTAAAAACGGGCTAATGGTGGATGGAAAGAAAACAGCACGACGGCGGGACGGGATATTGGCGGGACGCCGGGAAAGGAAAGCACTACGGGGAAACGATACTGCCGTTAGGCTCCGGGCGAAGGGTATCTCCGATAAGGACCTGAAACCAGTGCAGATTGCCTCGGACTTCCTTGAGGTGAGAACCGCCGCACCTGGAATCGCGGTGATATCCTGCACCACCTGCGGCTCGCCACTATGCTTCACCGATGATAACCTGCGCGAATATTTGGCAAGGTCTCAGCCGCTAACGCCGGACTTTTTATCTCCGGTTAATAAGTTCCGCGCCGACCCCGGTTTTGCCATGGTAGAGTATTCCTGTCCGCACTGTGGGACATTGCTCTCGGTGGACATTGTCATGCCGGAAGAACTGGAAACGGTCCGGCCAGAATTCCTGCTGCATGGGGTCAAACGATAGCTCTCGATGTATGTAGTTCAGTGAACGCCGCCGCGGAAAAGTGCTAGTGCTTCAAACAAAAATTTGATGCTGCCCCTGCTATCCCCAGCTTAACAGGGGCAACTCTAGTTTATCGGGAGAGATATATATAGCATCTGTAGGACATTCACGTTCGCAGTAGCAGCACACCATACAGTCATCGGGGTACTTGATAATCGCCTTCTCGCCTTTTTCGTCCATCCTTATCACATCCATGGGACAGCTATCAACGCATATCCCGCATCCATTACAATGCTCGGCATCAATCCGCTCGATACTCATTCCAGCTACCTCCTTACAATTTGCCAGAATATATTATTCATTGTTTAATCTGCCGTAATCTGTATCATAAGAAAGCCGTGGTCACTCCCCGGGAAACCAACGCGGATACCTTTTTTCGTAGGGCTCTGAGAGGTCCGGCCACCATTTTTTAGGAATCGGTTCTTTCGATACCTTCATCTTACCTTGTTCATCCTGTTTCACTTTTACCCATGCCAGCCATTCTGGGTCGTCCCTCCGGGGGTAGTCCTCTCTAAAGTGAGTTCCACGACTCTCCGTTCGGAAAAGAGAAGCTCTTAGCCTTATTTCGGCATCGAGGGCCATATTTCTGGCTTCCTGGGCCATGCGCCACCCGTGAGCGTCCCCGGCCATGACCTCAGGGATAATCTGGTTGTTGACAAACTCGATGAGTGTCAGCGCTGCCTGTAACCGCTCCCCGTTCTTGATTTGAAGAACGAAATATGGCACGGTGATGCTTTGAATTAACTGCGTTACCCAACGTGGACTGAAACCGCCTATCCGTTCCACAGGTGCGCATACAATTTTCTTTAGCTTTTTTAACTCCAACTCGTTTATCTTTATCGTTTTGGACTTCTTAGCGTAATCGGCAGCGCTATGTGCTGCTCTAGTGCCGGTAACCGAACAGTGCAATAGCCCGAACCCAAGTCCGGGATAAGTGGTACCGGCTGCCCTTGTCGCACAGCTGTTACCCGCGGCGTAGAGTCCTGGTAATCCTGCAGCGCATTTCATGTTTACGGGCCATATGCCTGACCCTCCAAAAACATTTACCAGGTCATCCACGGTACCTAATTTGAACCTGAGCTTATCACTTTTAAGGATTTCTGAGCCTTCTTCGTTCACCTCTGACTTTGCCGGAGTCTGATATGCGTGCTGAATGTAATTCATCTGTCTGGGATTCAGAGACTCAAGATAGGCGTAGAGCGGAACGCGGCCGCTATGGGCTTCCCAGTTTGGATTGATTACCGGGCTTCCTTCGGCGTTGAATGCCGGCCTGATGGGACTCATGAGCGAATACCCGAAGCGAGGATAACGTGCCAGAGAATCGATATCTTTCCAGGTACCGCCGGGTGCCTTTCCGGTTTTTCCCGGTGATTCCAAGTCAGACCTCGATACCATCGTCCCGGCAACCGTAAACTCTTTGCCCGTTATCTCAGCACCAGCCCGGTAAGCCATAGCCTCACCATCCGCTGTCCAGTAGTTGATTGGTTTGTGACCCAGCTTAAGGCTGCTGCTCCCTGTGGCTATCACGGTCGCCTTGGCTTGAAAGAGATACAGCTCGCCGCTGGTCGTATGAAATCCTATGGCTCCCAATACCCTCCCGTCCTGCTTTAAAAGATCGCAGGCCATGATTCTGTCCACGATTCTTACGCCGCTATCGAGGGCTTTTTTCCTGAGAGCTGGCAAAAACTGCCTGCTAACCATGCTGAGATGTTCCATCACCCCCACGGCGTGAGTGGATAAATTGCCATCTGTCTGGCTGAATTCAACGCCCCAAGAAACGATGTCCTTGTATCTATCCCGAGATTCTTTTAAAACGGCCTCACTCCAATCTTGATTGTTAAGATATTCACCACCTTGCCTGATCTGGTTCAGCCATTCTTCTAATTTATGGCCTCTTTCCGGGTCAAAGACCTGGAAGTCCCCTGGAAATGGCTGAATGCCGCTTGTTTTACCGACATAACCCTTATCCACAATGGTTACTTCGACCCCCTGCTCTCTGGCTGTTATCGCGGTAAAACAGCCGGCCAGTCCTCCCCCGATAACTAAAATGTCTGTACTGATACGCCTCTCAACACTTACTGAGCACATGCTCAACCTCCTTCTTTTATTATCCGCTGCATTTCAGACACACGCTTAGTCATGTTGCTAGCTATCAAGGAATAGATAGATAATCGTACTTTAACTGGTCACATTTACCTTGTCAAGCTCCTGTAAGTCCCGTTGGTGAAAGGCATGTAACAAAAGCTTGAAAAGTGCAATATCCGGCGGTACTCACTAGCGAGCCATTGGAGACGATTCTCGAACCCTTGTTTACATTTTAGCGCTTATTTTCAGGCTAAAAGGTAGGATGTTATTGCGAATATGCTCTTGAGGGGGTTCACCCTGAAGGTTCTCCCTGAAGGGACAAGGGGGAGAGCATCTTGTATCAACCAAATACAAACAGAGCTGTGCATATTGAAGCGCTCACCCGTATAAGCTATAATCAAAAGTGAGCCCCCTTTTTACAGGAGATTAATTTGCTCAGGACTCATACCTGCGGTTCTCTTAGAAAAGAACATATCGGTACCGAAGTGTCCCTGGCCGGCTGGGTCAACCGCCGCCGCGACCACGGCGGGCTGGTCTTTATCGACCTGCGGGATAGGGAAGGTATTGTCCAGACGGTATTCAACCCGGAAATTTCACCCAAAGCCCTTAAAATCGCCGAGGAAATGCGCAGCGAGTATGTCGTCAGGCTTACCGGCAAAGTGTCTATGCGTCCCGCCGGTACGGAAAACCCGAAACTACCTACCGGCGCCATCGAGGTAATCGTTAAAGAAGTTGAGATACTTAATACCTCCAATACCCCTCCCTTTTATATCAATGAAGAAGTCGAGGTCGATGAGAACGTCCGCCTCAAGTACCGCTATCTGGACCTCCGCCGACCCCGCATGAAAGAGAACCTGCAGTTACGGCATCGCATCACCAAATTTATGCATGATTTTCTTGATGCCCGCGGCTTCACTGAGGTGGAAACACCCATCTTCATAAAAAGCACTCCGGAAGGCGCCCGCGACTACCTTGTGCCCAGTCGCATACACCCCGGGAGCTTTTACGCCCTGCCCCAATCCCCGCAGCAGCTCAAGCAGCTCCTGATGGTCGCCGGCCTGGAAAAGTACTATCAGCTGGCGCGGTGTTTCCGCGATGAAGACCTGCGCGCCGACCGCCAGCCGGAGCACACCCAGCTTGACGTTGAAATGAGCTTCGTCACGCAGGAGGATATCCTGCAACTCCTTGAAGAGCTTTATACCTCTCTGGCGCAGACGATTAAACCTGAATTAAAAGTCGTTAAGCCGTTTCCCCGCCTGACTTACGCGGATACCATGGCGCGGTATGCCTCGGATAAGCCGGATTTACGCTACGGCCTGGAAATAGCTGATGTTACGGATATCGCTGTACAGACGGATTTCGGCGTATTTAAGACGGCTATCGCTAACGGCGGTAAGGTAAGAGTCATCGCCGCCCCCGGCTGCGGTGAATACACCCGCCACCAGCTTGAAGAGCTTAACCAGCTGGCGGTTAGCGCTGGAGCTAAAGGATTGTTAACCGTTTCTCTGGGAGGACCGGGTGGCAATATAGACGACCTTACTCACGAAATGGTGAAATCGGTAGCCGCTAAATTCTTGAAAATTGAGCAGGTCAAAGAAATAGCCGGGCGCTGTCACGCCAATAAGGGCGACCTGCTCCTTATCGTTGCCGGCGAGCCGGAGAAAATTTATCCGGTGCTGGATACTCTGCGCCGTGAGATGGCATCCCGTCTTAACCTCGCCGACCCGCAGGTGCTCGCCTTCGCTTTTATCGTTGATTTCCCGCTTATTACCCGTAATAAAGAAACGGGACGCTGGGAGGCGGTGAATAACCCCTTCACCCATCCCCGCGACGAGGATATCCCGCTGCTGGATAGCGCCCCGGACAAAGTCCACGGGAAAAACTACGACCTCGTCTGCAATGGGCTGGAACTGGCCAGCGGCAGCATAAGAATCCATCGGTCCGACCTTCAGAGAAAGATATTAAAAATACTGGGCTATAAAGATGAAAGCATTAAAACACTTTTCGGGCATATGCTGGAAGCTTTCGACTTCGGCGCTCCGCCTCACGGAGGTTTCGGCGCCGGCATCGACCGTACAACCATGGTGCTGACCGGGGAAAATAATATCAGGGAAGTCATCGCTTTCCCCAAGAACCAGAGCGCGATGGATATGACCTTCGGG
>Ga0315288_10008448_pt1 | contig 12989 bp, 11 predicted proteins | sample YL17G11_20_MG_FD_203454 | JGI IMG/M metagenome (GOLD analysis project Ga0315288, IMG submission 203454) | Sediment microbial communities from Yellowstone Lake, YNP, Wyoming, USA - YL17G11_20 | ecosystem: Environmental > Aquatic > Freshwater > Lake > Sediment | place: USA: Wyoming | collected...
CGTCTTTACGGAGGTTCGAGCACACCCCCACGGAGACAGCCTCCTGTCCGATACAGGGGTGAATATTTCCCCGAATGACGTTATGCTCAAAGAGTTCGATGGCCTTTTCTTCAAAACTGCGGATAGTGAGCATCTGTTCAAACATTTTGAGGCAAAAACTTTTATCTACCAGTAATGTCATATTATTATTCGATTTTATTATTTATAGACACGTCAGGGCATCAACAGTTTAACCAATGACATAGACAATCCACTCCAGTAGGTAATAATCATCAAGCCTGCCACGCCAATAGCCAAGAAAGGTAAAGACTCCTTCGCCCCTCTTTCCAGCTTGCAATCTGCCATTTGGCAAGACAGGTTCAGGGTTAAGCCCACAGGTGGAGTAACAAGACCGACACATAGATTGACACAGGCGATCACCCCAAAGTGAATGGGATCAATTCCGGCCATTTGAGTTAAAGGAAAAAGGACCGGAATAAACATGACCAGGATTGCATTGGCCTCCATGAAGCAGCCGGCGATAAGAAGGGCAACGTTGATCATGAGCAAAATGATGATCGGATTCGAAGTGGTTTTCATAATCAAATCGGCAACTGCCTCAGGTAGACGATTGTTCACCAGCACCCAACTGAAAAGTTTGGCCATGCTAACAATGAGCATGACTACGGCTGTCGTATGACAGGTAGATTTGATGACGGGGATGAGGTCCCGGGGTTTCAGTCCTCGGTAGACGAATAGTCCGATCACCATAGCGTAGACCACGGCCATGGCCGAACATTCAGTGACTGTGAAAACCCCAGAGATGATGCCACCCAAAATGAAGATCGGCATGAACAGCGCAAAAAAGGAATCTTTAAAGGTAATCATAACTTCCCTAAGGCTGGCAGGGGGATGCCGCGGGTAGTTGCGCTTTTTGGAAATAAAGTAAGCCACCACCATAAAGCCTAATCCAATAAGGACTCCTGGGACAGCCCCAGCCACGAAAAGCCTTGTGATCGATTGACCGGTCAATACGCCATAGACGATAAACAGGATACTGGGTGGAATGATGGGTGCCACGATAGCGGCATTGGCATTCACCGCCACAGTAAACTCCTTGTCGTAGCCCTCCTTGATCATCGCAGGCATGAGGATGCTTCCTATCGCCGCTGTGTCTGCCACAGCAGACCCAGAAATCCCGCCGAAGAAGATGTTGGTAGCAATATTGGTCATGGCCAGACCCCCGGGAAATCTCCCAACCACAGCATTAGCGAAAGCAAGAATGCGCTGGGTAATGCCACTGGCCGACATCAAATTCCCGGACAGCAGAAAGAAGGGGATGGCAAGTAAGGAGAAGGAGTCAACTCCAGCGAAGATGCGTTGGGGGATGATGAGTAGCGAGACGTCACCTGAGATCAATAGGACCAACAGAACACTGAGCCCGAGTGAGAACGCCAATGGTACATGAATCAAAATCGCTACAGCAAGGATCATCAATAAAAGTGTTGACACGGATTTTATTCCTCCTTCACACCCTGGATCCTCTCCACCCATTCACGCGCCATGGTAACCGCAAGGAAAAGAATCATGAAAAAAGCACCAATGGGTAGGGCTGAGTAAAAGAAGGACATGGGGACCTCCGTGGCTGCGGAGAGCTGGCGATGGGCCACTTGGGTGATGCCAATACCCGCCCAGCACAGTATTCCTAAGAAGAATAACACGGCCAAATCACTTAAAAGTGCGACGGCTAATCTGAGGCGGTTAGGAAGACGATCTACAAGAACGCTCACATCAACATGTCCACGCCTGCGAAGTACTACGGCCGACCCCACCATTGTAATCCAGACGAAGAAATAACGAGCGATCTCCTCCGACCAACTTGTGGGTCTGTTAAGAACATAACGGGAGAAGACCTGGATTACGAGGGAGGAGCCCATGATGATCATCATGACGACCAGAACGGCATCAAGTGCTTTTTCCATGAAATCAAAAATCCTTTTCAGAACATCCATAGCAACTTCCTCGGTGAATCGTGAAGAGGCCTTTTAAACCATAAGCGCCCCCCCATTCGAATCGATGGCCGCGCCAGTTATAAAGCTGGATTCGTCGCTTAGTAGAAAAGCGATCACCCTGGCCTGTTCCTCAGGGGTGGCCCAGCGCCTGAGCGGCCATTTGGCCGCAGTCGCCTCCATTTCCTCTGGTGGCGTGGCTTGTTCAACCATAGGTGTAAGCGTCCCGCCCGGGCAGAAGGCGTTTACACGGATACTACAAGGCCCGAGTTCCCTGGCCATGTGGCGCGAAAGGCCGACCACCCCATGCTTGGATGCCGTGTAGTGGGCCCCACCGAGCACACTGGCCGAGCGGCCAGCCAGGGAGGCGACATTAACGATCGTCCCCCGGCCTTGTTTGATCATGATAGGAACCACGGCTTTACAACATAAGTAGGTTCCGCGCAGGTTGACGGCAAGAACCAGGTCCCACTCATCCGGTTGGATCTCTTGAAATGCTGTCCGACGAAGAATCCCAGCGCTGGTGACCAGAAAGTCGATCCGCCCGAAAGCGGCCAGAGTTGCCCTGGCAAATCGCTCTACATCCACTTCCGATGAGACGTTGGCCGTCACGGCAAGGGGGCGGGGTAGGTTGGCTTTCTCGATCTCAGAGGCCAGAGCACTAAGCTGCTCCTCGGCTATGTCAACAAGGCTCAGTCCAGCCCCGGCTTGAGCCAGATGAATAGCGGTTGCCCGACCGATTCCGGAGGCTGCCCCAGTTACGATGCCAAATTTTTCTTTGAAGTCTTTTGTGTAAAGCATAGATTCTACCCCAACGAGTGGCGGGTCTGTGACCGTGCAGATTATAGATTCATTTTCCCAAAGCAATCTATTTGATTGCCTTGATCCGATCGTAATAATCCTTTAGTTCGGGGAATTCATTGATGAGATTAGCAAGCTTGGCGCGGAACGGCCCTAAGTCAGGTTCCATAAGCTTCATGCCCCTTTTGACCAAGTTCGCTTTCAGCTCATCTTCAATTTTTAACTGGACGGTATTGCCCCATTGACATGCTTCCTCAATATCCCGAGTGACGATCTCCTGTATGTCCTTGGGGAGCTTTTGGAACCATGGATCATAGAAAATGTAAGTCATAGCACCCTGAACATGCTTGGTCATCACGAGGTATTTGCACACCTCATTAAACTTGAAATCGTGGATGATATTGAGAGGATTTTCCTGGCCATCGATGGTCCCCTGCTGCAAGGCGGTGAAGACCTCTGTAAAGGCCATCGGCACGGGACTAGCCCCAAGATATTCCCAGGTCAATCTGTACATCTTCAAGGGTGGAACGCGGAGTTTAAGACCCTTTAGGTCTTCAACAGTATTGACCGATCGATTGCAGGAGAGGTTACGGCTGCCGCGGTAAATGGCGCCAATGGTACGGAATTTGGTTTTCTTTTTGATATCCTCATGAAGATCTTTGCCAATTGAGCCAAACCATAACTTGTTGAAATGATCGACGTAGCGTAGCATATAAGGAAAGGCCTCAATACCTGGGAGTGGGTCGTAACGATCCAGAGTCCCAACACTTTCAATGACACAGTTGTTGGTTCCAATTTGTAGAGCCTCGATGACCTCCCTCCAGTCGCCCAAGCTTGCGCTGCCGTAGATTTGGAACTTCACCCTACCGTTAGTATGTGCCTCAATATTTTTTGCCAACCGCTCGGTCGTCTTCGAATATAGGCTTTCAGGTGGGTAGATGTGTGCGACCTTTATGGTGATGAGCTGTTGGGCCACTGCAGAAGTGGTTAGAACCAAGCTACTCATGGACAGAACCATTCCCCAAATTAAAAAAAATGTTAATTTGCCAATGCTTCTCATAATATCCTCCTTTCGTTTGTTTTAGATCTTGCCTTCCCTTAGATCAAAAGGAAGGTAGGGTTTTCGATTAATTTCTTTATGTGATTCAAGAAAAAGGCAGCGGTTGCACCATCGACGATTCGGTGGTCCGAGGATAAACTGAACCAGGCCATGGGTTTGATCTTGATCTCTCCTCCTCGGACCACTGGTTTTTCGATTGTCCTTCCCACTCCCAAAATGGAACATTCCGGAGGATTGATAATGGGATTGAATTTATCGATCCCGAGCATCCCCATGTTCGAAAGAGTGAAAGTCCCTCCTCCCACATCTTCCAGAGAAAGTTTTCCTTCCCTTGCTCTTTGTGTGAGGTCTCTGATGGTAGAAGCAATTTTTGTTAATGATTTTTGATTTGCATGATGGACGACAGGAACGATCAAGCCGTCCTCGAGAGCGATCGCCACCCCAATGTTGATCTCTTCTATCAGACGGATCTGGTCCCCTTCGATTCGGGAGTTGACGATAGGATGGTCTTTGAGTGCTGCTGCCGTCACTTTAACTAATATATCTGTCATCGTTAATCTGACCTTGGCCCGCTTTTCGATCTCCTCTTTCAACCCTTCTCTAAGGTTTTGAACAGCGGACATATCTATCTCCAATGAGAGATAGAAATGTGGAATATTCTGGAAACTTTCGGTCATGCGCTTGGCAATGATTTTCCGGATACCCTTGAGAGGGATTAATCTTTCTGACGGTTTCTGCAATGGGGGAGGGGCTTCAACTTTTTGGGCCATGACTTTTTCAGCCGCCTTTAGGACGTCTATCTTAATAATCCTTCCTCCAGGACCGGATCCCTTTAAAAAAGAGAGATCAATCCCTTTTTCTCCAGCTATCTTTTTGGCAATGGGGGAGATGAAAATCCTTTTTCGAGGTTCCGTTGTCTCAAGCTGAACAGCAGCAGGCATTGGCACTTCTACTGGGACTTCGGGTTTCATCGTCTCGAACTCCGCCAAAGCCTCTCCTTCCTCAGCAATGATGGCAATGGGCGTGGTTACAGGGATAACCTCTCCTTCATGATGGAGGATCTTTTGCAGAATACCGGAAGCCGGAGACTCGTATTGAAAATTGATCTTTTCTGTGATGATCTCGACCAGAGGTTCTCCTTTTTCAACCCGATCTCCTTCCTGTTTCAACCACTTCTCGATTGTTCCTTCTGTCATAGTCAGGCCAAGTTTAGGCATGATAACCGTAGTCGCCATATTGTTTCTCTCCAATTATCCTTTCATCATATGTATTGCCTGGTCGCTGACATCCAGGGCTGCCTCAAAGAATGCCTCTGAGAACGTAGGATGGGCGAAGATCATCTCTTTGATCCCCTCTACTCCAATTTCATGTTTCATCGCCATGGCACCCAGATGGATCAATTCTGTGGCATGGGGACCGAGGATATGCACCCCTAAAACCTCACCATATTTTTTTTCGGATATGATTTTCACCATCCCTTCCTGGTTTTGTGTGGCAATAGATTGACCACAGGCCATAAAAGGAAATTTCCCGATGTTCACCTCACCCCATTCTTTTTTTGCCTCTTCCTCCGAGAGACCAATGGATGCAGCCTCCGGATTTGAATAAAGACAAATGGGGATCAACCGGTCATCTATCTGGGTAGTTTGACCCAATATATTTTCTACGGCAATCCTTGCTTCCATAAAGGCCTTGTGGGCCAGGCAGCCTCGGCCAACCACATCCCCTACAGCATAGATTCCAGGAGATGATGTTTTCATGTGCGAATTAACAGGTATAAATCCATTCTTCAGAGTGAGTGAGACCTTCTCAAGATTGAGCCCCTTCACATATCCCTGTCGATCCCCCACCCATAATATTTTTTCGCAGTCAATGGCCTCCGATTTGCGTTTAGAGGTTACTTGAAGACGGACTGTTTTTTGACCGCTTGAGATTTCGGTGCTGATTGCCTCTGTATCTGTCAGTACTTTTATATTGCTTTTCGCCAAAAGACTTTTGTATCGAACAGAGATTTCACGATCCATTTTGGGAAGGATCCGATTCTGCTTTTCGATCAGGGTCACCTGCACCCCAAAGGTGTTAAAGAAGGTGGCAAACTCCACCCCCCGTCTCCCCCCTCCGACAACAGCCATACTTGTTGGAAGGTCCTTCATTTTCAAAAGATCATCGCTTCCGAGAACCTTTTGTCCATCCCTCCCGAATTGGGATTCTTCTTTTAACATGGCCCCTGTGGCAATGATGATTTGATCTGAGCGGATCGTCCCTATGGTTGTCCCATCTCTTAAAACCTGGAGGGTATGTGGTTCAATAAATGAGGCCTCCCCTTGGAGAACCGTCATGCGATCACGATTCAGGAGATTCCGGAGGCCGCCCACCACTTGCTGAATAGCAAGGTCCTTCTTCTCCATCGCCTTTTTGAAAAAGGTGTGGACATCCTCTTTATTATTCATAACACCGGATTTAATCACTTCGTTTAAAAAGTTGGCCTCTCTCAATAGCGCTTTGGTTGGGATGCACCCACGGTTTAAACAGGTCCCACCGAAATCGCCTTTTTCAATGATGGCCGCAGATAGTCCTTTTTGAGTGAATAAAATAGCCGCGAGATAACCACCAGGGCCGCTCCCAATGACGATCGCATCAAATGTTTTAACTTCTTTTTCCAAAGAGTCTACTCCTTTTTAAAAATATCCGGCTCTTTAACGATAGGTCACCTGCCTCACAGCCTTCACAATATCTTCCACACTTGGGAGGACAAATTTTTCCAGAGGTGGAGAGAAGGGTATAGGAACATCCTTGGCTGCCACACGAAGAACAGGAGAATCCAGATAATCAAAAAGTTCGCTGCTGATCCTCGCAACCAGTTCTGCACCGAAGCCCCCGGTCAGGCACGCCTCATGGACCACCACTGCCCGATACGTCTTTTTAAGAGATTCGGCGATCGTCTTAAAATCGAGCGGCTTTAAGGTTCGAAGATCGATCACCTCGGCTTCGATGCCCAATCCTGCCAGCTCTTTCACCGCCTCTATGGTAAGGTAATACCCTGAGCCATAGGTCAAAATGGTTACATCATTGCCCTGTCGCTTAACCGCCGCCTTTCCCAAAGGGATGACATACTCCCCTTCGGGGACAGGACCCTCCTTGGCAAAAAGTTTCTTATGTTGGAAAAAGATGACAGGGTCATCCTCGCGAAGTGACGCCGTTAGAAGGCCCTTCACGTCGGCGGGTTCGCTCGGCACCACCACCTTCAGTCCCGGAGTATGAATAAACCAGCTTTCTAAAGATTGAGAATGATGGGCGGCTGCACCTAACCCCGCTCCATCGGGCGCCCAGATGACGAGGGGAACCTTCACCTGTCCACCAAACATGTATCGGATCTTTGCGGATTGATTGGCAATCTCATCCATGGCACAGGTGACGAAATCGGCGAAGTGCATATCCACGAGCGGCCTCATGCCGGTAAGAGCCGCACCCAGACCAGCCCCAACGATGCAGGTCTCGGAAATGGGCGTATCGATGACACGGCCTGGAAACTTCTCGGGCAGGCCTCTAAACTGGCCGAAGATACCGCCATGGGCAACTAAATCCTCACCGATGATAAAGATGGTCTCATCCCGGGCCATCTCTTCAGTAAGAGCCTCAGCTATAGCAGCGGCACAACTGATCATCCTTTCTGGCATGGCTTATTCCTTTAAATTATTAATCCCCCTCACCCCCCTTTAGTAAAGGGGGGAAGGGGGGATTTTATGGGTTGACGAACATGTCATTCAAGGCCTCTTCGGGATGGGGCCACTCGCTCTGTTCAGCGAATTGGACCGCCTCTTTTAGGTCTGAATCGATCTTGGCTGCGATTTCATCCTCCAGGTCTTTCGTTAAGATCTTCTTCTTCCTGAGGAGAATGGCAAAGCGGTTGATGGGATCACTCTTTTCCTCCCATTCCGCCACTTCTGCGTGGTCTCGATACTTTTGGGGATCTCCCTCGAAATGGCCGCGACGCCGGTAGGTCTTGTTCTCAAGGAGAGTAGGGCCCTCCCCTCGGCGGGCCCGATCAATGGCATTGGTTGCAGCTTGTCGGACAGCAAGAATATCATTGCCGTCCACCGTTACACCTGGGATGTTGTAGCCCGCAGCGCGGGTGGCAATATCGATGACAGAACAGGCATAAGAGGTCCTTGTGGTTGATGCATAACAATTGTTTTCGCAAACGAATAAGATGGGAAGCTTCCAGATCGCTGCCATATTCAGGGCCTCGTGGAACGGTCCTCGATTAGAGGCACCGTCTCCGAAGAAACACACAGCAACTTGATCTGTTTTTCGCAGCTTGATGGACAGACCGGCTCCTACGATGATGGGAAAGCCACCGGCCACCACACCATTGGCACCCAGGATGCCCAGGGAGAAGTCGGCGATGTGCATCGATCCCCCTTTGCCCTTGCAATATCCCGTCTTGCGGCCCATCAGTTCCGCAATCATTCGGTTTAAATTTCCTCCCTTGGCGATGACATGGCCGTGACCACGGTGAGTCGTGATAAGATAGTCATCCGGTCGAAGGACCGAGCAGACACCGGCAGACGATCCCTCCTGACCGATGGATAAATGGATGAACCCGGGGATTTTCCCGGCGGCAAACAGCTCACCGGCCAAAGTTTCAAATTTGCGAACGGTTACCATGGTTCGGTAGAGAGATAACAAAGTTTCAGCGTCCTCAGGCATAAATTCCTCCTCGCCAACCTTCCCTAACCTAACTTGCTTTAAGCTGCCTGCTCTCTGGAAAGCCCGTAATTAGTTTGGAAAGAAAATCATTGCTATCCTGAAGCCTCGACAAGACAAACTTCTTTGTGAACTTGAGGTGTTTTTTCATCAAGGCCGCTGACCTCAGAGGATCGGCTTTTTCAAGAGCTTTATATATCTCCATGTGCTGCTTGTGGGCATCAATTAAATGATCCGAGGTCAGGATGTTGACATTTTGAATCATCCAGATTCGGTCAAAGATACTTCCCAATATCTCGGTAAGGAGCCAATTGCCTGTAGCTTCCATGATCCTCATGTGAAATTCTTGTTCCAAAGCGAGGACTCGTGCCTTCTCGGCCTTCTTAATGAGGGTATCAACCTCTTTGAGAAGGTGAGAAAGTCTCTTCCGGTCGGCGTCTCCCATTCGGGTAGCTGCCTCCTCTGCAGCTACAACCTCCAAGGCCATCCTCAGATCATATATATCCGAAACATCCTTAAGACTTAGTGCCCGAACGACATATCCCTTTTGGGGATGGCGGTCCACAAGGTGCTCGTGTTCCAGCTTGCTCAGAGCCTCTCGTATGGGGGTTTGACTCATGCCCAAAGCAGTAGAGAGTTCATCAATCCTGAGTTGAAATCCCGGTTTGAGCTTATAATGGACGATCCAATTTTTTATTTCTTTGTAAGCTCGGTCCGTTAAGGAATCCTTAACCGCAGTCTTTTTTTGCAACAGAATTTACTCCTCGTCTCCTCCCTTATCCCAGAGAAAGGAGAGGGAGGCAAGCCTCATCCATGCAGGTTACTTATTTTTATCCCCTACCAAATAACAAAAATAATGTCAAGAAAAAAATATAAAAAAAAATATCATAAAATATATCCTAAATCGAATGGGCCGTATCTTTAAAACCCATGTTGGTAAAAATCTCATGAGCAGCCCATCTCAATGACAAGAGCTTTTCTTTGCCCCAAAGAAATCTTGAAGGTCTCCTATTGAATCAGAATGGTTAAGGCATTGGAATCAAGGAATTCCAAAGATCTTGAGCCGTCTTTCCAAACGGCATCTCACTCCACCAATCGACTCCTAAAGAAATGATAAAAGAAATGGCCAACAGGATGAGAAAAATAAAAGGGGCCATATCATGATAGTGGTAAAATTTTCCGACCCATTGTGCGGTATGGTAGAAAGAAGTATTTTCATAAAGGAACTCCGAAGCGGTTCTTTCAACTCTTGAATAGTAGGGGGTATCGATTCCAGAGAAGAGAATAAGAAGTCTTGACGCAAGGTAGAAAATAAAAACAACCAAACCAGTTAGTATCGTTCAAAAGGTAAGGCATAAATGTTTTTACAGCCGAGCAAACTAAACGGTCCCTTTAGAAAATCTTCAAAATCTCCCCTCCCCTCGTGGGAGGGGATTAAGGGGAGGGGGAAAGTGGCTGAAATTATTAATAAAGTTTCTAACATTCTCACCCCCACCCTCACCCTCCCCCATCGAAGGGGGAGGGGAATTTGCTTGGGACCGGAGTTGCTTTGAGTGGTTTATTGAAATGCCTCACCTTTTGAACGTTACCAACCAGTTAAGAGAGCAAGTTGGGATGGAAGGCCAAGGAGAATGACGATATAGTAAGTTAATAAACCATAAAGGATTCCTCCAATGGCTGCCAATGGAAGCCGGATTGGAAAGGAATTGAAAAAGCCCATAAACATTAGCGAACGGCCCTAATGATTACGAATTGGACGAATGGCATTCGATTACTAAGGAGTTCATAATTGATTAGACATATTGCTCAGAAAATCTCCCCTCGCCCCTCTTTGCCAAAGAGGGGTAATTCCTCCCTTTTGTAAAGGGAGGGGAGGAGGGATTTAGTTTTCGATGTCTATACAATTATGGACTGATTAGTAATTCGCTGTCATTCGTTATATTCGCCCTTTAATTTCTTATATATGACAAGATTGGCGAGTGTTTTGGCAGCTCGCTCTGGGGTGGGATAATTTGGGATTCCTGATCCTTCGAGGAGTTCAATTTCGTCATCCCATATTCCTGTGGGTGAGGAGATGCAACAGATCACGGGCTTGTTCGTTCTTCTTTGGAGCAATAGATCGGATAGGGTTCCGACAGCAGCTCTGTTGGCCGAGGCGAACATGATACATAAAATGATAGCATCGATATTTGGGTCCTCCAGAACGGCGTCTACAATTCCTTTTATCGCTTCAGAGTCGTACCAGGCAGGTCCCATATCCACAGGGTTTGTCCTGATCGCGAGGGGAGGAAGGAGTTCTTCAACCCTTTTTTGAGTACCTGCAGAAAATGGAGGAAGGGACAGCCCTTCGGTCTCGCATATGTCACAAGCAGCCATCCCAGGTCCAGCCTGTCCTGAAAGCACGGCAACATTCTTTCCCGCAGGAAGGGAGGACATCGCTAAAGCCTTGGCTGCATCCAGAAGCTCTTCTGAACTCCTGACCGTTAAAATCCCTGCCTGTCTGAATGCTCCTTCATAGATCTCATGTTTTCCGGCAAGTGACCCGGTATGGAATTGAGAAGCGCTGTCACTTGTATGGGAGCGCCCCACCTTGTAGGCAACGATGGGTTTCTTCGACGCTATCCTTTTAGCCACTTCCACCAATCGCCTTGGATGATCGATCCCTTCCAGATACATGGCAATCACCTTCGTTTGAGGGTCTTCGCTCAGGTATTCCACCATCTCGGCAAAATCGACATTACAGCGGTTCCCTAAACCGATGATCTTGCTCATCCCGATTTGGTTTCTCATCGACAGAAAAGCCATTAGATGCGACATCCCACCGCTCTGGCTGACAAAACTTATCCCTCCTTTTTTCACCCGGGAAAACTCCGGCGTGAAAGATGCATTTAGAGGTAGATGAAGGTTTACAATTCCAAAAGTATTTGGGCCAATGATCTTGATACCGAATTGGTTTGCCAGTTCTGTTATCTCTCTCTGCAACATCTCTCCCCTTTTATCTTCAATCTCTTTGAAACCGGCTGTGATGAGGACAATTCCTTTCACACCCTTTTCTTTACATTCTGTGATTATTTTTGGCACTTGTTCAGCCGGAAGTACAATGATGGATAGGTCGACTGTTTCAGGGACCTTGAGAAGGGAAGGGTAGGTTCTGATTCCAAGAATTTCATCCTTCCCTGGATTGACCGGAAAGATTTTGCCCGGATATTCCCCCTCGGTCAGACTTCTCATAACATGAGATCCCAACTTCCCTGGATTGTCTGAAGCGCCGATCACTGCAACAGCCCTTGGGTTGAAAATAACATTCATTGCATCCCATTTTTTATCCATAGATTTCCTTTCTTGAGATTTCTGAAAAAGTCCCGAAATCTCTGATTACATTGATTAGGGACCGATTACACAGATGCCAGACACATTGAAAAATCACGGGAATCTGCGTAATCATCTCTTAAAATCTGCGTAATCGAGAGAGCGTATAGTTGTTTTTTAGAGCTCTCTTCTTTACCCCTCACTCTTCCCCTCTCCCCTCGGGAGACTGTGTCACAATAAACGAGAAACTACTTCCGTTGAAACACGGGACAGGCGGTCGGGTGACGAAGCTTTAGAGCGGAAACCTTTCATCGCTTAGCTTCAGGGCTCCAAGCCCATGAAAAGAATCCCATTTCTAAGAAGGCCGATTACCCATAACTTTAAATGACCGCATTCTAAAGCTGAGGAACCTGACTGCCTGTCCCGCCGGAATCTACCCTCCATCATGATTACGACACAGTCTCCGGAGGGGAGAGGGATGGGGTGAGAAGATTCATACCGAATGATAGAATTGATTCCACGTTTATAATAATTTAAACCAATTATCATTGATGATCAAATAATTTTGTGGAGCCCGAACACCTAAAGCCGGTGGTTCCTCCGCTGTTTTAGAGACGGGGGTTTTCTGCGTAGGAGGGTAAAAGGTGAGACTTGAATTGGAAGATATCACCAGACTGACTTTTGGCTACGTATAGCACCTACAAAGCGTTGAAATCTATGGGCAGTGAAAATTGACGATTAACGAGTGAAAGCGTGCATCGGACAGCGTCCGTGGAAAAACCGAAAGAGGATTTGATTTTCTCGGCTATCATTTCGAGCCTGAGGAAATTTCACCTGCCTGAAAGACAACAGTAATTTCATTAAAAAGGCTCTCCGGCTTTATGAACAGGAGCCGCCCCACCGAAAGATGAGGCGGCTCGGAGAGCATGTCCATAGATGAGCGTAGCCGGAACTACCAGCGATTGCGTCCGCTGCCACGACCACCCCCAAAACCACCCCCGGATCGGCCACCTCTGCGAGGACTCTTTTCTTGCGCCTCATTAACCTTAATGGTCTTGCCGTCAAGGCTCGTGCCATCCATCTTGGATATCGCCGTAATCAAGATAGCGATAGACCACCTGCTC
>Ga0315288_10008451_pt1 | contig 12986 bp, 6 predicted proteins | sample YL17G11_20_MG_FD_203454 | JGI IMG/M metagenome (GOLD analysis project Ga0315288, IMG submission 203454) | Sediment microbial communities from Yellowstone Lake, YNP, Wyoming, USA - YL17G11_20 | ecosystem: Environmental > Aquatic > Freshwater > Lake > Sediment | place: USA: Wyoming | collected...
CGCCTGCAGGGGCGGCGTCGATGACCTGATTGTCGATGGCGAAACCGCCGTTGTCTTCGACCCCAACGACGAGCTGAGCATCGTCACCGCGCTCAAGCAACTGCTCGGCAAGCGGGACTTCGCACGGAAAATCGCCGCCGCCGGGCAGGAATACCTCAGAAAGAACCACTCCGTCAGCAATATGATCTCCGCCACCTTGCAGACATACCGCAACGCAGAGCAGTGGTACAAATCCCCGGACCGGTAACTCCCCCTTTTCTGCCTTCTGAGCAGCGCCTTTGACCCAGGCCGATTCCTCGCTACGCCACCGCGGCACGGGCTTCCAGCCCGTGAATCCAATCTTCTATCACGCCTGCCCCTACGGGCCACGAGCGACGCCCCGCGCACCCTCCCATCCTTCCCAGCGCCTTCGCTCCGCGCCGCCGGGGTTCTCTCGCCCCCCGTCATTGCAAGGACCCCAGGGCCGGGGGAATCTCTCGGCTGGCGCGCGGAATAAGGCGTTTCTGCGTTTGAAATTGGGTTTGATTGGGTTTGTTTTGAGTAACGTTCGTTGTTGATTGTTCGTTGTTCTTTGGCATAAGCCTTTGTTCGTGCTATACTTATGTTTATATTACCCATTTTGAAATTGGCTTTGTTTTGCATAATCGACTCATGGCCACAAGGGCACTGAGGCACAAAGGGACCGATTTGATTTTTTAGACGCTGATTAACACGGATGAACACTGTTTTTGCGGGATTCTGGATAATGACAAATTGTGCCATGTTCTTATCTAAACAAGACTCATACGGGTCTTTGTCGTTAAACGGTCAGTTTGAGTACATAGTGTTCACTATTCTGATTCTGTTAGTTTGATGAATATTATACTATATCGGAGGTTGGGTGTCAAGTTAATTTATGCCACAGAGGACTTGGCGCGGCCTGTGGCCGCAACCAAATCCTAAGCACGAAATCCGAAATCCTAAACAAATCCGAATCACCAAAACTCAAAATTCAAAACGAATATACCCGCTTATTTCGACGGTGGTTATGGCAGCCGGCTTGCAGACGTCGCGAAGGTCGTCGCATAACACTGCTTGCCAAAAGAACAAGATGTTACGCCTTTGTATTACAGAGAGCACAGAGATGAAATGAAGTAGATTTTGCCACGAAGACAGGAAGGCACGAAGGGAACCACGGATCCATTCGACAAGCCCGCCGCGGCGGGCAAGCTCAGGACAGGTTACGTGGATTTCGCAGATTATAGGGATTTGGGGATAAGAGCATATAAGCGTATGCGTATATACTTATGGAGCGCCATATCAAATGAGGTTTTGGGGTAAGCAGTTATTTGGTTGCGGGCAAGTTGAATTTTGGGCCCGGAGGGCGGAAATGGCGGCGGCGTTTTTTTTCTCGAAGATTGCGGTGAGTGTTTTCCATTCTGTTTGACATCTGAATCGCCACTATATAAGTATATGCGTATATACTTATGGGGTGCAATATGAAGCGAGGTTTTGGGGGCAGGCAGTTACTTGGTTACTTCGTGAAGTATTGTCCAATGTTGCAGATGAGGTCCTTTGGGGGCGCAGGAGGGCGAGCCTGCCCTGGGGCCAGTCAAAGGGTCGAAAATTTCAAAATCACCCCCCAACCGAAGCCAGATTCCTTACAACCCGGCTTAGCCCCCACCCCTGCGGTTATGCTACTTGCTCTACCCCTGTTCAGCATCTTCTCGCCCTTGATTTTGAGAAATCCACTCAGCAGCTTGCGCCCTTATGCCTTCAACCATTAGTTTTTCCCGCTGTTCGAGATGTGACAGGTCAGTTTCCACGGTGAGTAGTCTCATCAAGGACCGAGTTTCATGCCCAAATACCTTGTTAATTCGGTCCAGGTCCAGTTCCACATGGTCTTCCCGTTTTCCTCCTTCAAATGAGTTGGCCAATACGGCGAGCGGGGGCACCAATACGGTAGGATGTTTCCTGCACCCTTTTAGAAGTAGCGGGCATAGCCAACTCCAGTCTTCATTGTCGGACCCAGGCCCGCCCTGATCCGTCTGCCCGAACAGAACAACAAGATGATAGATGCTGTAAGGATAGTTTGTGTCGAGTACGGCTGCGAGAGTATCTTCCTTTTCCCCATATATTTTCTGGGCTAAGGCAACCACGCTCTTGCGCAACGCCAAGCTCGGCCACGTGTGCCGCGCGCCTTTGTCTTGGAGCCTCCAGAAATAGTAAATATCATTCGCAAATCTGAGGCTCTTATGTAATGCTTTCTCTATCTCTCCAGCAACCCATTCCTCATGCCAGTTCACTTGTTTCTCGAGGGAGAGGCGCCAGAGTTCAATGAACCCTACTTGGTCCTCGCCCTTGCCTATGGACTTCCCCGACTGGAGAATTCTCCCGAACACTTCGCTTGCCAAGTATCGTACATCTTTTCCATCCAGCAAGGCCCCAAACTGCTCCACTTTCTCAGGAAAGCCCTTTCTATCAAGCATTGCCTTCGCCAAATTCGACTCGGTGCTCAGTCTGTCTAAAACGTATTTCCAATCACCCTGACGGTCATAAGACGTTTTCCAGTCAGAAATTGCGTGCAATACCTCCTGATCTCTAATCTCGCTTGGTCTCAACTCCTCCCTGTTTAACCTGCCCCAATAGTCTGTCGGGTGGTTAATAGTGACCCGCTGTGGCGGATCAATGGATCGCCCGAAAGAATCCGTCTTCTTCCAGCCAGGGAAGAGAAACTCAATCAATTTTTTTGCTGCCGCAATGTCCCAGGTAGCTTTGCTGACTCGAGCTTTGAACAGTTCTTCGAGGATAGCACGGGTTTCCTTGACTCTTTCTTTGCCTGCCTCGCCACCTGGTTGCGGATAAAGCGATTGAAGGCGCCGCGAGTTTTCGTTTACGAACATGAACGCCTCAGACGCCCCGATGCGCAGTGTGCTGCAAAATAGCAAATCATCAAAATCTATTTCCCCATGCAGGGTTGACCAGGCATGCCATGTGCGTCGCAGTGCGGTCTTTAGAACGCGGGGCGTCAACAGGAGCCGTTCTGCACAGTCTATCGGGCGTTGAAGTGAATCATCAATTACAGCAAAATCGTCAAGCGTCTCTGACCAGTTGAATCGCGTTCGCTCTGCCCGCTTCTCAGGTGGCATATCTTTTGGGTACAATTCGGAACAGTAGTCTCTGAACTTCCTGAGAATTAGCAACGTGTGTTCTCGGGACATGTATGGGATCGTCTCGACTTGCTCTGTCAACCTGACGATCAATTCTTCGCGACCAAACTCACGTCCGATGGCCAGAACAAACGAGAGATTCTGGAGCCCCTTAAGGTTGTCCAGCAGGGATCCAATTTCATTGACGAAACCCTCTCCACCTCGGTTTCTGTCCACATCCTCTATAATGATAATCAAGCGTTTACCCGCCCTCTTCAGTACTGTGTCCAACCTGCGCAGAATCGTATCAGGCTCTACATCAAACCCAACGAATTGATTGATCACTCGGCCAATCACCCCTGCGGGCTGAGCCATTGCGTCACGGTATCTCCTCGGCATATCCTCTAATCCGATACAGTCTGTATGCTGTGACAGTTCGCGAACTGCCGCCCGCAAGATGTGCTGTGCAGCATTCCCTTCTGTCTGCCCCCAACTCTTCACCCAACAGACTACCATCTCGCCTATAGGCCAGAGATTCTGCCCATCTGATGTATCATCATCCACCAACTCTCCGGGAGCACATGTTATGTAGTGGGCGACAAGATTCAGGATGCTACTCTTTCCACATCCGTAAGGCCCCACAACTCCGATTGCTTGCACAGGTTGTCTTCTCAGTAAACGCAGAATTCGCTTAGCAAAGGTGGTTGCCCCCAAGACGTCTTCCGCTGGTGTATCTATGGGGGTTTCTCTTTCAATCCATTCGATAAGTTTCGCAGGGTCAGCCGTAATCTCGGCTAAGGAACTCTCTTTTGCTACGGTCGCCTCCAAACCCTCGGTTTCATCGGCTCTCCACATCTTATGGATCCCTACGGCGGTTACACCACCAATGTGGAAGAACGCAACTACCAAACCTGTCCCCAAAGCAGTAATCCTGCCCTCACATATCCACGCATATTTGCCTGCCCAGCATAAGTAGCTTACATATAGCACGAATCCCACGACCCCAACCAAAACAACGGGTGGATTTCGCAGAGTATCATTAGAGAATAACTTTCTGGGGCTCCCTAACTTTAGTAATGCAAGCCGGGAGACAGTGACGACCACAAATGATATCAGGAGAAGTACCCACAAAGGCTGAGTTTCCTCCGTTGCGCATAGTCTCTCCAGTTGACCCATGACTATGTCGTCGAGTGCAAGGCAGACTGCCAGAGCAACAATGGCCATCAAGAGTGAATCACCCCACCGCCGGAAGATGGCTCTATACTCTCCGTGGTTTGCAGCCTTTGCCATGAAGCGCCTTACCTCGCCACATACTATTCTCATTTCCAACTTCTGCCAATTCTACCGGCCAGCGCCCGGTTTTCAACAGATTAATCCACCACAGGTGGATAAATCTGCCTTCGTCAAGCCTTCGGCGTATTTGTCCACCGCAGGTGTGCGGACTAAACGGGGACGATTTTGGTTTTGCATTTTGGGATAGCGTTGAGGAAGTTCTGGCCGTAGCGTTTGTGGATGATGCGGGAATCGAGGACAACTACGATTCCGGTATCGGTCTTGCTGCGGATGAGCCGGCCGAAACCCTGCTTGAATTTGATGATTGCGGAGGGGAGCTGATAGTCGAAGAACGGGTTGCCGCCTTGCTGCTTTATCTGCTGGAGCCGGCCGGCCAGCAGGGGCTTATCGGGCACGGCGAATGGCAGGCGAACGATAATGACGTTGCTAAGGGCCTGGCCCTGCACGTCAACGCCCTGCCAAAAACTGTCGGTGCCGAATAATACGCAGCGGTCCTCGCTTCCGCCGAGGGCCTTGAAGCGTTTCAGGAGGGCGCTTCTATCCAGCTCCTTGCCCTGCTGCAAAAGCTCGATGCCGTTGTCGGCGAACCAATCGGCCATCCTTTCGGCCATATCTTCAAGCATCTCGTAGCTGGTGAAGAGGGCGAAGGCCCTGCCCTGAGTCTGAAGTATGTATTTTTTCATCGCCTCGCCTGCGGCTTCGATGAAGGCCGGCTCATTCGGATTGGGCAGGCCCTTTTCGATATAGAGGGTGACATTGCTCTGGTAGTCGTAGGGCGAGCCGAGCTTCAATCCGTTAAACTCCGCCAGGCCGATGCGTCCGGCGAAGAACTCAAAGCCGCCCTGATGCGACTCGGCAGGGCCCGTGCTCAAGGTCGCACTTGTCAATATCACGGACTGGTAAGTCTCGAACAGGCACCTGCCGACGTCCGGGCCGACGTTCACCGGCGCACTTCGCAGGCGAATCGCCGCCTTCGGCCCATTGCCGGCCTCAACCCAATATACGCAGTCCTGCCTTTGCTGCAGGAAGAAGGAATTGAGCTGGCCGACGAGCGCATCGCATCTATCCACGAACCGGAGAAGCTCGAGCTTCTCGTCGTCGTCCTGCACGGCCTTTGCGAGCTTGGCAAGCTCAGTGCGGAGGTTTTTGAGATGGCCGGAGATCGTATCGTCGAGGAAATTGGCGTGACATCTGCCGTTGGTTTCGCTCCTTGTCCGCTCATACCAGTCGCGCACGCGCTTAAAGAAATTCCGCGCCTCTTTCTCTATCTGTGCGGCCATATCAATAGCTTTGGCCGGACTTGAGGCGGCGCTTAGATATGACAGAAGGCCCCTGTGCGTCTTGGGGCTGTGGAGCCTGCCGAGCAGGAAATCAATGCTGCGATTGCTGATGTTTATGCCGAAGTGGTCTTCGGCGACGTGCTCGATGTTCTGGGCCTCATCAATAATCACGTATTGATAATCGGGCAGGACGGACCCGCCCTGCTCCTTAAGCGCAAGGTCGCTAAACATCAGGGCGTGGTTTGCGACGATGATATCAGCGCTATCGGTTCGGCGTCTGGCCCGCTGATAGAAGCATTTCTGGAAATGGGGGCACTTTCGTCCGCGGCAGTTTCCGTGCTCGCTGTTGACTGCGTCCCAGACGGGGCCGCTGGGGACAAAGGCGATGTCACTTAGCGATCCGTCGGCGGTTTCGCCGGCCCAGGCGCGTATTTTCTCAAGCTCCGAAGTGAATTGGTCGGCAAACAGGGTCTGCCTGCGGACTGCAAATTCAAGCCTGCGTTTGCAGAGATAATTGCCTCTGCCCTTGGCGAGGACTGCTGAGAAAGTGCCGCCGAGACATTCACAGAGGAACGGAATGTCTTTGTTGATTAGCTGCTCCTGGAGGGTGATGGTATAGGTGCTGATCAGAATTTTTCCGCGGCCTGCGCCGACGAGTTTTATGGCGGGAATAAGGTATGCGAAGCTCTTGCCGACCCCCGTGCCCGCTTCGACCGCCAGACGCCCGCCCTGCAGAAGCGCCTTGCTTACGGCGTCGGCCATCTCAACCTGTTCGGGCCTTTGCTCGAAACCCGTCAAGGATTGGCAAAGCAGTCCTCCCGGCGAGAAAATCCCTTTTAGATCTACGGTCTCCATATCGAGCAGAGGCGACGCGGGCTTATTGGAGAAGCCGCGCAGGGTGGGCTTCAGCCCACCAGTTCGGTGGGGCAAGCCCGCCATTGTCTGGGCGGGCAAGCCCCATCCTACTTGGTCTTTGGCGCTTGAGGCGCAGCGTCGATGATCGCCTTGAGTTTCTGCACGGCGACCGATTTCGGCATCGCCTTCTGAGCACTTGCGATTGCCTCCCTGGCCGGCGCGAGCCTGCCCATCTGGTAATAGGTGTAAGCAAGGAGAAGCTCCAACTCGGGGGCAAGGCTTCTTTCGAGCGATTCTTTGGCGTCCGCAATCCGGCTCTCGAGCTTGTCCTTGTCGCCCAGCATAGAAGCGAGATCGACCCTGGTCCGCGCGTACTCGTCCGACATCTCGATAGCCCTGGAAAGATACAGAGCGCTGCTTATGTACTCGCCGGCGCCGAACAATGCGAGGCTCCTGCCGGCCACCGCCAGAGGCTTCCTGGAGTCGAAAATGGATGCCTTTTCGAAGGCGCCGGCGGCCTGGTAGTACTTGCCCTTGTTCATATAATCCTGCGCCTCGACCATTGCCTGCCTGTAGCGGGCCTCGGTGAAGGCTTCAATAGTCTTGTGCGGGCCCATAATCTGCCTGGCCTTGGAGGCCAGCTCCTCATGCGAGAGCTTATCGATATTCTCCACCTCGGAAGCTGCTCCCACGCCCACCTGGCCAAGCCCGGTGGTCGCGCCTTTGGCCCGGTAAGGTTCGACCGCCACACCCGGCGGGGAGCCGCCACGAAGCTGCTCTGCGATGATCTGCCTGGTGTAATCATTACTTGCGCCTGTCACGCTCTCCTTGCCCGTGGTGTCCGTCCCGATCAGATCGGGTTTTCCCGTCCCGACTTTTGAAGGTTCCGGCGTTGATAACTCGCCAACTCGCCGCTTCATCTCAGCAAGCTGCTTGGTTATTGTCTCAAGCTCGGCCGCACTCGGTGTAAGGTTGTCCGCCTTAGACGTTATGTTGGGCTGTGTTTGCGCCTTGTTGCGCCCGTATAACAGGGCCTCCAGAGACTCGTTGTCGAGCTTGCCCGATTCCGACAGGTCTTTGCGACCGCTCGGTGCGGCGCCGGGCGATTCCGTCCCGATTCCGGGGGGCTGGGTCCGTTCAAGCGGTCCCGGGACTTTCGGTGTTTCCGCGGACTCGGTCTTTTCAGTCAGGTCGCCCAGTTTCTGTCCGGCCAGAAGGTCGCTGCCGGGTTTATACGGGCGTTTCCTGTCACTCGCGCCGAGCTCAGGCAACAGTCCAAGCACGTCGTCTTTTTTTACTCTCTCGGTATCGGCGGTAGGTGTCTTGCTCCTCATCCTCATCAGTTCAAGGCGGAGCTGCTCTATCTGCTTGCGATACTTCTCGGCGGTCATCGGTTCATTCTGGAGGCGCGCGCGGGTCTCGCCGGAAGCCAGCCGCCCGATATCCTGAGGAGTCAGCGGGGCAGCCTGCGGGCCCATGTCTGAGTCAAGCGTATCTTCGGCAGTCGGGCCTTGTCTATCCAGCAATGAGTCCGGCCCAAATACGTCGGGAGCAAGTCCGCTGACTCTTGAATCAATCGGCTTGAACGCGCCGGGCCGGCCGGGCGTGGTGGTAGTGACCGTATTCGTCGGGGAATAATACGGCTGCACGCCGTACTTGCTGCTGTATCGCCCGAAATCCTCGGCGCCGGCGGAATCCCGCAGAAACGAGTCGAGCGACGTTGAGCCGAGGCCCGCCCCGAAACTGGTGCTCGAGTTATAGGGTACGAGGCCGCGGAAGTACATGCCTCGGCGGACATTGCCCGTGACAACGAGGTCGCTGCTGCGGTCCAACGGATTCGGGCTTTGCACCAGACCGTCGCCCAGACTGCTTGGCGGAACAGTGCTCACACCCGCCGGATTAGTGACTGACGGATTGGCGATTCCCGGATTCTCAACAGACCGGCTTACGCCCGACAGCGCCGCGAGGAACATCGTCAATACTGCCAAAATGTGTGCATGCTTCTTCATTTTCAATACCTCCCGATAAATCCAATACCGCCCGGGTACTGAATACCTCCCCACCAACAAAAATGTTCAGATAGAATCACGCCTGGGGGTCTCGCAAGACCGGATCCCTATTATACTTCGGCTTTTCAGCCCAACTGAGTTTAGTTGCCAGAGTATCCCATCGGCTTCGAACAGGGTTGTTCACGATGAGAAAATCGCCGGTTTTCCTGGCCACTCTGACGACGTCGCCGTCGGATAGCCCGGATGAAACCTGGCCGTCAATCGACACGGTAGTGCCCTTGTTGACCTGCACGCCTAAGACTTCCACCGTGCTGTTAGCATTGATAACGATGGGGCGAAAGCTGAGCGAGTGAGGACAAATAGGCGTAATGACTATCGCCTCCATCTTTGGAGAGACTATCGGACCTCCGGCGGAGAGATTATAGGCGGTTGAGCCTGTGGGCGTGGCGATGATCAATCCGTCGCTGACGCAGCCGGCCAGCAACTGGCCATCGACCGATATTTTCAGCTCAATCATTCTAAATGGCGGCCCGGCTGTGATATAAACGTCGTTAATAGCCGCGGAATTGAACTTTTCCCGGCCATCGGCGAGGACTTTGCAGCCCAACATCATCCGCTTTTCCACCAGCGCCCTGCCTGATATTATGTCGTCAAAGTGTTGCTCGAGCTCAGCGACACTGAATTCGGCCAGGAATCCGAGCTTGCCGAGATTGACGCCAATCACCGGCAAATCGGCCTCGGTCAAATTCCTTGCCGTCGCAATAATGCTCCCATCGCCGCCGAAGACAACGGCGAAATCACATTCTTTCAATATCCGCGCTTTGTCCGCAGCTCGTGCGGACGGCTGCGTGCCGCGGCCCGGGGCAGACGCCGGCCCGGACCAATAATCGCTGCTGCCATCCAGGTCATTTATTCGGTAACTTGCAGCAATCTGGGCCTTGCCCTTTACAAAGCCGGCAAATTCCTCGACAGCCTCAGCAACGGGGCCTTTCTTTGGATCACCGAATATCACCAATTTTGGCAGCGATTTCATATCGGACATTCCTCAGAGCATTTCGCGGTTTTCCGCCGGCGCGGGCGCGATTTCGAGCATCTCTTTAGCAGTCTGCACTATTTTATCGGCATTTACGCCGGCCTCCATAAGCTGGGCGCTGCGGGAATCGTGTCCTATAAGTGCTCCTGGAGCGCCAAGCAGGCGTATTGCGTTGTGCGATTCTTGTTTGCGGCGCGTTCGGGCGGCTTGTCTGTTCGTTTCAGCCGTTTCCTGAGCCGCCAATTCGAGCAGCGCCGAGCCGAACCCACAGGCCATAAGGTGGTCCTCGACAGTGATAATGCCTTTGCCTTCGTCCAAGAGGGAGATAATATTCTTGTCCACGGGGGCCGCAAACCGGGCGTTTATGACATCGACGGCGATGTCTTCGTCGGCCAGCAAGTCCGCCGCTTTCAAGGCCTCCGTCAGGACGCTGCCGTAGCAGACAATCGCAATACGTGAATCTTTGGCCTTCTTTACAGCAACGCTCTTGCCGAGCCTGAACGGTTTTGAGCACGCGGCCCTGACGAACTTGCGAGGCGGAACAACATCCTTGGGGTATCTTATTACGACGGGTCCATTCTCGCCCAGCGCGAATTCGAGGGCCAATTTCATCTCGACGTCGTTGGCCGGCGCCGTCAGGACCATATTGGGCATCATTCGCAGAAAACCTATATCCATCAGCCCGTGATGCGTCGGCCCATCACAGCCGACAACGCCGGCCCTGTCAATACAGAAAACCACGGGCAGATTCTGCAACGCGACCTCCTGGAATATCTGGTCGAAGCTCCGCTGCAGAAAGGTCGAGTAAATGCAGACGACGGGTCGCAGGCCCGTGCTGCACAGGCCCGCCGCAATATCGACAGCCGCGCTTTCGGCGATGCCCACGTCGTAGAATCTATCGGGGAATTTCTTGCGGAATTCCATCAGTCCGGTGCCGTCGCACATCGCCGAGGTGATTGCAGCGATCCTGCGGTCCTTTTCGGCAAGGGCGGTCAGATGCTGGCCGAAGGCATCGGTGAAAGTCTCACGTGCAGGCGTTGAGACCGGCTCGACGGCGTCTCCATTCATTTTGAACGGGCCGGTGGAATGAAATTTACTGGGGCGCGAGTCCGCCGGGCTGAAGCCCCTGCCCTTCCTGGTATAAACGTGCAGGATCGCCGGATGATTCAGGTGCGCCAGGGCCTCGAACAGCTTTACGAGCGAGCCGATGTCGTGGCCATCGACGGGACCAAAGTAGGGAATATTGAGACTCTCGAAGAGCTGGCTGGCGGGCAGGACCATTCTAATACTCTTCTTGATCCTCGCGATAGCCTCCTCGACGCTCTTGCCGAAGACCGGCATGTGCTCCAGGATGTTGTTGGTCGTCTTGCGCATTCCCTCGTAGGTCTGGCTCAGCCGCACCCTGGAGAAATACTTTGCCAACGCGCCCTGCGTAGCGTCGATGGCCATTGAGTTGTCGTTGAGGACGATGAGCAGCTGCCTTTTTACAAGCCCGAGGTTATTCAGCGCTTCGAAGGAAGCTCCGTTGACGATGCTCGCATCTCCGACCACCGCCACTATTTTGTCGTCCTTTTTCTGCTGATGCTGGCCGAGCGCCATCCCGATTGCGGTAGCAACGGAGGTCCCTGCGTGCCCGACAACGAACCGGTCGTACTCGCTCTCGGCGGGATTGGGGAAGCCGCTTATTCCATCGGCCTGGCGAAGGCGCGCGAATTTGCCTTTTCTGCCGGTGATGATCTTGTGGGTGTAGCACTGATGGCCGACGTCCCAGAGGAGCCTGTCCTTCTTGAAGTCGAAGACCTTGTGCAGGGCGAGGGTCAATTCCACCACGCCGAGATTGCTCGCCAGATGTCCGCCGGTCTTGCTGACGGAGGTTAGAATGAACTGGCGGACCTCTTCGGCCAGGGCCTTCAACTGGGACGCCGACAGCTTTCTGACATCCGCAGGACTATTGACCTGTTCCAGTAAATCACCCATCGTAATCAAGATTCCTCGCAACCTGGAATATACGAACAATTCGAATAAAAGTGCGGGCAAACACCATTAAACCGCGCTCGTTTCAGAAGTTCTGTGCCTTTCTACTATAGCAGCTTTGTCAAAGAATGCCACGAAAAAACCTTCTCTTTCCGCACCAAACGCCTTTATTGCTCAAACAAGGCAGGCGAAACCGGCACACTCAGCAAAGTTCTGCATGCGTTGGCGCACCAAATTGTGGTGTCGGACAAATGCTTGACACAAATACACTTCTGGGCTAACTTTTCTGTAAGAGCGATGCCTTCTGAGTTCCGGATCGTACCACGATGGTAAGACGCCGAGGAAAAGGCGGTCTGTGTGAAAAAGTCGCTGAATTCCAACACGGAGTCCAAATGAAAAACGTAATGGCAATCTGTCTGGTTCTTTTCGTGCTAATCTTCATCGTATGCTTTGATTGGCTCAGGCCGACAATGTCCCTCCAGGAAGCGGCATATTACGGGGAGGTTAAACAGGTTAAACTGCACTTCTTGTGGCGCACCGACGTTAATGCAAAATTTGGAGAGGAAGGTACGTTGCCGCGTGAACTAACCGGAATGACACCCCTGCACATAGCTGCCAAGCGAGGAGAGATGGATTTGGCCAGACTCCTAATAGAGCACGGCGCCGATGTTAATGCAAGAATTGAACAGCAGGATACGGCGGGCATTACCCCCCTGCATGTCGCGGTCGAAGCCGGCCATAAGGACCTTGCCAGATTCTTGATCGCGAAGGGAGCAGACGTTAATGCGGATGCCCACGCAGACGGCAGGCCAATTGATACTGCGGCTTACGACGGCGATAAAGATATGGTCGAGCTTCTGATCTCCAACGGTGCTAAGATCACCAGAGACGATGGTCGGGGATCGGTCTTATACAGGGCTGTTTCCGGAGGGCACAGGGATATTGCAGTGCTGCTCATTTTGAAAGGCGCCGATGTCAACCAGAAGGACATCTTGTTCGGCCGTACGCCACTGCATCTCGCATGGCATACAAGTACGGCAGAATTGCTAATCGCCGAGGGTGCGGATGTAAACGCAAAGGACAAGAGCGGCCAGAGGCCTCTGCATCGGATGGCTCTTGGCAACCGCAAAGACGTTGCGGAACTGCTCATTGCAAGAGGCGCCGAGGTAAACGCCAAAGACACCGAGGGCAAGAACCCGCTGGCCCTGGCCAAAGAAAAGGGGCACGAAGAAATCGTCGCGCTGCTGCGCGCACACGGAGCGGATGAGTGATACGCCAACACCCCGCTGGCAAGGCTTGAAGCTGGGGCCTCGGATTCGCAATCAAGTTGACACAAAAAAAAGGCCAAAAGCATTATGCTTAAGGCCCATTGGTTCGTAATAGGAATTTCTTTCGACACAATAAGAAAGTGTTG
>Ga0315288_10008452_pt1 | contig 12986 bp, 8 predicted proteins | sample YL17G11_20_MG_FD_203454 | JGI IMG/M metagenome (GOLD analysis project Ga0315288, IMG submission 203454) | Sediment microbial communities from Yellowstone Lake, YNP, Wyoming, USA - YL17G11_20 | ecosystem: Environmental > Aquatic > Freshwater > Lake > Sediment | place: USA: Wyoming | collected...
TACAAAGGTCCGCACCTGGAGTGCTTTTCGCCGCGCCAGGATGGCTTGCCTGCGCCCGAAATGGACATCATCCGGGGTCACGTTCTTCAAGGCCCGCCAGGGGCGGGTAAACCTCGTGGTAGCGCTCGCGGCCCGCAGTGCATCCGGGCTGGCGTGGACCACCAGGGTGAACACATCCTTGATCGTCCGGTGGCACCGCTCCATCCCTGGCCGGGCAGGCTTCCCGGTGGTCTGGGGGTGGTGCGAGCGGGCCCGGATGTGCCGCAGCTCCAGGCCGCGCAGGAACTCTTCCATCAGCGCTGAGATGTAGCCGCTGCCGTTGCCGGGCCCGAAGTTCACCTGGTTCACTCAGAGTCGCCCGGCAGGTCTCCATGGGTGAAGGACAGGAAAGGAGCCGAGTGCTCGGCGGTGAGGGGGCGAAGTCGGCCGATGAGGTAGGCCGCATCGGCATTGGGCCACCGGTTGTTCAGGATCTCCCAGTAGGCGACGTAGTTGACCCCGGCCAGCTGACTGGTATCGCCTCCCTGGAAATAGGGGAACCGCTGTGGCTCTCGAACGAACGGGGCCAACCACTCATAGGCCTTTCGCAGAGAGCGACCGCCGGGCGATTGGTAGTCGTACAGGTCCAGTCCGTTGACACGAGCGATTTCGGCAGCGATGGTTTGCGGCATGAGCGAGAAATGGGAGTACCAGATGCCATAGTCGCCTTCTCGTCGGCCACCGCTCCGGTTGACCTCGTGGACCAAATGGCCGTCATCCGCGATCTGGGAGTCGATCAACTGCTTCCAACGCTCGACCCCTCTCTGGAACAAGGTGGAGTCATCCAGATAGGCAGCGCAGGAAAGGTAGAGGAGAAGCCCCCAGTTGCCCCAGTTGTTGGCACTCTTCATCGTGTTCATGGGGAGCGCCTTCTCGCGGACGTACTTCCGAAAAACGTCTTGCTGAGACCGCGGCCAGCTGGGGGAGCGCCGGAGAAGATCCGCGGCGAAGATGAAAGCGGGGAAGTGATAACTGAAGCTCAGGCAGGAATCGGCTTCCCTGCTGAATTCCTGCGTTTCCGTTGCCCACGCATTCAGCAAGCGGGCGGCAGCGGCGGCGTATTTCTCGCCTCCCGTGATGCGGTAGGCCAGGGCCAGCGCGTAGGCGGCGTTGGCGTCGTCGCGAAGAGGGTTTTTCGCCCGGGTGTGGCCCTCGGGATCAACATAGGCCCCGGGAACATGCCACCGCTTCGGGGCCTGGGGTTCACGGTCGAGGGCGGCATCGGCGGCTTTCAACACCTCGACCCACGCCGAGTAGGTAGGCTCCGTTTTCGCCTTGACCCTTGTTCGGAGAGTTTCGATCCTTTCGTCCGTGAGAAAGACTCCCCTGGCGTGCCACGCGCTGGAGAAGCCCCCGCCCAGGCAACAGGAACACAGAAGGAGCAAGGCGAGGGCTGGCACCGAGTGGGACATGCTGGCCGTCCTCCGGTTAGCGAGACGAATCGGGGGTGAGTTAGAGTAGGTTTCGGATGCTCGCGCCCTGCGCTCTCATTGCCCTGCCTATCTGGCGGTAGCGCTCCCGCCGCCCCACAAAGGTTCTCACCTGGAGTGGTTTTCGCCGCGCCAGGAGGGGTTCCCTGCGGCTGCAGAGCCGAGATCCGAGACCTCATCGGTCTTGAAGCGCGGCGACTACGGTGGCGGCGCCTCCGCCTGTGACGGTGACATCCGGTTAGGTGACGCCGACGACGGGAACCAATGCGATGAACTTCACCTGGCGCACCAAGTACTGGAACACGAGCAACGCGATGCCGGACTCGGTGCAGGTGGCGATCTGGTTCCCCACGCTGAAGACGACCTACTGGTACACCCTGTACCCCTACGATCCGAGCGACACCAACTACGCGGACGGCGCGGTGTACCAGTACAGCCGCCGCTGGCTGCCGCAGGGCGCTTACGCCTACCGCTTCGCCGCGCGGCAGGGAACCAACTGGGCGTATTGGCCACAGCCGCCGAGCACTTACCAGAGCGGGCCGGCGGTGGCGCCCTAGGAGCGTGGCGTAAGGCGTAGTGTCCAGAAACTCATCGGAGCGGTCCAGATCAGATAGAAGTCCCGTTCGACCGTGGGATAATGGATCATGGGGGGGTGCGATCCTGCCTGGGAGTGGATGACACAGTCGCGACCAGGCACCTCTCACCGCGCGATTCGCGCGCAGACCCGCGGATGCGCTCGTCGTCATCGCGTGACCGGCGACCGCGGTGTCGGCGTCGGGTACGCGGCTTTGGGGGAGTGCGAGATCAGCAGGCCCACCCAGTTGAGGCCTCGCCAGGCATCCTTCTCCATCCTCAGCGCCTCCCAGTACAGGTAAGTCAGCAGTCGCCGAGAATACCACAATTGGGGTTGCAGGAGCATCTTGGCGGGCGAATGAGTAGTTGGACACTACGGGGCACTACTGCGCCGTGATCGCCGGGCGACGGCCGCCGCGCGACCGCTGAGCGACCGCAACGCCCTGCAGGATTGGATGATGGAAGCCCCGCAGTCATGCTGCTTGAGTCGGCCGGCCATATCAGGCGTAGGGTTGCGAAACTCAGTCGCGTCGCCTGGGGCGCGGCAGCGTTATGGCGAGGTACATGCCGCCAACTCGAGGTATCGTGTTCGCCAGGTGTGGCCTTCCACCACCAGGGCACCCACGTACTCCGGACCGGGGATTAGACGCAGCAGGGACCATCCGGCGGCGGGGTCGTCGCTCGGGAAGGGCGTCGGCGCGCCCTGGGGCGGCAGGGGCCAACCGGTGATCTGATCGAGGCGGCCCGATAGGCCTTCGCCCCTGGCCTTGAGATAGGCTTCCTTGCAGGTCCAGCAGCAGAAGAATGCCTGCTGCCGCTCGCCGGTGGGCAGGGCCTGGAGCGCGGCGACCTCCGCCGGCGAGAAGAAGCGGCGGGCGACCTCGAGCGCGGGAAATCCAGAGCGAACGTGTTCCAGGTCAACGCCGCACTCCTGGCCGCGGGTGACGGCAAAGAGGGCCAAGTCGCCTGAGTGCGCGGCGTTGAACCGCAGCGGCACTTCGGCTGGAGCGAGGGCGGGCTTGCCGGTGACGCTGCACGCGAATCGCAGCGCGGCCGGCTCCACGCTCAGATAGCGGGCCAGCACCTCGCGCAGCAGGCCGCGAGCGGCAACAAACCGGTCGCGGTCGCGCTGGAAGCGGAAGCGCTGGGCCCGGCCTCTCTCGTCGGCGGCCAGCGCCTCCCAAAGTTCGCGCAACCTCGCCGGGGGCAGGTCCAGGCGGGCGCGCCAGAGGTGCACCTCGGCAGCCGGCAAGCCCGGGTCGTCCGGCCCGGCGAGCCAGAGCGGGGCAACCGCGTCAGGGGCTCCCAAGAGAGTCGTCTCCGGACAACTGCTGCGCCCTTTCCAGGCACCCGCGCAAGGCCTGCGCCACGGCCGTGATGGCCGGTTCGACGGCGATGTCGGCATGGGCGCCGGCAACCTCGTGAACCTCCACGCCCTCGGCGGCCAGGTCGCCCCACCACAACAGGGGGTCGAAGAGTTCGTCGTCGCGCGGGTTTCCGCGCAGCAGCGTGATCCGTCCCGGGTACGCCCTGGGGCGGTAGTCGCTGGTGATGCGGCGGTAGAAGTAGAAATGGCCAAGGCTGCGCAGGCGCGGGGGAAACGGCCGCCCCAGCGATCGGCAGCCTCCATAAGCCGCCTTGACCAACTGCTCGCGCCCCAAGCGCCACAGCCCAGGCATGATGCCCAGGAGGTTTCCGCCGCGCAATCGCTGCAGCAGGCGGCGGCCGCGATAGCGGAGCGTGACGCTGCGACCGAAGGCAGGGCCGTAGGTGTCCAAGAGAGCGAGCAGGGCCACTGCCTGGCCCTGGGCGCGAAGCTGGCAGGCCATCTCAAAGGCAACGATGCCGCCAAAGGAATACCCACCCAGAAAGTAAGGCCCCCGGGGCTGAAGGGAGCGAGCCTCTTCGAGGTAGTGTGCGGCCATCTCCTCGATGCTGCTGTGAGGGACCTGCCCTTTCTCGCGGCCGTATTCCTGCAGCCCATAGAAAGGTTGATCGGGCCCCAGGGCGCGAGCGAGTCTCTGGTAGCGGAGCACGGAGCCGCCGCCCGGATGCACGCAGAAGAGGGGCGGCCGTGAACCGCCCGTCTGGATGGGGACCAGGCAGGACCCCTTCAGCGCCCGGCCGTCCTGGCGCAGCAGGTGTGCCAGCCGCGCAACGGTGGGCGCCTGGAAGATGGCGGCAACCGGTAGGCGCTTGCCCAGGTGCTTCTCGATCAGGGCCAAGAGGCGCACGGCGAGCAGCGAATGGCCGCCCAGCTCGAAGAAGTCATCATGGACACCGATGGGCCGGACCCCCAGAACCTGCTCCCAGAGTTGCGCCAACTGGAGTTCCAGGGGATCGCGCAGCGGATGGTCGCGCTGGCCCGGCTCCATCGGGCGGGCAGCAGGGGGCGGTAGGGCCTGGCGGTCCACCTTGGCGTTGGGGTTGAGCGGCAGCGCCTCGAGTGGCACAAAGGCCGCAGGCACCATGTAGTCGGGCAACCGCTCTTGCAGGAATGCGCGCAAGTCGCCTGGCGCGGACCCGCGGCCCGGCTGCCGGACGATGTAGGCGACCAGGCGCTTATCTCCCGGCGTATCCTCGCGCATGATGACCACAGCCTCGCGCACGCCGGGATGCCGGCTCAGCGCCGCCTCCACCTCCGCCGGCTCGATGCGGAAGCCCCGGATCTTGACCTGCAGGTCCAGGCGGCCCAGGAACTCGATGTTGCCATCGGGCAGCCAGCGAGCCAGATCACCGGTCTTGTAGAGACGATCGCCCGGCTCTTGCGAGAAGGGATCGGGGATGAAGGCCTGGGCTGTGGCTTCGGGGTCGCCGAGATAGCCGCGGGCCAGCCCCTCCCCGGCGATGTGCAACTCGCCCGCCACCCCGATAGGCGCAGGCTGCAGGTGCCGGTCGAGGATGTAGCCTCGCGTATTGGCGATGGGCCGGCCGATGGGAACGCTGGCGGCGTCCTCGGGCACTCCTTGAACCCGGTAGGCCGTGGCGAAGGCGGTGCTCTCGGTGGGGCCATAGACGTGAAGTAGCCGGCCGGGCGGGCCGTGCTTGAGGACCTCGCGCACCCAGTGCGGGTCCACGGCCTCGCCGCCGAAGAGCAGGTGCTGCAGCGAAGCGAAGGCATCGGGCAGTTCCCGAGCGATCTGGTTGAAGAGCGCGGTGGTGAGGAAGAGCGCGGTCACCCGGCGCCTGCGCAGTTCAGCCGCGAACTCCCGCGGAGAGAGGACGGTTTCTGTCGGGATGATCACCATCCTGCCGCCGGAAAGCAGGGCGCCCCAGATCTCGAAAGTGGACGCATCGAATGACGTGTTGGAGACCTGGGCCACGGCGTCGGCCGGGGTCAGTTGCACGTAATCCGTGTCCATGACCAGGCGGATCACCGCGCGGTGTGGCACCGCCACCGCCTTGGGCGCCCCGGTGGAGCCGGAGGTGAACATCACATAGGCCAGGCTCGTGCTGGTGGCTGCAGAAGTGGGATCTTGGTCGCGCTCACGCGCCAGGGCGCGGCGGTCAGCGTCGAGGCAGACCACCTTTGCCGGGCAGTCGGGCAGGTGGCGCAGCAGAGGGCGCTGAGTGACCAGGGCCGCCGTCGGCTTCAGCATGATCGCCAGCCGCTCCCGGGGATAGGAAGGATCGAGCGGGAGATAGGCGCCGCCCGCCTTGATGATGCCCAGCGTTGCCACGACCATCTCTGTCGAGCGCTGCAGGCACACGCCGACCAGCGTGTCGGGCCCAACGCCGAGGGCCTGCAAGCGATGCGCCAGTTGATTGGCGCGCCGGTTCAGTTCGCGGTAGGTGACGTGCCGGCCGGCGCAGATCACGGCGGGCGCGTCGGGAGAACGCCGGGCCTGGGCGGCGAAGACTTCGGAAAGGGTGGCGTCGCGAGGGTAAGCCGTGGCGGTGTCGTTTGACTCCACGAGCACGCGCCGGCGCTCCTCCTCGCTCAGAAGGGGAAAGCGCGAGATGCGTTGCCCGGGATCGCGGACGATGCCTTCCAGCAGGGCCCGGAAGTGCCCCAGCATCCGCGCCATGGCGGCCGACCCAAAGAGATCGGTGCTGTAGTGCAGGGCGCAGCGAAGCCCCTCGGCGGCCTCGGTCACCTCCAGGTCCAGGTCAACCTTGGCGACCCCGCTGTCGCACTCGAACTTCTCGATGCGCAGGCCCGGCGCGGAGGCGGCGTGTCCCGGCATGTTGCGCAGCTGGAAGATCACCTGGAAGAGCGGGTTCTCACCCAGCCTGCGCTGGGGCCGGAGTTCTTCGACGAGTTTCTCGAACGGAAGGTCCTGGTGCGCGTAGGCGCCGAGCGCGGCCTCGCGCACTCGCCCCAGCAACTCCCGGAAGGTCGGGTCGCCCGAGAGGTCGGCGCGCATCACCAGCGTGTTGATGAACAGCCCAATCAGGCCCTCGGTCTCCGTGCGCGTGCGGCCGGCGACCGGGACGCCCACCCGGATGTCCTCCTGGCCTGCATATCGGTGAAGCAGGATGTGGAACGCCGCCAGCAGGGCCATGAACAGCGTGGCGCCCTGCTGTCGGCCCAGGTCTCGCAGCGCCTGCGCGATGGGAGCCGGGATGAGCAGCGATTCCCGGGCGCCATGGAACGTTCGCTGCGTCGGCCGGCGATCGGTGGGCAGGGCGAGGGCGGATGGGCTGCCGGCCAACCGTTGTTTCCAGTACTCGAGTTCTCGCGTCAACACGTCGCCCTGCACCCACTGCCGCTGCCAGATGGCGAAGTCGGCGTACTGGATCGGAAGGTCCGCGAGCGGCGGCGGAGCACCCGCGAGGTGGGCTTGGTAGAACGCGGCCAGTTCGCGCAGCGCGATCCCCATGGACCAGCCATCGAAGACCATGTGGTGCGTGGTGAGCAGCAGCAGGTGGTGCTGGGCACTTAGCCTCAAGAGGGCTGCGCGACAGAGCGGCCCGCGGGCCAGGTCAAAGGGCTGCTGGGCCTCGGCCACAGCCAGGCGCAGCGCCTCGGCTTCGCGCTGAGAAGCGGGCAGTGCACTGAGGTCGAGCCGGGGCAGCCGGATCGGCTCGAAGGGAGCGATCGCCTGCACGGGGCGCTCGCCGGCCATCGGGAAAGTGGCCCGCAGCACCTCGTGGCGCGCGATCATGGCATTGAGGGCCGCCTCCAGCGCCGGCACCTCGAGTGGGCCGGTCAGGCGCATCGCTGCGGGCACGTTGTACAAGGGGGAAGCGGGCTCCAGTTGCTCGATGAACCAGATCCGCTCCTGGGCGAAGGACAGCGGTGCGGGCCCATCGCCGGCCCGGCGCGGGATCGGCTGCGCCGGCTGGCCTTTGCCGTCTCCTGCCCGGAGACGGCGCTCGAGCAGAGCCCGCTTGGCCGGCGACAGGCCGGCGATGCGCTCGGCAAGGTTCTCCACGCGCTGCGCTCTCCTAGGATCCCTGGGACAAGAGCCGCCGGGCATCCTCATCCGAGATCGCGTCCAGGTCGGTGAGCAAGGCGGCGACGTCTTCGTCCTGCATTTGGCTGGCCTGCTTCTGCAGCACAAGAAGCGCTTGCGCGGCCACCGTGGGGGCCTTGAAGAACTCCAGCAGCGAGAGTTCGACCTGCGAGCCCTGCCGCATTCGGGAAAGGCACAGCGTCGCCAGGACCGAATCGCCGCCCACCTCGAAGAAGTTGTCGTGAATGCCCACGCGCTCCAGGTGCAGCACCTGGGCCCAGATGCCGGCCCACTTCTCCTCGAGGGGGGTGCGCGGCGAAGCGTAGGGGGCTGTCTGCGCCGGGGTCTGCTCGGAGGTGAGATTCAGTCGGGCGGCCAGGCCGATGCGCTGGAGCTTGCCGGTGGGGCCCTTCGGGATCTCCTCGAGGAAAACGACCCTGCGGGGCACCTTGAAATCGGCCAGGCGCCGGGCGGCGAACTCCTGGATCGCCTCCTCGGTGGCTACCGCCCGGTCGCGCAGGACGATCGCGGCGGCGACCTCCTCGCCCAACTGCCGATGCGGCATGGCGAAGGTGACGGCCTGGGCTACGGCCGGGTGCTGCAGCAGGACCTCGTCAACCTCGCGGGGCGAGACCTTCTCGCCGCCGCGGTTGACGATCTCCTTGAGCCGGCCGGTGATGAATAGATAGCCCTCGGCGTCGAGGCGGCCCTGGTCACCGGTGCGGAACCAGCCGTGGGTGAAGGCCTGCGGGTTGGCCTGCGGATTGTTTTCGTACCCTGCGGTGACGCTGGCGCCCCGGATCACGATCTCGCCCGTCTCTTCCGCCGGCAGCAGATGGCCGCCCTCGTCCATGATCGCAACCTCCGGGCCGGCCGCCACTCCCACGCAGCCGGGCTTCCGCACTCGGGGCGGCAGCGGATTGCTGGCGATCTGGTGAGCCGCCTCGGTCATGCCATAGGCCTCGATCACGGGCACCCCGAACGCCTCTTCCAGTTCCGCCATCACCTGCGGCGGCAGCGCGGACGAGCACGAGCGGATGAACCGCAGCGACAGGCGCGCGATCGCCTCGCGCGCTGCGGCGGCTCGCGCCAGGATCGCCTGGTGCATGCTGGGCACAGCCGTGTACCAGGTGGCGCGCTCCCTCGCCAGCCAATCGAGAAGGTCGGGCGCGTAGAAGCCGGGCGCGCACACCACGCTGCCGCCCGCTGCCAGGGAGGCGAGCAGCGCTGCCGCCAGGCCGTGGATGTGAAAGAGCGGCATCACATTCAGGCAGCGGTCCGCCGGGGTCAGCTCCAGGGCGGCCCTGACGCTGTGCGCGGAGGCGCAGACGTTGGCGTGGCTGAGGGGGACGATCTTGGGCCGCGAGGTGGTGCCCGAGGTGTGGAGCACCAACGCGACGCCATGCGGCTCCGCCCAGATGGGCTCGGCGACTTCGCGCAGGCAGGGGCCCGTGAGTTCAAAGACGCCGGCCTCGGCATCGAGGCGCGGCCTGAGTCCCAGGACCGCAATGCCGAGTTCCCGGGCAACAGCGATGACCGGTGAAGAGGCGCCGTCCGGCACGATCACCGCCTTCGCCTGCAAGTCGGAGAGGTAGAAGGCGAACTCGTCGGCGCGGTACGCGGGATTGAGCGGCGCGCACGTGGCGCAGGAGGCCGCGGCCAGAAAGGCGACGGCCATCTCCGGGCCATTGGGAAGCACCAGGGCCACTCGATCGCCGCGCCCCGGGCCCATGCGCCCCAGCGCGCCAGCCGCCTCGCTCACCTGCAACCAGAGACCCCGGTAGGAGAGCGGGCGCCGGCCGGGCGCGCAGATGGCAGGCGCGTCAGGCGCGCACCTGGCCTGCGCGTCGAGCAACTCCCAGCTGGTTTGGGACGGAACCGGTGGGCGAGCGAACTGCTGCATCGTGCGGCCCTCGAGGCTTAGGTTGACTTCTGCCCGGCGCGCTGTCATCCTCCCATCGCGTGCCATCCCCGGCCGGGCCAGCGGTGTCCTCCCGAAAGACGACGTCGGCTCATCCCCCGCGCGTTCCGCCAGCCCCGCTTCGGTGCGCGAGCTCGGTTGTCCTGCGCTATGCGGACCTGGCCGGTCGGCTTCGGTTGAGGTCGCTCTTGCTTGCTGTGGATCCGCCTGCTGCGCTCGCCCAGTTGGCTCTCCGCCGCCAGCAGGCGGGCAGCGAGCACGCCTTCAGGCAGCAGGGCTGACAGGAAAGTCAGGGCGTGGCCGGCCAGCTGCGACAGGAACTGAAGGGCGCGCCCGACGTTCGACAACAGGCTGCCGATGCGGTTCATGCAGCGCAGGATACGAGAGCTTGGGGCCTGAAGGAAGATCGTGAGACTTGGAAGAGCTGGCCTGACGGCATTTTTCGGGAGGACAGGTCTCACGGGCGGTTGACAAGAGCACCGGAGCTGAGCCGGACCCAGTGCGGGAAATCCGCCCCCTTGTTGTCGGCGCCGCGGGTCAAGAAACGCTGATTCCTACCATCGGCATCCATGATCCACAGCTCCGCCGGGCGACCGACCGCCGCCCGGGCGAAGACGATACGCTTGGAATCCGGCGACCACACCGTCCGCCAGTTCCAGATTGGCGGATCATCGTGGGTGATGGCCTTCACCTCGCCGGTCTTCGGGTTGATGAGGCAGATCTCCGTGCCGCCTCGGGCCAGGTCTGGCCTATAGTCTCGGTTGAAGTGGTCCGCGTCGGGGCGGTCTGCCTGGAATTCCCAGGCCGTGCGTGAGCCGGGCCGACATCGCGTGTACGTAACCACGCGGCCATCCGGCGACCACATCGGCAGATTCGAACCGCCTCCCCTGGTTTCGGGCGAGCCGTACGAGGTGGCGAACCAATGGCTCCGCCCGGCGGTCAGGACCCGCTGCTCGGAGCCGTCGGCCCGGCTCAGACAGAGGTCGGAACGCTCGTGTCCCGGATCCTTCTGATCGGCGCACCGCTGATAGAGAATCCATTCGCCGTCCGGCGACCACTGCGGCCCGAAGTTCAGATACTCCGGGTCGCTCGCCACGAGAATCCGCTTCCTAGTCTTGATGTCCACCACGTAGATCTCGTAGCCGTTTCTGCCCGGAACGTTGGTGACGTGGTAGGCCACCCGGCCGCCGTCCGGGCTGAGGGTGGCGCCGTAGGCATAGCCCGGGCCCCGGTAGATCCAGTCCGGCTCGGTCCCGTCGAGATTCGCTGTGAACAGTTGCGTTTCGTTGTCAATGGCACCGCATACCAGGAAACGCCTCTCCCCGGGCAGCAGGGCCACGACGCTCATCAGGGACGGCACCGGGACCTCGGTCAGTCGCTTGCTGACCACGTCGTAGATCCACTGGTGAGTGCGCGCGAAAGCCGCCCCGTCCTTGTCGTCAAACTTGGCCTTCGGATTCCTCGGGGGCTCTTGGCTGACAAGAACGGCCCGACGACCGTCCGAGAAGGGGAACCTCATCTGCCAAAGACTCTGGTTGGACACATCGAAGGCCAGGTCATGCTCGCCCGTCCCGTTCGGCTCGATCATGCCGATCCGGTTGGAGGAGTTGAAGAAGATGAAATCTTTGCGAGGTGTCTCAGCCATTGGCCCCTTCCTCGCCGAAGAGTGACGGGGCGGACGGGTCGCGGCTGGGCATTCCGAGAGCCAGCTCGTTCCGCCTGCCAGTCCCATACACAGCAGCGTCCAGCAGAGGCATTTTCTTGTCATGCCACCTAGTTTTTCGCACGGCCCCAATACCCTTCCGGCTGTCTTCGGCCTGCGACCGCTCGCAGCGGCTGCGCCGCTGTGAGACCGGCTGCTCTTGTCAAGGCCCGGCGGGACCGTCGCACGTGACCGATTGGTGGTGTGTGCCTCCAGCCTCCTCTGGGCTCCATAACTGACGTTTCGTCGCCGCAAGGCCTGTGACCGCCAGCCCGGCTGGGTGAACTCCGGCTGCGCCTTGACGGGCTCGGTCCAACGTCCGCTGCAAGACCGCGACGGCGCCGATGGACTGCAGGGTACCAGGAGGCCGGGGCGGAAGCAGAGGCCGTCAGGCAGCCAAGATCTGGCCCGGCGACATTTCTCGGGAGGACAGGTATGATAGCCGTCTTGCTTCAGAAGCGCTTCCTGGTCCTTGCCCTGCTCGTTCTTCTGGCCGGGTGCATCTGGGTGGGCACAGCGTCGGCAGAAGATACGAAGAAGCTGGTGGTTCCTCGCACCGAATCCCCGCCCAAGATTGACGGGGCGCTGGACGATCCCTGCTGGAAAACCGCAGCCAGGGGAGACGGACTGATACTGCGCAGCGTCGGCAAACTGGCCACTGAGCCTACCGAGTTCTTCGTCTGCTACGATCAGAGCGGCCTCTACTTGGGCTTCTACTGTCATGAGAGCCAGCCGGATCAGATCAAGGCGACACAGACGGAGCGAGACGCCAGCCTTTCCAGCGACGACTACGTCCGGGTCTACCTGGACACCTACCACCTGCATCGCACCGCCGACGAGTTCTTTGTCAACGCCATCGGCACCCAGCGCGATGAGCGCAAGCGCGGCACCAACGACAAGATCAGTTGGAAGGGTGACTGGCAGGCTGCCGCCAAACGGGTCGCCGATGGCTGGACCGCGGAGATGCGGATCCCCTTCTCCATCCTGAACTATCCCGCCGGCGCCACTTCGATGGGCTTTACCGCCAGCCGGTTTGAACAGCGCCTGGGGGAGAAGAGCTACTGGACCTACTTGGACGACGACGAGCAGTTGGCGCGGTTCGGTGACCTGGAGGGTCTGGTGTTTCCACCACCACCAAGGCGCCCGTTGGAGATGATGCCTTATCTCCTCCGAACGCTCACGCTTGGGGGCGGGCACTCCGGGAGAATCGGACTGGATATGAAGCAGCCGTTTGGCGACGACAACACCGCGATCTTCACCGCATATCCCGATTTCGGGACCATCGAGAACGCCGTCAAGAGCATAGACTTCTCCTACACCGCCCAGCGCTATGCGGATAACAGACCCTTCTTCCAGGAGGCGACCTCTTTCTTCTCGTCGCCCTATCTCTATACCACCGACATCCCGGATTTCGACTACGGCGCCAAGGTATACGGACGCAGAGGGGAGATGGCCTACGGACTGATGGGCTGTACGAGTACGGGCCAGCGGAGGGATTCCGTACTGAGCCTCGGCTACGACCTACCCAGGCTGACGACAGCCCGGCTCATGATCATCGGACGGAAAGACGATGCCGTGGACAACAAGGTAGCATCTCTCCTGCTTGGAGGGCAGCCCATGCCGAGCACCTCTTGGTGGACGAGAGGGGCCCGGAGCCTCACGGCAGGAGCGGCACAGAACGGCAGCGATTTCGGTGCGGGCTTTCAGTACGCGTCGAAGCACCGTTCCTTCGAGGGGTCCTTCGGACGCGTTTCCACTCACTTCAACCCTGCGGATGGGTACGTAGACTATCCCGGCGCGAGCAACTTCAATGTCGGCGGCAGGTATGAGGTGGACCAGCCGGGGAGACGGATCCGTGCCAAAGGATTCGAGTTCGGACACAGCCGCAGCTGGGACCCATCTCACGGCATCATCGGCCGCTC